>WBZU01001848.1_pt1 | contig 12510 bp, 15 predicted proteins | sample 5204311 | NCBI WGS metagenome assembly WBZU01 (sample SAMN12344359, study PRJNA552823) | activated sludge metagenome | biome: Activated sludge suspended growth; feature: Nitrification reactor; material: Wastewater; isolation source: activated sludge from nitrification reactor of wastewater...
AACTTGATGCGAATGCGCCTCTCCGACAGCGTCCTACCCGAATATGTGCAGATGTTCCTCGGGTCTGAAATGGGCCGTAAGCAACTTATCGCGGACGCAAAGTGGGCCGTGAACCAAGCGAGCATCAATCAAGGCGATGTCTGCAGGATCATTGTACCGCTCCCCTCCATAGCCACTCAGTCACGTGTAATTGCGGAAATCCGTGTTGCGATGGCATGGCTCGACAAGATCGCCACCGAGCACGCCCGCGCCGAGCACCTTCTGCCCAAGCTCGATCAGGCGGTTCTCGCCAAAGCGTTTCGTGGGGAGCTGGTGCCGCAAGATCCGAACGATGAGCCGGCCTCTGTGCTGCTCGAGCGCATCAAGGCGGCGCGAGCAGGGAAAGCGCCGGAAAAAAGGCGCAGACCGAAATCATGAGCGAAGCGGGCGTGCCAGCACCAGATGATGATGAAGCTGGCACATCGCCGCGTGGACAAGTTCGTGCAAAATGGCTCTCATTCCGCCGCCGCGCTTTCCGGATGGCTCCCTGGCTTTTCCCTGATCCCAGTCTTCCTGAAATCCTCGGCTATCACAGGCGCACAGATCCGCAACGGGATGCTGAGAGCCGATTACCGGATGATGAGAGCATCGGTCTCCATGCAATCTGGGCTCTTGAATACTACACACCTGCGCATGTAAGCACGCTGATCAATGGGCTGACCCGACTTGGCTGGGATAAGTCCCGTCTCGGAAGCACCGATCGCAATGCGGTGGAGTGGGTGCGGGCGTTGCGCGACCATGAGATCGGCGGCTCCTGGCTCAACCTCGGCGTCATCTACAGACCGGACAAAAAGGCGCTGTTGGGCCTGTCACGCGTTGCCCCTCTGCCCCACTCATTTGACTATGCGTTTGGGCAGATCGTGTCCCTTACACCTTCAATTACCTGCGTGACGATTGCGTTCGTGCCGCGAGACGAGGTGATTCAGAGCTTTGAGCGAGACCTTCGGCGCAATTACGTCACGAGGGTCGAGCGTCGCGGCACTTCTTACGCAATCATCGACCCCTACTTCGGGCGATGCAGAGCCGTTCGAGACCTGCGATGGAAGCTGCGGCTGGAGGCAGCCGCCTGGTTCAGGGAATACCTGCCGGGTGTTTTTTGTTCGGGCCATTTGGGCAAGGAACTGCCCACTTGCGAGCTTCTCAGTTTAAAAGTCGCTGCTCCGTTTCCTGCCCGAAACCCCGGTGATCAAAAGCCTGCGCCCTATCTCGGTCAGCTCGGCGTGTCTAACGACATTGATGTTTGGCAATCAGCGTCCTTGCAAGGCCTGTACTTTAGCTGGCCGCTGCGATCGGATGACGATCCCAAATACCATGGTGTCCTCGCTGCGCAAAAAGCCGTGCTGGAGCGGCCGAGCCTTTATGGTCAGAGCGGCACGACCGAATATTGTTTCCCTCAGGTCGTGAATGACCACGCGCAACATATGCTTCAGTTGTGGGGCGTTTTGGCTTTGCTGACAGGTTACCAGAACGCCATCAGTAGGGCCCGCGACTCCGATATTCTTGGATCATCGCGGTTCCCATCGGTCACCATCCTCCGCTCACTGGCGTCGCTCTCGAGTGCTTCCAGGGACGTGATGCCCATGGTGACGGAGCTAAGCCAAAACGGCGATAGGTCGCCCGTCTGGTCAAGATTTGCCGAAGAGTTTCAGCCCGTCAACAATACGTTTAGCGGGAGCGAGGGGTTGACGGAGCGTCTTGTTCAGCGAATCCGTGAGCGCGCTGCCCAAATGGACCAGTTCGACCGGACCGTCAGGGAGTTGATTAGTCAGCGCAGCGCAATTGTCAGTGCCTACGAGAACGTTCGCATACAGCAACATATGCGCTGGCTTACGATCATAATTTTCGTTCTGACGGCTGCAGCCGTTCTGTTCGCAGCCGAAAACAGCCCGACGATCAAAGCTGTCTGGACGAGTCTGAAAGCATGGCTGCAGATATGAAAGGCTGAACGATTGCCTGCGCAATTGCCAAACGGATCGCGGATGAAAATTTCTTGCATAGGATGGGGATCTCTTGTCTGGGACCCTCGCGACTTGCCGATGAAATCGGAGTGGTATGAGGACGGCCCCGAACTGCCGGTTGAATTCTGTCGTCAATCGAACAACGGGCGTATAACGCTGGTCATCACGGCCGGTGCGCAAGCCGTGCGCACGCTTTGGTGCGAGCTGGATGTCGCAACGCTCGACGATGCTGTCACGGCCCTCAGGATAAGGGAGGGAACGGCAATAAGGTTCGTTGATCGCTTGTCGGCAGCAGCCAATCCAATCTCGGACACGGCGAAGACAATTCAGGAATGGACCAGACCAAAGGCCATTGATGGCGTCGTGTGGACGGCTCTGCCGCCGAAGTTCAATAACCAGGATATGACGCCCACATGCGAGCAGGTCGTCAATTATCTGAGGGGGACGGTTGGCGAGGTTCGCACTGATTCAGAGACCTATGTTCGCCGAACTCCTGCCCAGATCAAGACAGCTTACCGGGCCGAAATCGAGCTTCAGCTCGGTTGGACACCGCTCTAGCTCAAAACCCCTGCATCAGGAAATCGACCGCATCGACGATCGCTTCCCGCTGATCCTGCAAGTTCGCTACGCGCTCGCCGAGCAGGGATGTCGGCACCGCCGCGATATCGGTCGTAATCATTGCGTAGCACTCGTCGCCAAACCGCAAGACCGGCTTGAGACGCGGCATGGCTTCGTTCGTGATAGCGGTGGCGTTAACCAGAGGGATAACGACGCGGCTGCCCATCTCGCCGAGGATGTCAGCCTGCACATCGAGGACATAGGGGACGCCGTGGCCAAACCTGTAGACGTCAAACCTGGCCATCGGTCCTCAGCCAGAGCGGCGTGATCATGACGCCGGATTTTGCGATCCGCGCATTGTGCGCCTTGATCGCTTCGGCATTTTCTTCGAGCCAGGCTTGCTCCTTGGCCTTGCGCACCGCAGCTTCGATTCCGGCCTCCGCCGCGCGTGACGTGTTGAGGCGCAAAGCTCTTGCTTCGCCCATCAGATCCGTTCTTACTGTGAAGGAGTGCGGGCGTCTTTTGGCCGTTTCGGAAATGGTCTTATCAATAGTGCTCATATATATAATATAGCATTATTCTGCATGCGTATCAAATATACGGATATTTCCCATAAGTTATATTATCACGCCGTTATTATGTGAACTCTCTGCGTGATCCCGAGCCTCATTCTTCTGGCTCCATACCTCCCGCCCAATACGCTTGAAGAGCGTCACGCCCATGGCGTTGCGCTCGTTCCTTGAGCGCGAGCCTGGCCGGGTCAAAGCCTCTATCACAGCGCTACGCTCACCTCGTAGATGGCCTGCGCATTGAAGTTCTCATCCAGCAGCACGAGAAGCACCGCATCGAACTCCTTTGTGATGTCGATTGCGCCAAGCCGCTGGCCGGGCTTGCTTCCAGGCAATATGCAGCGCCCTTTGATCTGATACTTGCGGCCGTCGCTCTCTCTCGTCGCGTCATAGCCGGTGTGGCGTGCCGGGGTGAGCCTGAGACGCAAAATCCGCGCAGCTTCGTACTCCGCGACCTCGCCGGTGATGCCAAGCGGCTTGCCGGTCAGCGCCCGGTACTCCTGTGCGAGCAGCTTGGCGTTATGCAAAAGCGCTATTACCCTCTCGTCGTCCATGCGCCCCGTCCCGTTTCGAATCTGCTCGGTAACTCTGCGGTCTCCGGCGCATCGGTGCAAGGATCAGGCGTCCTTGGAACTGCGGCTGCATGTCCTCTCCAATTCGGAAAGCGCCTTCGCGGTCTGCGGGTCACGCGCAACCAGGCCCTGCACAGCCCTGCTGATCATCAGGACGGTCGTGTAATCCCGCCCTCCGAACCTTCGGCCGATATCCTGCGCTTTAGCCCCCGATACTTTCTGCGCCAGATAGATCGCTGCATGGCGCGCGGGCAGAATGCGCTTCGTGCGCCGTTCCGATAGGATGTCGGCGATCGTCACCCCATAAGCGTTGCTGACCTGGCTGAGCACATCGTCGATGATGTCCAGCTCGTTCACGGGTGCCCTCCTGGATCTTCGCGACCGAGGTGCAAACAAGCAGCCTAGATTGCGGCACGCGGTCGGCACGGCAAACCTGCACTTGCCCAATTGCACACTTTGCCCGGGGCATGGTGCGTCGGTCCAGCTCCCCCCTGTGCCAGTCGCCCGCCCGTGCGGTCTCATCCATGCTGCCGATCATGCGCCGGTTCGCGTCCGCTGCAAGGGCGGCTTCGCGCCCTCGGCTTTCGGCTTCGCCGGCCGCCTCGCCCGTCCTCCTTGATCAGTCGGCCGGGCTTCGGTTCCGCGTCCGCTGACCTCCCGGCGCCCTTCTTCGGCATCGGAGACCGCCAATCACGTCGGACTCTTGAACCGAAGGAGCAATCCATGACTGATATCATCCATGTCCCCTTGAGCAAGCTCGCGCTTTGGGACGGCAACGTCCGCAAGACCGGCATCCGCGTCGGCATCGAGGAGCTTGCCGCATCCATCGCCGCGCACGGCCTGCTGCAATCCCTCGTCGTCCGCAAATCGAAGCGGGGCAAGTACGGCATCGTCGCCGGACAGCGGCGCCTGCTGGCGCTTCAGGCGCTTGCCAAGGACGGCGTTATCGAAAAAGACTGCCAGATTCCCTGCCTGCTCGCCGATGGTGAGATCGACCCGGCGGAGCTGAGCCTAGCCGAGAACGTCGTGCGGGCCCCCATGCACCCGGCAGACCAGTTCGAGGCCTTCAAGCTGCTGATCGAGGACGGCGCATCGATCCCGGATGTCGCCGCCAGGTTCGGAATCGCCGAGAGCGTAGTTGCCAAGCGCCTCAAGCTCGGGCGCCTGTCTTCCGTCATCCTTGATGCCTACCGCAAGGGCGATATCGACCTTGAAGACGCACAGGCCTTCGCGGTCAGCGACGATCACGCGGCGCAGGAGCGCGTCTATGGCGAACTCTCGGAATGGAACCGTGCCGCCCATACCATCCGGCGCATGCTCACCGAAGGCGAGGTACCGGCATCTGACAAGCGTGTCCGCTTCGTCGGAATCGAGGCTTACACCGCCGCCGGCGGCATGATCCGTCAGGATCTCTTCGATGACGAGGATCGCTGTTACCTGCAGGACCCTGCACTGCTCGACCGTCTCGTCTCGGAAAAACTCTCCGCTCGTGCCGAAGGCATATCCGGGGAAGGCTGGAGCTGGGTCGAGGTCGTTCCCGAAGCCGACTACAGCACGTTCGGCAAGTTCAAGCGGGTCTATCCTGAATCCGCTCCGCTGTCCGAATCCGATCAGGCCGAGCTTGACCGTCTGACGCAGGAATACGACGAACTCGTCGACTGCGACGACGCCGACGAGAACCGTCTGGCCGAACTCGAGCAACGCATCGATGGACTGACAAGCTCGTCTGAAATCTGGTCCGCCGGGACGCTTGCGCTCGCAGGCGCCGTCGTTGCCCTCGGGCATGATGGCGAGGTCCGCATCGAGTGCGGTCTTGTCCGCGAGGAGGATGCGCACAAGCTTTTCGGCGACGCTGACGATGAGTCCGCGGACCGCACGCCAGCTGCCCCGCGGAGCGATGGTCTGTCACCGCGTCTGGTCGAGGACCTGACCGCGCAGCAAAGCGCAGCCGTCAGCGCCGAGCTCATGGGCCGACCCGATATCGCGCTTGCAGCCGTCGTACATGCGCTGGCAGTCGATGCCTTCTATCTCGGTCACGGTGTCGATAGCTGCCTGAAGCTGAGCCTAGGCGGTGCAGGTTTAAGCCGATCGATCGCCGATTCCGATGGCTGCAAGGGTCTTGCCGTCATCGAGCAGGAGCGCGAGCGCCTGGGCCAGCGTATCCCCGGCAACGCAGGCGACCTGTGGGACTGGGTGCTTTCCCGTTCGCGTGACGAACTGCTCGATCTGCTGGCCTTTATCGCCGCGTCAAGCGTCGATGCCGTGCAGCGCAAGGGCGATCTGCCGAACGCATCGCGGATCGTCCATGCCAGGGCTCTCGGGCATGCCTTGCAGCTCGATATGGGCAACTGGTTCGTGCCGACTGCCGAAAACTACTTCAGCCGCGTGAACCGTGCGCAGATCCTGGCTGCCATCGACGAAGCGAACGGTTCGCACGCGCCCGCACTCGAAAAGCTCAAGAAGTCCGAGCTTGCCGTCCGTGCAGAGCAACTGCTGGCTGGCACGTCGTGGCTCCCAGAGCCGCTGCGCGTGGCCGTGAACGACAATGATGGCGCGGACGCTACTCAGGCTGCCGAATAGGCTGCTGCCTTCCGGCTGCGCCGTAAGGTGCAGCCGGATTTTGGCTGCATGGGCCCGCGCGCGAATCCCTTTACGATTGTCCCCGACAACATCAACGAGTGAGCGACACCCTGCTAATCGCCTATCTCGATCAGAACAAGTGGATCGAACTGGCTCGTGCTGCAAAACATCCCGAGCAGCATCCTGACGCGCGCGCCTTGCTTGAGACGCTCTGCGAAGCCGTGGGCGCAGGGAGGCTCGCGCTCCCTCTCACCGCCAGTAATATCTACGAGACTCACAAGGTAGCCCATTCCGACCGGCGACACGACCTGGCTTACGTACAGTCGGTCCTGAGCCGGGGTTTCGTGTTCCGCGGCCGTCACAGGCGGCTGGAGGTCGAGATTGCCCGAGTGGTAAAGGCGATCCATGGAGCGCCTGCCGCCGAGCCTTCCGGGCATTGGTTCTTGTCGGACATATTCTTCGAGGCGTTCGCCGAGCGAACCGACAAAAGGCTCGGTGTTGAGATCTCCGATCGCGTCCTCTCGGCCATTCGCGGCCAGCCATCGGAAGCGCTCTACAACTATCTGGCCGCTGCGCCTGAAGGCATCCGTACCGCCTCTGTGAAGAATTTCTCAGACGGTTCAGATCAGCTAAGGCTGCGTATCGAAGAGCGCCGCAAGCAACATGCGAACGAAAGTCAGTCCATGCGCCGGAAGATTCACAGCGCACTGCTGATGATCAATGAAGTCGATTTGATTGTCGAGCTTGCGATCAGGGCGGGCGCGTCGTGGAAGACAGTGTCGGATATCGGCAGCGCTGTAGCGCGACGCCTCATCGAAGACGTCCCGACCTATTATGTCGAACGCGAGATCGCGCTTCGCCTTGAGGCCCAGTCCCGTCCCATAGAAGAGAATGACTTTAGGGACATGCAATCCTTCTGCGCCGTGGTTCCCTATGCAGACGCGATTGTCGCGGAGAACATGTTTGTCAATCTGGCCCGCCAGGCGAAACTGGACCGCAAATATCAAACCCGGCTCTGCACCAGCATATACGACTTGCGGGAGACCTTAGCTTCCGGCTGAGTTCGCTCCGCCCTCCCGCGTCAGGTGAATGAGCGGTCAGCCGCATTGGCTTTGTGCCGCTTCGATGCCCGCCCAATTTGCTTCGAGGAATCTCGCGACATTCGGGTCGACTGCGAACATTGCGGCCCGCCGGTGCAGGGCGGCATCGCCGGTGGTGCGCGGCTCGATACGCAAGACGTCCCACGCCGCTTCTCTCGCCGCGCTCAGAATGGCTTCGAGTTCAACCGCGTCGGAAGGTATCGGGTTGACGCCTTCGCGGATCGACGCATTCGGGAATGGAAGCCGCAGCAAACGGTTCTGAAACGCGAACGCAGGTCCCTTAAAAGAGGGGCTGACGCCGGGGAGATCGCCTGAACGCGCGACGGTATTCAGCCTTGTCTGATAAATCGCGGCAAGCCAGTCGCGCAATGCCCGCTCGTCAGAGGTGAGGTGGCCGAGCCGGTCGCGGATCGCCGATGCGGCGTCGACCATCATCACGTACAGCCTGCTCCAGGCGCCGCCGCCTTCTCCGGTCTGTTCGAACCGCGCAAACCCCTGCCATTCTTCGCAGGCCAGGCGGTAAAGGTCGTGCGCTTCGTCGATGATGTACGGCGCAATTCCGCCGGACCTGCACGCAGGCGGCAGAGGCACCGGCGCAGCGTCCATGCCAAATGCCGGCAAGCCAATCCAGCCGGCAGCGCCGAGTCCGCCTAAGCCCGCCGCAAGCTCCCTCCGCGTGATCCCGATGCGCATGACACCTCCATTGGCCGGACATCCGCCAAACCATGCGACCGGAATCTGGCGCCGCGTTGACCAGCTTGTTTTGCGCGCACGGCGCACAGACGAATGGGACCCTTCGATCAGATCATCCCCGCCGATGCGGGCGTCTCATGATGCCGATGCTGCGGCGGGGCGCGGCCGCTGCAAGGGCATTCAGCCCTCGGCCTTCGGCTTCGCCGGGCCGCCTCGCCCGTTTCCGGGCTTCGGTTCCGCGCCCGATCCTTCCCCGCCGCCCTTCGTCGGCATCGAGTCCGCAATCACGCGGGGTTTTTGTTCGACGAAGGAGACCGCCATGTCCTCTCAACGCGCGCCGCGCCGCGACATCCATTCCGAAATCACCGCCAGTCTTATCGCCGCCATCGAGGCCGATCCCGGCAAGCCCTGCATGCCCTGGCGGCGCGCATCCGGACCGCTGTTCATGCCGATCAATGCGCTCACCCGTAACGCCTATAATGGCATCAACGTCGTCAGCCTCTGGGTGGCTGCGGAATGCCTCGGCTACACCGCCCCGGTCTGGGCGACTTACCGCCAGTGGTCCGAACTCGGCGCACAGGTGCGCAAGGGCGAGAAGTCGTCGCTCGTCGTCTTCTACAAGGAGTACGAATCCGAGCCTGACCCCGAAAAGGCCGATGACGACGGCAAGCGCCGCGTCGCCCGTGCCTCGCACGTCTTCAACGCCAGTCAGGTAGACGGCTACACCGCGCCGGATGCGCGGCAACCGCTCGGCCCCATAGAACGGCTTGAAGCCGTCGACCGCTTCATTGCTGCCACAGGCGCCAGCATCCAGCATGGCGGCGACCGCGCCTTCTATCGCCCTTCGACCGATCATATCCAGATGCCGGACGAGGACCTGTTCTGCGGCACGGATACGATGACACGCAGCGAAGGCTACTACGCTACCGTGACGCACGAGCTGACCCATTGGTCGGGCGCGAAGCACCGCCTCGCCCGCGATATGGGCAAGCGCTTCGGCGATGTAGCCTACGCCGCAGAAGAACTCGTTGCCGAGATCGCTTCCGCCTTCCTGTGCGCAGAGCTTGGCATCACGCAGGATACGCGCGCCGATCATGCGCAGTATCTCGCCCAGTGGCTCAAGCTCATGAAGTCGGACAGCCGCGCTGTTTTTGCTGCCGCTGCCAAAGCGTCCGAGGCGGTTGCGTATCTCAAGCGCCTGCAGCCGCCTGCCTAGCGGGCGCTTTATCCCTCACATTAGCTTGTGCAAGCCAACCATGAGCATCGCGACCAGGAAGGCCGCCGCTATCGGCGCAAGCAGTATAGCGTTCGACAGCAGAATGGCCTTGCCCGGGGAGAAATGCCGTCTCGTCCAGGGTACGAGCGCCAGCAGATAGATCGTGACCACATAGATGCCTACCGCGGTCGGGAAGCTTGTTCCGTCCATGGGAAATGCCATGCGCAGATAGGCTTCAGCGGACGGCCAGCGGACCCTCGCGAAATGCACATTGTAGATGGTCAGGCCCGTAATCCACAGCGCCACCGATATGACCAGCATTGTCACCAGCATCAGGGTTGCCCTTCTGTAGCCAGGCAGCCATCTGTTCACGATGAAGGACACGGCAAGAAGCACAAAGGCGACACCGACCGCCAGGACGATCGGCCAGTATTCCGTCACGACATGGATGGCGGCAAAGACAAGCCAGAGGGCCGCGGCGGCGCCCAGCAGCACAAACAGGCCTGCGCCGTCGAACGACGAACCTGAGAGCGTGGGTCCGCTGAAACTGCCTCTGTAGTGCTCCCGGTACGACTGCACGTCGGGATGCGCGCTGTCCATGTCGGCAGCCGCGTGCAGGAAGCCATCCATGCGGTTCTGTCCGTCCCGGTTCATCGGCATTGTGGAGTCCCCTGCTCGACACGGTGATGGCAAAAAGATCCGCGTGGGCTGCTAATGCCGGGATGCCAGAATGAACAGCAGCGCAGGAATGCTGGCGAACACGAGATTTGCCAGCAGAACCATTTGCCAGAGCGGCCGAGGCTGCCGCGCCCACCGCGTCAGGCATACAAGAAGCACGACAGGCGCATACGCTATCGGCACCGCCATTAGCGCGCTCAAAGGCGGGCGCCGGGACGCCAGGAAATCCTGGAAAGTCGCGAACTGGCCTGTGCAGACCATGACCGCGGCGAATGCCGCAAACCAGATCGCGCTCGCAATCCATACGAAGAAAAGCAGCTTCACCGCCGTTGGAAAGAAGTCCTGCAGGCGCCAGCTCGCAACGATCCAGCCGGTCACTATGGCAAGCAACAGGCCGCCGACAACCAGGACACTCTGCCAGTTCTCCGCCGTGAAGCCGATGGCATAGACGAGGCCGTACAGGAGGACCGCGCCGATCAAACCGGGCGCCATGTTATCGCCTGACCAGGACGTCCCCCGCCCGCCGAACCAATCGCGATAGTGCTCCCGGTAGCGCTGCACGTCGGGTTGTGCGCTATCCATGTCCGCAGCCGCATGCAGGAAACCATCCATGCGGTTCTCGCCATCTCGGTTCATCGGCATTGTGCAGCCCCCTGCTCGACACGGTTATGACAATCGCGTCCGGGTGCGCGGTCGGAGCATCGTGCCCACGCGCCATCGGACAGAATTGTCTAAAGTGTCGAACGCCCCCGAATCCGCCTGAAACTGGTTGATCCGGCAGTTGGGAATGCTAGAGTTCGGCTGGTCTGGCCGTCACGAAATCCCCGAGAATCGGGATTATCCGTAGAGGTGAACAGAATAGACAAGAATGTCCTGAGACTGATGCAGCCGGCGAAGGAAGGACGCCATGCATCACAACCATTCAGGAACATCGAGTCTCTATTCGGCAACCGGCCTTCGCAAATACCTCACCCGCGACGAACGTGAACGCTTCCTGAGCGCGAGCCTGACCGCATCGCGCCCGGACGTGCGCACGCTGTGCCTGACGCTCGCCTATACGGGCTGCCGGATCTCAGAAGCTCTTGCGCTGACGCCTGCTTCCATTCAGGTCGCTGAAGGCATTATCGCCATACGCTCGCTCAAGAAGCGCGGCTTGATGGTCGTGCGCGAAGTGCCCGTCCCGCCCCTGCTCATTGCGAAGCTCGAACGCGTGCATGGGCTTTCGTCTTTGCATTCCTTGCAACGCCTGTGGCCGCTATCGCGCGGACGTGCCTGGCAGCTCGTCAAGGAGGTGATGGTGCAAGCCGGCATTGCGGAAGGTGTTCACGCCAGCCCGAAGGGATTGCGGCATGGCTTCGGGCTTCATGCAATCCGTTGCGGCGTCCCGCTCAACCTCGTGCAGCGCTGGCTGGGGCATGCCAGCATGACGACGACTGCGATCTACCTGCAAGCGGTGGGAAACGAAGAGCGGGAGATTGCCGCAAGGATGTGGTGACGTCTCCGAAAACCATCGCAAGAGTGCGGGCATTGCAGAATGCCGGCACAGGAACAATTCAAAGCAATGGCAGTGGCTTGTTGAAGCCGTCAACATCATCGCGCGCGCCCGCGCCGAAGAGAACGACACGCATGTTCATGTCCTAGAACAACTCCTGCTGCGCCTTTTGCTTCGGCTGCTTCGGCGCACGTGGCGGCCGTGACGGCGCCTGCTCGGTCATCGACCAGTTGCCGCCATCCTCGTAGATCTGAAGAACGGCCTTCACCTCGTCCGGCGTTGCGTTCGTTTCGCCGAGCCAGACCGGCCAGGCGTCGCGCGGCAAAATCGCCGGCATGCGGTCGGTGATGCGGGAGATCAGCGTGTTGGCCTGCGTCGTGACTTGCACAAATGTCCACAGCGTCTCGGGGCCGTTTCGCCATTCCTCGCAGATGACCGCGATGGCGACCGGCTGCCCGTTATTCGGTGTAATCACCCATTGCTTCGTCTTGCCGCCCGGCAGTTCCTCGCCTTCGTTGAACGTATGCACCATGAGGATGCCGCGCGACTCCGCAAAGGCGCCTGCGAAGGTCGGCAGCCTGTCGATGGTCTCACTGCGCGCGTGAATGTGCCTGGGCCGCGCGGGCGTTGCGTCGTTCTTTCCGGCAAATCCCCATCGCATCGGCATCAGTTCACGCTGTCCTTGCGCATTCAGCCGCATGATGTTCGCAAAGCGCATCGGCGTGGACACGACCGCTTCATTGCTTTCCGTCTTCACGACGAGTGGCTGCGAGAAGGCGTGAACCTCCTGCCACGAAGACATTTGCGTGAACTTCCCGCACATCGGCGGCGATCCTGCGCATCGAAAACCGTTGCTTGCACAGATACGCCCGAATCCGGCCGAATGTAAGACGCAGCTTGCGTCGCCGCGCCGGTCATGGCGATCGGTCGCGTCGTTTTTTTCCATCATGTTGACGGTGTATGCAGCATAGGCTGCCTCGTTCTGGCGGCGCACCTGGAGAGTGACCGGACGTATGGCTGAGATTGATGAAAGGATTGTCCTGCGCCCTATGATG
>WBZU01002539.1_pt1 | contig 12510 bp, 12 predicted proteins | sample 5204311 | NCBI WGS metagenome assembly WBZU01 (sample SAMN12344359, study PRJNA552823) | activated sludge metagenome | biome: Activated sludge suspended growth; feature: Nitrification reactor; material: Wastewater; isolation source: activated sludge from nitrification reactor of wastewater...
AGCTTCGGAGACATCGACGAGATCCCGACCCATACCCACGACTTGGGATCCTTGGCCGGGAAAAACCCACGCTACGTTCACGCTTCGCTCCATCGACCACATCCCTCAACGTCGCAATCGTTTACATTCGTACGAGTGCCGAGCCCCAAGAGATACCCGCACCAAGTGCGCACATCAGGACGGTTTGTCCCGGCTTGATACGTCCATCGCGAACGGCTTCATCGAGGGCGATCGGGATCGAAGCGCTCGAGGTGTTGCCGTATTCCTCGATGTTAATGACGTACTTCTCCATGGGAACGCCCACGCGATCGGCGACCTGCGTGAGGATGCGCAAATTGGCTTGATGCGCGACGACCCAATCGACGTCCGCAGGCTTCAGACCGGCATCTTCCAAAACGTCGATCGACGCCGTGGAGAGATTCTTCACGGCGGTACGAAATATCTCTTTGCCGTTCATGTGCACTTTGTTGCGCTTGTTCGCGAGACCGTCTTCCGTCACCGGTTCCGCCGATCCCCCCGCAGGAATCGTCAACGCCGAAGCCAGTGAGCCATCCGTGAAAATGCGCGAAGCCAACACGCCGCGACCATCACCATCCGATGGCCCGAGAACAACCGCGCCGGCCCCATCACCGAAGAGAACGCACGTCGTGCGATCCTTCCAGTTGAGCAAGCGCGACAAGAGCTCGACGCCAATCACGACGACGTGACGCGCGGCCCCCGTCGTAATGAACTGATCGGCAATGCGCAGACCGAAGACAAACCCAGCACAAGCCGCAGACAAGTCGAATGCCGGAATGTTTTGAGCACCAATCTTTTGCTGCACGTGGACGGCACACGCGGGCATGGGGCTGTCGCCGCTGATCGTGCCGACGATGATCATGTCGATGTCGCCGGCCGTCAGCCCAGCCGCCTCGATCGCACGTTTGGCAGCGTTCGCCGCCATGTCGCTCGTCACTTCACCATCCGCAGCCACGTGACGCCGACGGATCCCCGTGCGCTCGGTAATCCACGTGTCGGACGTTTCGACGATTTGCTCGAGGTCCGCGTTGGAGAGGACCTTTTCGGGCACATAATGCCCGGTGCCGAGAATCCTGCTCTTGGGCAAACGTGTAGCGCTCATGAAGGCATTCACTCGAATGGTACACGAGCACCACCACGTCGAGCGCGACGGTTCCGTGGAATGATGGAATAAGTACGAACGGGCAGCAGTCGCAACGTTGAACGCGCGAAATCTGCTGCCTGCGAATTCAGCAACGAACTACGAAATCAACCTTCGGAGGACTTCGTTTGCTTCGCTTTGCGGCCCTTGTAGTGGCCACACGCACCGCACGCGCGATGGGGCAAGGTCGCCTCGCCGCAGTTGGCGCAAGCAATCAGCTGCACCGGCGTGACTTTGTCGTGATTTGCGCGCCGCATGTCGCGCTTGCTCGGGGTGGTTTTCCTCTTCGGGACGGCCACGGACTACTCCTTACTTCGTCTTTTTTCGATGAGATGCAGAGGCACTCCGAGGTCGAGCCCCGGAATCATCAGTTGACTCGTCAGGCCCAGCTTTCGACTGGGCAAGCTTTGCGCGTAATGCACCAAGCGGTGCGAGTCGCGGGTCCACGCGAGGCTCCGCCTCTTCGTCGACCACATCGGAGGACGCGGGACGGATACCCGGACAATCCTCAGAGCACAAGGGAAAGATCGGTATCTCGAGCAAAATTGCTTCGCGCACGAAGTCGTCGAGCACCACGGTCTCCCCGTCGTACGTGTCGGCATCCGCCTCTTCGGCGGAAAACTCGTACTCGGGCAAATCCTGATCCTTCGCCCCGCCTTTGCCCTTCCCCCCACCCTTGCCAGCCGACGCGGCACCCTTCCCCGACGCCGCCTTTGCACCGCGCGCATCCGCCGCTGGCGCCTCGACCACCGACGCCTTCGCCGGCTTGAGCAACAACGCCAACTCCGCGTCGACGTTGATCCTCGCCGGGGACAAACACCGGCCACAAGGTGCGTCAAGAGAAACTCGCGTCTTGCCGCGAACGACGACGTCGCTTCCCGATCTTGAAAGGCGTGCCGACAAATGCCCGGCCGATGCCGCCTTCAAATCACAGTCCGCCAGCTGCCCATCGAGCCAATTCACAGGCAAATCCGCTTCGATCGAACGCCCGGAGGTGTCGATGTCGGCTGCGGGAAAGGCAAAGAGAGGCGGCGTTGTGGTCATCTCGAGCTCGGACGAACCTTCTTGGATCCGTCGCGGGGCGAGCAACTAGCGCACGACACCGACGCGGGCAAGTCTTGTCGTACTCCCGCGACCAACGAACCATCGAGACCACCGTGATACGGTGCGCCTACGCATGTCCGTGAAGCCGTCCGAGCCGCATGACACGAACCGAACCAGGACCATCGTTGCGCTGATCTACGTGTTCGTCACTCTTGCCTGTTTCGCGACGACGTCCACGCAACGCCTCGTCACGCACACGCCCTACAACCACTTTGCGCTCCAAGCCGACGCTTGGCTGCATGGCCGACTCGACCTCGGAGGACCTGCGCCCGCCTACACCGGGAACAACGATTTCGCGCAGTGGGGAGGTAAAACCTTCGTCAGCTTTCCGCCCTTGCCGGCGCTGCTCATCCTGCCCCTCGTCAAACTGGCCGGCAGTGCGGAACAAGTACGCGACGGCGCGTTCTTCGCGTGTTTCACGGGCCTCGCCCCGGCGCTCTTGTATGCGTGCCTGGACAAACTCAAGCGAACGTCGAGAAGCTCGCGTACCGAAGACGAGAACATCTACCTGTCGCTTCTTTTCGCGTTTGGCACGGTCTATTGGTTTTCCGCGGTGCAAGGCACCGTCTGGTTCGTCGGTCACGTGATCGGCACGGCACTCGCTGCGCTCTATCTATTTGCCTCGACAAACGCGACGCATCCGATCCTCGCGGGGCTCGCTCTGAGCCTTGGATTTGCCACGCGCACACCGCTCGGCTTCGCGTTTCCGCTCTTCCTCTGGGAGGCAGTCCAAGCCAGCCGCAAGACGCCCGGCCAATCCTTTGACCTCAAAGATCTGGACAAACGAGCACTGGGCAAACGACTGGTGTTGTTCGCGCTTCCCGCAGTGCCGGTGCTCGGTGCCCTGATGTGGCACAACTACGCGCGCTTTGGCAATCCGTTCGAGTTCGGGCATCACCTGTTGGCGATCGGATGGCGAGCCCGCATCGATAAATGGGGCCTGTTTTCCTACCATTACCTCGGGAAAAACCTCGCCGTCGTACTCACGTCGCTGCCTTTCATCGGCGGAACGCCGGCAGCGCCGTTTCAAATCAACGCGCATGGACTGGCGCTTTGGATCACGACGCCGATCTACGCTTGGGCCATCTGGCCGCGACGCACCTCGACTGCGTTCCGGGTTCTGGCGCTCACGACAGCCTGCGTGGCCCTGCCCGATTTGCTTTATCAAAACAGCGGCTGGGTGCAGTTCGGTTACCGCTTTTCCAATGACTTCGCCGTGTTCCTGTTCGCCCTCATCGCCATGGGCAAACGTCCCTTCAACCGCTGCTTTTGGGCGCTGGCCGGTGTGGGCGTCATCATCAACGCCTTTGGCGCGCTGACGTTCCAACGAGGCGGATACGAACGGTTTTACTACGTGGATCCGACGCAAAAAATCGTCCACCAACCCGACTGATCCGCAGCCGTTTGCAGAACGGAACGACACCGCACGGCCCTTGTGCTAGCTCGACGCGCCATGTCGGAAGTGCTCCTCGATCCGGTTGCAATCTCTCGCGGCTTGCGACGCGTTGCCGGTGAAATCGCCGAACACGGAGGTGTCCGCGATCTCGCTCTCGTCGGCATTCGTCGCGGTGGAGAACCCATCGCTTTGCGCCTCGCCGCGCTTCTCAAAGAACTCGAAGGCGAAGCTCCGCCCGTCGGGGCTGTGGACATCACGCTTTATCGCGACGATGCGGCAACAGCCTTGCCAAACCCCAAGATCGGTCCGAGCTACATCCCATTCTCCGTCGACGGCAAACGCATCCTCTTGGTGGACGACGTGATTTCAACCGGACGAACGATCCGCGCGGCCCTCGATGCGGTTCTCGACTACGGCCGCCCCAAGCGAATCGAACTGTGCGTACTCGTCGATCGTGGTGGTCGTGAACTTCCGCTGCATCCCGACTACACCGTACGTCGCGTCGACGTTGCCCCCAACGCCAACATCGATGTCACCGTGACCAACGACGAACTCTGGGCGCGAGTCATGAACGACTCCGACGCGGAGGTTTCCCGATGAACGAACGATCCCGCTTTGGCCGTCGACATCTTCTCGGCATCGAGCATCTAGAATCGTCCGAGATCGTATCGATTTTGGATGCTGCGGAGAGCTTCTTCGACGTCTCGCGGCGCAGCGTACGCAAGGTCCCTACCCTTCGCGGCAAGACGATCATCAACCTGTTTTACGAACCTTCCACGCGTACCCGCACATCCTTCGAGCTCGCGGGCAAACGCCTGAGCGCGGACGTCATCAACATCAGCGTGTCCACATCGAGCGCCGTCAAAGGCGAGACGCTTCTCGACACGGTGAAGAACCTCGAAGCAATGCGTCCCGATGTGCTCGTGATCCGGCACCAAGCCTCCGGCGCTCCGGACTACGTCGCCAAACGAACCGATGCCGCCGTCGTAAACGCGGGAGACGGAACGCATGAGCACCCCACGCAAGCGCTGCTCGACGCGTTCACGATTCGTCGCGAGAAAAAGCGCATCGAAGGACTCGTCGTCGCAATCTGCGGAGATGTTCTGCACAGTCGCGTAGCTCGATCGAACGTATTGCTCCTGCAAAAACTCGGCGCGGAAGTTCGGTTTGCCGGTCCTCGAACGCTCATGCCTCCGGCCGCAGAAGCTTTGGGTGCAAAGGTATTCGACAAACTCGAACCGGCGCTCGATGGAGCGGACGTCGTGATGATGTTGCGTGTGCAGCGCGAACGCATTGCGGGCACGTTCTTGCCGAGCAGCCGCGAATACAGTCGCGCGTTTGGACTCAACAACGCCCGCTTGTCCTTGGCCAAACCCGACGCGATCGTCATGCATCCCGGTCCGATGAACCGCGGCGTCGAAATCGATCCCGCCATCGCCGACGGTCCGAGGAGCGTGATTTTGGACCAAGTTGAATCCGGCGTTGCGGTTCGTATGGCGGTTCTCTGGATGCTGGCCTTGGCCCGAGATGCGGAAAAACCGCAAGCGTTTGACCGAACGCAAGCCGAACGCGCCGCAACCGGGGCGTAGCCCATCAATCCGCCCGTTTTTCCCGTTTTGACATTCTCCCTTCGCCCACCAAAGTGGGGCTTACTGCTCATCCGCTCAGTGAGCCCACCATGTCGACACAGACCAAGCGCAAGCATTGCCGTCCGCTCAAACCACGCCATTTTGCCGTCACGGGTCCCGAGCTTCCCCGATGGCCTCCGGGGCCTCCCACGGTTCCTACGGAACCGTACGATCAAGCGGTCAAACCAATTCCCTACGCCATTGACGCGCCCATCGGCTCATTCGAATCCGAGCGCGATTGCCGAGTATTTATCCATTTGTACTCCGAGCATCTCGAATTCGTGCGGCGCACGGTTGAACGTCACGGTGTCCCCCTTCGGGACGTCGACGACATCGCGCAAGAAGTCTTCACGATTGCACTTCAGCGCATTCACGACTTCGACGCGGCACGTGCTGCACGCCCGTGGCTGTTTGTCATTGCCATTCAACGGGCGGCCAATTATCGACGTTTGGCGCGGCACCGCATCGAACCTCTCGCCTCCGAACCATTGCCGGAAATTCCTTCGGATACCATCGAACCGGAAGCCGCCCTCCTCGCCGGAGAAGAGCGCAGCCTCGTTCGGGATCTCATTGGTCGATTGAGCCCCAAACTGAGGTCCATTCTCATCCTGCACGACCTCGAAGAACGCCCCATCGACGAAATCGCCGACGAATTACAAATACCCCTCAAAACGGCGCAAGCTCGGCTCAAACTTGCCCGTGAGGAAGTCCTACGACGCGGCAATACCTTGGCACTGTCGCAAAATGCCACGCCGCTGCGTAATCACCAGTTGCTCAAGGTACGCGAGGTGTTGCTCTCCTACCGGCAGTTGCCCCCGGTGCCCGCCCATCCCGGCATGTTCCCGCAACGTCGCGGTCCCACGGCGCCGCTCAACTATTTCGTTTTGGCGTAAAGTTCGTCATTCCAAATCGAACGGAACCACATCGACCCCGTCCAATCGAGGAATCACATCGGCAATGCTCCGGCCATAATCCGCGTGCGTTCCGACGACGGCGAACACCATAGCGTCCTCGGACAAACGATTGCGCAACGCCGCATTGGCTTCTTCGATCGTCACCGCTTCGATTCGCTCATTTTGCTTGTCGTAATACCCGTCGGGCAAATCGAAGAGCGCCGCATCGAGCTTCCGATGAGCCCGTTTTCGTGCCGTATCCACCTCGAATGCGTGCGAACGAATGAGGTATTTCTTAACGAACGCGAGCTCCTCTTCCGTGATTCCTTCGTCACGCAATTTGTGAAACAAATCGAGCATCAAGGCCATGCACGTCGGAGCATCGCCGGCTTTGGGCGCCGCCCACATCATGAACGATTCGCGTTGCCGATCCACACCGAGCCGCGATGATGTTCCGTAAGAAAAACCGCGCTTGACACGAATTTCTTGCATCAATCGTGACGTAAATGTTCCGCCGAAAACCGTATTCGCCACCAAAAGAGGCATGTGGTCATCATCGCGCGGATGCGTTCCGATTCCACCCATCACCATTTGCACTTGTGTTCGTTCAGGTTTGTCTACAAACACCAATTTACGTCCCGAGATCGGATTCGGTGCGGGCACGGGATCGATGATTCGTTCCCCCTCCGGCAACCCTTCGAGCAATCGTGCGACAATCGCTTGGCCCTCTTCGACATCCACATCGCCCGACACGATCGCGTGCGCATTCGCGCGCGTATAGTGCGTCGAGTAAAACGTTTGCACGTCATCGCGCTGAATCTTCTCGAGCGTCGCGATTTGTCCCGACACTCGGCGCCCATACGGATGCCCGGCAAACACGGTACGACGAAATGCCCGCCCGCAGAGCAACCCGTCACTGTCGCGCGATTCGATGATTTCCGCCATCGCCTCGCGCTTCAATCGTTCGAGCTCGCTCACATCGAACACCGGCCTCGAAAGCACCGTCGAAATGAGGTCCACGAACGTATCGAGGGACCGCTTGATCACCTCGAAATGCACGACGGTCGCGCTCGCGGACACATCGACGCCGAATTCTCCGCCCAGCAAATCGATGGTTTCTTCAATCGCTTCCGACGTCCACCCCACGGAACCTCGGCGCAACATTCGTCCGGTCAAACGCCCGAGACCTTCGAGTCCCACAGGATCGTGCGCAGACCCCGAACGAAACGCAATGACGACACTCACGAGCGGCAACGCCGGGCTCGGTTCAACCACGACACCCATCACGACGCCACCTCTTCTTCCTCGCCGTCAACTTCATCCTCATCAACGTCATCCGCCGCTTCTGCATCAACGGAGCCGTCCGGAAAAACCTCAATCACGGTCCGCGCAGTACGCGACAAATAACGCCGCGCGACGCGCAAAAGATCACTCAACGTGACCCGCCGATAAAGTGCCAATCGATCGAAAATCGCCCCGGGATCCCCGAGTACCGTTTGGTAAAACCCAATTTGCTCGGCTTTGCCACTCACCGTCTCGAGGCCCTGCAAGAGCCCGAATTCAATGCGCCCCTTGACCTTGTCGAGTTCTTTTTCGGTCACGGGTTCGGCACATACGCGATCCAAGATTTCATCGAGCGCCTCCAGCAATTCCGCCGCAGTATGACCTTCACGAGCGGAAATATAGATGTCGTAGAGCCCGGGATCGCGAAAACTCCCCACGTAGCCGCGAATTTCCGACGCAATCTCCCGCTTTTGCACGAGCTCCCGATGCACGCGCGACGAACGCCCGCCAAACAAGATTTCATTGAGCAACAACAGCGGCGCGTGATCAAAATCCCCAAGCGCCGGGCATTTGTACCCAATCGCCAATTTATGCGTCGGCGTGGGTTTCTTCGTCGACAAGCGCCGTTCCTCCACTTGCGGAGGCTCGGGACGTACATCCTCGACCGGCAATACCGCGGGCGGCATGTGCCCGTACGTTTCCTGCACCAAGCGCAAGACTTGCCCGATATCCACATCCCCCACAACCACCATCGTCGCATTGTTGGGAGAATAGTACGTCTTGTAAAACGATACGCAGTCGTCGGTCGTAAAACCCAAGATATCTTCCATCCAGCCGATCGTCGGATGCCGATACCCATGCTCGCGAAATGCCTCCTTATAAAGCATTTCGTTCACCGCTCCGTCCACGTCGTCATCCACGCGTTGGCGACGCTCATTGGCCACGACGTCTTTTTCGCGAGCTACCTGAGGCTCACGCAAAACGAGCTGCGCCATGCGATTGGATTCGAGACGCAACGACAATTCGAGCGCCTCTGCGGGAAGGTTCGTATGGTAAAACGTCCAATCCAAATACGTGGCCGCGTTCGTTTCCGCCCCGGCTTCTTCGAGCAACCGATCGTACGCGCCATGCGGCGTCGTTTCCGTCTCGCCGAACATCAGATGCTCGAACAAATGCGCGATTCCCGTCTTGCCGTCTTTTTCATGACGCGAACCGACACCAAACCACGTCTGAAGACAAACCACCGGCGCCGCGTGATCTTCGAGCACCAGAACACGAAGTCCATTGCCCAAGACAAACCGCTCGACGCGCATCGACGGCCCAAATGCGATGCTCCCATCGTGCTCGGCCTGCGCGTGCGAAGATTGATTGCGATTCAGTTCAGTCAGCAGCTCGGCAAACGGGCCTTTGCGTATCCGCACGCCCGCGGAGGAAACGGAAGTCGTGTGCATGTGGGCCGAGTGCTTACCACATCAGGCGCCGAGTGCCGCGAATCATGGAAACATTTCGACAAACGCAAGCTCAGTGTCGCGGCGCGTAGTGGCAAAGGACGTCTTCCGGCATGCGCGTCGACTGGTGACATTCCCACTTCGAATCGTGGCAAGAAATCACCAAAACCCCGGCCTTGTAAGCTTCTTCGAGCGACGAACCCGCTCGCTGATGAATCAAATTCTGCGGCGTCGAATCCAAGCAACCCTTGCCCATCTGCACTTCAATCTTGCGATTGCCTCGATCGAATTTGATGGGATTCGGCGGCGTCGTTCCTTTGTCCGCCGTCCGTACCGCATCCGCCAATTTCTTCTTCATGCGATCCAAGTAGTCCTTGTCGACAAGCGGCGGATCACCGTTTTGAACAGCAACCATCGCCAGCGTGTATTGAATCGCCATGATCTGATCCTGCTCGGGGGCATTGGGCTGAATCGGCCCGGACGAACCCAAAGGAACAGGACGCGGAGGCATCTTGAACTTCGGCTTGTTATCCGCCGCGGCCGACGCGGTCGGAGCCGCGGTTGCCGAGGCCTGTGCCGTCGCCGTTTTTGCCGGCGTCGCATCGACTTTCGGAGGCGGTTCGTCACAACCGGTGATCAGCGACAAACCCACGACCAAGACGGAGGCATACCGAACGAGCTGCATGAGCCCGCTATATACGTGTTTTGGGGGATGCGCGACAAACGCGCGACGAAAGGTGAACGAGTGAAGGTCAGTCGACCTTGAGGATGGCCAAGAACGCCTCTTGGGGAATCTCGACGCTGCCGACCATTTTCATGCGCTTTTTGCCCTCTTTTTGCTTCTCGAGGAGCTTGCGCTTACGCGAAATATCACCGCCGTAACACTTCGCCGTCACGTCCTTGCGCATCGCCTTCACGGTCGTACGCGCAATGACCTTCGACCCGATCGCCGCCTGAATCGCAACCTCGTACTGCTGACGAGGCACGATGTCCTTGAGCTTCACCGCCAAGTCTCGACCGCGCTGATACGACTTTTCCTTGTGCACGATGACGCTGAGCGCATCGAGCGGATCGCCGTTCACGAGCATGTCGAGTTTGACCAAGTCGGCCGCTTGATAACCGACGAGCTCGTAGTCCATCGACGCGTAACCACGCGAGACGCTCTTGAGTTTGTCGTGGAAGTCGAAGAGCACTTCGCTGAGCGGCAAGTCGTACGCAATGATGACGCGATCTGTGGACGCGTATTGCAGCGACTTTTGTTCGCCGCGTCTGTCCTGACAAAGGGCCAACACGGCGCCGACGTAACTGGCCGGCACGTGAATCGTCACGCGATAGATCGGCTCTTCGATGTGATCGACGTATTGCGGCGCGGGCAAACGAGCCGGATTCTCGATGGGCTTCATCGTGCCGTCGTTCATGTGCACGTGGTACACGACGCTCGGCGCTGTGGTGATGAGGTCCAGGTTGTATTCGCGCTCGAGCCGCTCCTGGATGATCTCCATGTGGAGCAGCCCCAAGAATCCACAACGAAAACCGAAGCCCAATGCTTCCGACGTATCGGGTTCGTAAACGAACGCGGCGTCGTTCATGTGCAGCTTGGAAAGCGCGTCGCGCAGGTCTTCGTATTGCGCCGAGTCTGTCGGGAAAACCCCGGCGAAAACCATGGGTTTTACGTCCTTGAACCCCGGAAGCGCGACGGTCGCCGGATGCACCGCATCGGTCACGGTGTCGCCGATCTTGGTGTCCGTGACGCTCTTGATGTTTCCTGCGACAAACCCGACCTCGCCCGGACCAAGTTCCGTGATCGGTGTTGCATGCGGGGCGAAAACACCCATTTCGGTGATTTCGTAATCGCGCCCGGTCGCCATGAAGCGAACCTTCTGGCCCTTGCGAATCACGCCGTCGACGACACGGATCATCACGACGGCACCGCGATAACTGTCGTACCAACTGTCGAAGATCAGCGCGCGTGGTGCTCCACCGGTGCTGCTCTTCGGCGCCGGAACTCGAGCAACAACCGCTTCGAGAATGTCCCTGATTCCAAGGCCGGTCTTCGCACTTGCCGGGATCGCAGCGGAACAATCGAGACCGATGACGTCTTCGATTTCTCGCTTGGTGCGATCCACATCCGCCGAAGGCAGATCGATCTTGTTCAGGACGGGAATGATTTCGAGGTTGTTGTCGAGCGCGAGAAACACGTTGGCCAGTGTTTGCGCTTCGACACCTTGTGATGCGTCGACGACGAGAAGCGCGCCCTCACATGCGGAAAGGCTGCGGGAAACTTCGTAGTTGAAGTCGACGTGTCCGGGCGTGTCGATGAGGTGCAGACGGTATTTTTGACCGTCTACCGCCGTGTAATCGAGACGAACGGTTTGCGCTTTGATGGTGATCCCGCGTTCGCGTTCGATCTCCATCTTGTCGAGGAATTGGTCTTGCTTCTCGCGGTCGGACAACGCCCCGGTAAATTCGAGGATGCGATCGGCAAGCGTGGACTTGCCATGATCGATGTGCGCGATGATCGAGAAGTTGCGGATGTTCTTGGGTTCGACGGGCATGCGTGATGAACCGGCGTGGATTCGAGGTGCGTGCTCCTAGCGCGTCCCCTGGGCAAAAGCCATCGTCGACCGACTACTTCTTCTGCTGCACGGTTGCATCGAGACTCATTTGTCCCGGCAAGACGTGCTCGTAGTGCTTCAGAACGAGGTCGATACCTTCGCGGATGTAGACCGCGATCGGCACCTTCGTCCGGTCGTGCAAGAGCTTCAGGCGCTCTGCCTGTTCCGGCGTGATGTAGATGGTCGTCGAGACTTTCTTTCGCGACATGTCACGCCTGGCCCTACACGCTAAGTGCCGTACGCCGTATGCGGACGGAACACCCTCGGAGCTCCGAGAACGACTGACAAGGCGTTACCCTAGATGCCTGTACGTGTGTTGTCAATCCAGAAGCGAGAAGGGAACACCAAACGTCGGGAAAACAGCAACGCAACTCACTGAAGCGTGGACTGGTCGTCCGGAAATCGGCTTTGACGTCGTCGTTTCGCCCTTGCCTTGCCTCATGTCAAGTCGCCGCCTAGACTGCGCCAAACGCTTGAAATCCCCGTTGTCTCCCGGCCTCCGTACGGCCAACGATGCTTTGGTGCCCTCAACGCCGGCAGGCTGGGACATCCGCGCCAAGTTTTTCGCAGCAGGCTTTGGTGCCGCGATGCTCGCTCTCGTTGCTTGTTCCGCAGCAGATGGAGGCGATGCTTCCAGGCCAACCGGCTTCGAGCGGGACACCGCGATGAAGCACGAGCCGTGCGACGCAGCTGCGGCGGGGAATGAACGCATCGACGTCAACGGCGACGGATCGCCCAACATCGTCAAGGTGTTGAAAGACGGACGTGAAGTCTGTCGCATCCTCGATCTGAACATGGACCGCGCGATCGACGCCTACGTCTACTACGACGAATCAGGCCGCGAACGCCGACGGGAATTCGACTTCGATCGCGACGGTCGCGTCGATGAAATCGTTACGCTGCACGGCGGTGCCATCGTACTCAAAGAGCGCGAGACCAACTTCGACAATCAGCTCGACACTTGGGATTATTACGAGTCGGGA
>WBZU01002540.1_pt1 | contig 12510 bp, 10 predicted proteins | sample 5204311 | NCBI WGS metagenome assembly WBZU01 (sample SAMN12344359, study PRJNA552823) | activated sludge metagenome | biome: Activated sludge suspended growth; feature: Nitrification reactor; material: Wastewater; isolation source: activated sludge from nitrification reactor of wastewater...
GGTGGTGAGTTGGGCGGCCTTACTGATCATGGTGCAATTGAGACTTTCTATCAAGCAGCAGGTTTATGATACAGCGGTGCAACAATGTGCTGATCAGATCGATCGGCATGGTTTTCGCTTTGGCTTCAGCTTCAGTTTTATCGATAAGTAATGCCCTAGCAACCAATCAATTTAACCAACCGAAACCTGTTGTTGTTGCTGATTCATCTGCAATTCCTGCAATTACACCCAATCCCAGCAATACAGTTAAATTTGAAACGATTACGGTTGAAACATCAGCCTCGTCAGCGGTAACTGCTGAGCCTATACATAAGTTAAAAGGCAATGAATTGCGTTTGCGTACAGAAAGTACGCTGGGCAGAATGCTCGAACGAGAGCTTGGCGTTAGCAATCTTTCCTATGGTCCCGGTGTAGGACAGCCTGTCATTCGAGGTATGAGCGGTCCTCGCGTGCGAGTCATGCAAAATGGGATCGGTATGCATGATCTTTCTGCGATTAGCCCCGATCTCGCAATTCCTTTTGATCCCATTCTGGCGAATGGAATAACGGTTATAAAAGGCCCAGCAACCCTGCAGTATGGAGCAAACGCAATCGGGGGTGTCGTCGATATCAGTCACCAGCGTATTCCTGATCGAATTCCGACGAATGGTATGTCCGGCAGAACTGATTTTCGTTTTGACCATAATCCGGGTGAAAAGGCGGGAATGATAAGTTTGGATATTGGGCGCAGCATGGTTGCCTTGCATTTTGATTACTTCCATCGATCAGCCAATAACATGCACATTCCCGGCTCAGCATTGGATGAATCGGCGATTCGGCAGCAATTTCAGGTAGAACCTACTACGAATAGTAATAATGTGATTCAAAATAGCCATTCACATAGCCAGGGTGGCTCTGCCGGAATTTCTTTGGTAGGAAAATATGGTTATTTGGGTGGGAGCTATCATGAAACTGCAAGAAATTATGGCATCCCTCCAGGTGTTCCTGGTCACGGTGACAGTAGTCGATCTGAGCAAGAAGCAATTCGTATTGATATGAATCAGCGACGCTACGATTTAGAAGGTTTCTGGAAAACCTACTGGGGAGCATTGCCATCGATCAAAGCCAAGCTCAGCTATATCGATTACGATCATAAAGACTTTGATAAAAATATATCGGCAAGAAATTCTACACTGACCCGATTTGGTAATTCTGTTTGGGAATCTCGTCTGGAAATGAATCACCAGAAGGGAGATTGGTTGGATGGTAAATTCGGGATGCAATGGCAGAACCGTAATTTTTCTGCGACAGGTCTAGAAACGTTTACTCCATCATCGAATGTAGATTCAATCGGTTTTTTTCTAACCGAGACACTAGTCGTTAACGATCGAACGACATTTGAATTAGGGGGGCGAATAGAGCACCAAACCACCTCGCCTAAAAGCAATGAGCTGCGGCTTGCCGGTATTCCCTCGCCGCTGCCGCTGCCTAATTCGCTCAATTATTTGACCTATTCGCTGGCGGCTAGCTTAAATTACGAAATATTGCCACTGACGTCATTTTTCCTAAACTGGCAACGTGCGCAACGTAGCCCTGATGTTCAAGAGCTATTTGCATCGGGTCCTAATTTTGCTACACGTAGCTATCAATTAGGGCGCATGGATTTAAATACTGAACAAACAGATCATTACGAATTAGGGCTACGTTACGCTGGTAATGTCATTTCTTTTAATGCGAATGGTTACTATAAATCTGTTGAAGATTTTATTTATTTAAAAAACCAAGGTTTCTTTTTTAACTTTGCGCCCGATCCCCCGCGTTTCCAATTAGCTTGTGCAAATTTAAGAAATTGCCTACCCATTTTTGGCTATCAGGCTGATACTGCAAATTTCTGGGGCTATGAAGCTGAAATTACCATGCGCCCTAAAATAGCTGCTACTTATAATCCGCGCTTCACATTCTTTTCAGATTATGTACGAGGTTCATTCCAAAGTGGATCATTGGGCGATGTTCCAAGACTCCCACCATTGCGGTTTGGTGCTGAGTTTGGATTGCAATGGCTGCAATGGAGAAGCCTTTTGCGCTATACGCATGCGTTGGAGCAAAATAGACCAGGTCTTCTAGAGACTGAGACACCGGGCTATAACCGATTAGATCTTGATATTACTTATGATTGGAAAGCGTCAGATCGTATGAAGATTCTCTTCTTTGCGAAGCTGTCTAACATGACCAATGCGACGATTCGTAATTCCACTTCGTTTTTACGCAGCTTTGCGCCAGAAGCGGGGTTTAGTAGTCAAGTTGGCTTCAGTGCAGCTTTCTAATTGATTATTGAAAATAAGCGGGTGGATGGATGAGATAAAACTCATCTATCCACCGCATTAATTAATGAAGCGTAACGGCTGATTGCTGATCACAAATCAAGTTAGCGCAATAATTTTCATGGATACCATCTAAAAATTTCCATAAAGCGTCGCAAGCACGTTGTGTAGCGGCTAGAACTGCTGCTTGTTTTTCAGGGGTATCTGCAAACCGTTCGATGATTGACCATTCTGCCTCAGAATGATAAATGTCGGCTTTCTGATGAACTGAGAAGAATTCATAATCTTTCGGATTATTCATTCCATAGAATTTAGCCAAGCCTTCAATTTTAACTGCAGCAATATCAGGAACTTGTGATTCAAATGCGTGTAAAGCAGCCAATCCAACATAGAACGGGCTATTCAAGCAAATATCACGGAAAGTTGACACCAAGTTATCGGTTTCTGGCAGTGCTGCGGCATTTGCTAGACTTTTATCATTCGCACCTAAAGCAAATGCAAACGCTTTCCACAGAGCAGGATGATTACCTGAACCATGTTCTTCATCAATCAAGTTTTTGAGTACTTCTTGACGTACGCTGATATCACCGCAGTTTTCCTCAGTATGACCATGAGGGGTATTGAAGTGAACGGCGCTGAGATAGGTAGGCTCAGCTAATACATTGTAGAAATATTGCTCTGCATAATGGCGAAGTTGTTCTTGGGTTAGTTTCCCTTCGGTCCAAGCCATATAGAACGGATGTTTAAGTAAGTGCTTATTGTTAATAATCGCGCTAACTTTATGTTTAAAGATCGTATTCGTTGTCATAATCATTCCTTAAATATAAGAAGTAGGGTCAATAAAGAAATATCATCTGCAATCATCGCTAAATAACACTACTAAGTCAATCCAGTCATGTAAATTCGATATAGTTATCGCTTCTCCTTCGCTAACGCATGAATAATTCCACGCAATATATTGACTTCCTCCTTTTCCAAGGCGGTTCGAGAAAATAGGCGACGAATTCGTTGCATCAGGCGTTTGGGTTGCTGAGGATCGAGAAATTTGCTTGTAATCAGGGCTTCCTCAAGGTGCTGATAAAAGAGTTCAATTTCATTCAAGCTGGCAAGTTGTGGCACTTCAGGTGGAGGTGATGTGCTTTCTGGTGTAACTGCGCCCATACGTAACTCGTAGCACATGATTTGCACAGCGGCTGCAAGATTAAGTGATGCATAGGTTGAGCTGGTCGGAATATGGACGGTGAGCTGGCATTTGGTGACTTCAGCAGTCGTTAGCCCAGAGCTTTCTCTTCCAAAAACCAGTGCTACGGGTGATTCCGTTGCGATTTCAACAAGTTTTTGAGCGATTTGCCTCGTATCGATTACCTGATGGGTTAATTCACGAGCGCGTGCTGTCATTGCAACTGCTAATACACAGTCTTGCAGGGCAATATCAAGCGTTGAGCAAATCACTGCTTGATCGAGAATATCTCGAGCATTGGTTGCGCGAACATAAGCTTCATTGTCAGGAAATGATTTAGGATTGACTAAATAAAGTGAGCTTAAACCCATGGTTTTCATAGCGCGAGCCGAAGCTCCAATATTACCGGGATGACTCGTGTGACTGAGAACAACTCGGACATTATCAAGCGGAGAGTGGTGAATCATATTAGAATACTGAATTGTTGAATTTATTGATCAATTAACATGCATCCAATGCTTACCATTGCAGTGAAAGCTGCGCGCCGTGCAGGCAACATTATTAATCAGGCTTCTAGAAATCTGGATATTCTGAACGTTACCCAAAAATCACACAGTGATTTTGTCAGTGAAGTAGATGGTGCTGCAGAAGAGGCAATCATAAAAATATTATTGGATGCGTATCCTAACCACGCCATTCTAGCAGAAGAAAGTGGTAGTCAGTCAGGTCAAAAGCAGTCTGATTATCAATGGATTATCGATCCGTTGGATGGAACAACCAATTTTTTGCATGGTTTTCCAAAATATTGCGTGTCAATCGCGTTATTACATCGCGGTGTCTTATCACAAGCGGTTATTTATGATCCGGTTAGCAACGAGCTTTTTACTGCGAGTCGTGGTCGTGGCGCCTACCTCAATGACCACCGAATTCGTGTCAGTAAGCGAACGAATCTATCAGAAAGTTTGATAGGAACTGGTTTTCCATTCCGAGACCTTTCTTTTATGGAAACGTATCTTGCCATGTTTAAAGCGGTTATTCCCAAGACCGCAGGCATTCGGCGGCCAGGATCTGCAGCACTTGATCTTGCTTATGTCGCTGCTGGGCGATACGATGGTTTCTGGGAAATGGGTTTGTCGCCCTGGGATATCGCTGCTGGGTGTTTACTCATTATCGAAGCAGGTGGGATGGTGAGTGATCTGGAAGGGAATGATCATTATCTAAAAAGTGGCCAGGTCGTAGCGGGCAACCCTAAAATTTTTCCACAACTGATGGAGATCATTTCACCTTATATAACCGATCAAATGATTGCGCAGAATCGCTAAGTTTAATGTAATCAAAGAAGCGGATTCAATCGTTCCTATTTTCTGGGTGTTCTAATTTTACTGGCGATTCTTAACCGGAGTGCATTGAGGCGAATAAATCCAGCAGCATCGGCCTGATTATAGGCGCCTGCATCATCTTCAAAGGTTGCAATATTGGTATCAAACAATGAATCTGTTTTAGAATCTCGGCCTACAATAATGACGTTTCCTTTATAGAGTTTTACCCGCACCCATCCATTTACGTGGACTTGAGATTCATCGATCAGTGTTTGTAATGCCATTCTTTCAGGGCTCCACCAATAACCATTGTAAATCAATGATGCATAGCGAGGCATGAGCTCATCTTTCAGATGAGCGACTTCTCGATCCAAAGTGATAGACTCAATGGCACGATGGGCACGGAGCATGATGGTACCCCCAGGGGTTTCGTAACATCCCCGTGATTTCATACCGACATAACGGTTTTCTACAAGATCAAGGCGACCGATCCCATGTTTTCCGCCCAGTTGATTGAGTTGTTCAAGAATGATTGCTGGGGTTAGGCGCTTGCCATTAATTGCAACGATATCTCCTCGTTCATATTCTAGTTCTATATATTCAGATTCATTGGGCGCTTTTTCCGGCGATTGTGTCCAACGCCACATTGACTCCTCAGGTTCTAATGCCGGGTTTTCCAGAGACCGCCCTTCATAAGAAATATGGAGCAAATTAGCATCCATACTGTAAGGAGAACCGCCTTTTTGCTTCATCTCGACAGAGATTCCATGGCGTTCAGCGTAATTTAATAATTTCTCACGCGAAGTCAGATCCCATTCTCGCCATGGTGCAATGACTTGAATATCCGGTTGTAAGGCGTAATAGCCTAATTCGAAGCGAACTTGATCATTCCCTTTTCCAGTTGCACCATGCGATACCGCATCAGCCCCTGTTTCTCGAGCGATCTCAATTTGTCTCTTGGCAATCAAAGGACGTGCAATACTTGTGCCCAGCAGATATTCCCCTTCATAGATGGTATTCGCACGAAACATCGGAAACACATATTCCCGAACAAATTCTTCGCGTAAATCTTCGATAAAGATTTCTTTAATTCCAAGGCGTTGAGCTTTTGCACGCGCAGGTTCAATTTCTTCGCCTTGACCGATATCCGCAGTAAACGTTACCACCTCGCATTGATAGACTTCTTGTAGCCATTTCAAAATAACTGACGTATCGAGTCCGCCGGAGAAAGCCAAGACCACTTTTTTAACTTTTTTCATCGCTTTTTTTATTTTCGTAGTTCAATTGATTCCGTGATAACGCACGGGTTGCTAAATTTTTCCAAGCAGCAGATATTCCATTAATGCTTTTTGCACATGTAATCGATTTTCTGCTTCATCCCAAACAACCGATTGTTTTCCTTCTAAGACTTCATTGGTTACTTCTTCACCCCGATGGGCGGGTAAGCAATGCATAAACAGCGCATCTGCTTTGGCATAAGCCATCATTTCGTCATCAACGCAGAAATCAGCAAATGCATTTTTTCTGATCTCGGTCTCGTCTTCAAAACCCATACTGGTCCAGACATCGGTCGTAACGAGATCAGCATTTTTCACCGCATCATGGGGAGAACTAAACTCTTCGTAGTGATTGGTGCCGTATAACCCTGCTCGTTCAGGTTCGACTTCATAGCCGGGCGGTGTTGAAACATGAACATTAAAGTCGAAAACTTCAGCCGCTTGGAGCCAGGTATTACAAACATTATTGGAATCACCGATCCAAGCAATTGTTTTACCTTTGATGCTTCCGCGATGTTCGATAAAAGTAAAAATATCCCCAATAATCTGACAGGGATGATACTCATCAGTAAGGCCATTGATGACGGGAACACGGGAATGATTTGCAAATCGTTCTATGATGCTATGCTCAAAGGTACGAATCATGATGATATCGACCATACGGGAAATGACGCGCGCTGCGTCTTCAACGGGTTCTCCTCGTCCTAACTGGGTATCACGCGTTGAAAGATAAATCACGCTGCCACCTAACTGACACATGCCGGCTTCAAATGATAATCGTGTGCGGGTAGAGTGTTTGTCGAAAATCATGGCCAGTGTTCTGTCGGTTAAAGGCCAATACTGACGATATTGTTTAAATTCATTCTTGATCCAATGCGCACGCTCGAATAGATATTCAAATTCATCGAGGGTAAAATCATTAATTTTCAAGAAATGCTTGGGAGTCATGAGGTCGTTGTTATCGATTTACTTTATTTACGTAGGCGTCGTATTGTTATACTGCGTCGTTAGAAATCGATCAATAAGCGATGATGTCTTATCCACAATCTGTTCAGCTTCGACTTGAGTAATAACCAAAGCGGGTAGTAGCCGAACAACTCTTTCTGAAGTAACGTTAATCAATAATTTTGCAGCTAGCGCTTCTTTAACTAATTCTCCGCATGCGATGGGCAGTTCAATACCTAACATTAGGCCTTGCCCGCGGATCTTGATGACGTTAGACCAGTTTGCTAGCTTTTCATGAAAACGATTCCGCATCAAGTCTCCCATTGAGACAGCATTTTGCATCAAGTGATCTTGTTCGATAACTTCAAGTGTCGTGAGCGCGGCTTTACATACTAAAGGATTACCCCCAAAGGTTGATGCATGATTACCTGGTTTAAAAATCTCCGCTGCTGGTCCTTTTGCAATACATGCGCCAATCGGCACACCTGAACCCAATCCTTTGGCGAGCGTGATCACATCTGGACTACTATTGCTGTGCTGAAAGGCAAACCACTTTCCAGTTCGTCCAATGCCACATTGCACTTCATCAAGCATCAATAGCCAGTTATTTTGATTGCACAACCGACGCAGACCATCTAAGTAGTTAACTTGAGGGAAGTTGACACCCCCTTCACCTTGATAGGTTTCTACTAGGATCGCGACAATGTTCTTGTTATTAGCTGCAATTTGTTCAACTGCAACGAGATCATCGTAAGGAACGCGTACAAACCCGGTGAGTAAAGGCTCAAAGCCAGCTTGCGCTTTACGGTTGCCCGTCGCGGTGAGTGTGGCCATGGTACGACCATGAAACGATTTTTCCATCACGATGATCGTCGGTAACTCAATCCCGCGGTGATGACCATAAAGGCGAGCGAGTTTTATTGCCGCTTCATTGGCCTCAGCCCCTGAATTGCAGAAAAAGACTTTATCCATCCCTGATAACAAAGCCAGCCGCTCGGCCAATAATTCCTGGTTTTCAATGTGATATAGGTTTGAAGTATGAATGAGTGTTTCAGCCTGATGACTGAGTGCTTTCGCTAAAGCAGGGTGGCAATGACCTAACCCGCAGACAGCGATACCCGATAGTGCATCCAAATAGCGATTACCATCGTTATCCCATAGCCAGACCCCTGAACCCTTAACAAAGGTTACCGGAAGTCTTTGATACGTGTTCATCAAATAAGACACAGTGGATTACTCATCTCTAAAAAGTTAAAAAGGAGAAATTTGAAACTATGCTGTATTATCAAATTGAAAATCAAGCAATATTAAGTAATTTTTTATTATTTACTTATTTAGTAGGCTTTATCAAGCGCTTTTTGGCTATTTCCACTCTTTGTATTGAACGCCACGTCACCTAAATTATTTCCTTCCCTCCATGCTTCTTCAAACTTTATAAAAAAATGGACGGGAATGGCGTGCTAAAATATAGCAACCTTTAAGCAAGTAGCATTTTACTTCTTTGTTGGATGGCCACTTTTATTAATTTTAACCGATAAGTTAATTTTTATTTCAATCTGCCCTTTAACAAAATAGATTGAGAATACTTTCAAAATCAAACAGACCCAATGCCAATAAATCAATTTGCAAAAGAGACACTTACGATTAGCCTTGAAGAGGAAATGCGTCGTTCTTATTTAGATTACGCGATGAGCGTTATCGTTGGAAGGGCGCTACCGGATGTTAGGGATGGTTTGAAACCAGTTCATCGCAGAGTGTTATTTGCAATGCACGAGCTTTCCAATGATTGGAATCGTCCCTATAAAAAATCAGCGCGTATCGTCGGTGACGTGATTGGTAAATATCATCCGCATGGGGATACAGCTGTTTACGATACGATTGTTAGGATGGCGCAGGATTTTTCATTGCGCTATGTACTCATCGATGGGCAAGGTAACTTCGGTTCGGTTGATGGTGATAATGCAGCAGCCATGCGGTATACCGAAATTCGTATGGCAAAAATTGCGCATGAATTACTGGCCGATTTGGACAAAGAAACGGTTGATTTTGGCCCTAATTATGATGGTTCTGAGCGAGAGCCGCTGATTTTTCCAGCCAAAATCCCTAATTTGCTGATCAATGGTTCTTCAGGGATTGCTGTGGGCATGGCGACGAATATCCCTCCCCATAATTTAAGCGAAGTAATCGATGCCTGTCTCCGCTTGCTTAATAACCCTGAAACCAGTATCGACGAAATTATCGAGTGTATCCAAGCGCCTGATTTCCCAACGGCTGGAATCATTTATGGAACGTCAGGCATTAGAGATGGTTATCTTACCGGCAGAGGGCGCGTCGTAATGCGGGCCCGAACTCACTTTGAAGATCTTGAGAAAGGGTCACGTCAAAGCATTATCATCGATGAACTGCCTTATCAGGTTAATAAGGCGAATTTGCTGATTCGGATTGGTGAATTGGTTCGCGATAAAAAGATTGAAGGGATATCGGATTTGCGTGATGAATCGGATAAGTCCGGAATGCGAGTAGTAATTGAGCTGAAGCGTAGCGAAATACCGGAAGTGATTCTGAATAACTTGTATAAAGAAACGCAAATGCAAGATACTTTCGGCATCAATATGGTTGCATTAATCGATGGTCAGCCGCGATTACTCAATTTAAAGCAATTACTCCAGGCATTTTTACGCCATCGTCGTGAAGTCGTTACCCGTCGTACCGTTTATGAGCTGAAAAAAGCAAGGGAGCGCGGGCACCTATTAGAAGGATTGGCTGTCGCGCTTTCAAATGTAGATGAGATCATCGCACTCATCAAAGCGGCGGCAACACCAGCAGAAGCAAAGAAAGCATTGATAGGAAAAGCCTGGAGCTCTCAATTGGTTGCGGAAATGTTGGCCCGTTCAGCACAGGATACAGCTGCTTTTCGTCCTGTAGGACTTAGTGCTGAATTTGGTTTGTTTGATCATGGCTATCAATTATCCGATGTGCAAGCGCAAGCGATTCTCGATCTTCGATTGCAGCGCTTGACTGGCCTCGAACAACAAAAAATCGTCAATGAATACAAGGAGGTTATTGATCAAATCATCGATCTTCTCGATATTCTAGCGAACGCGGATCGAATTACAGCCATCATCGTTGATGAATTGCGTTCCATTAAAGATCAATTTGGCGATCAACGGCGCAGTGAAATTGTCACGAATACACAGGAACTCAACACAGAAGACTTGATCACGCCAGCAGATGTCGTGATAACGCTATCCCATGCTGGGTACATTAAATCACAACTTTTAGATGATTATCGTGCACAGAAAAGGGGAGGGCGTGGAAAACTGGCCAGCGCCACTAAAGAAGATGATTTTATCGACAATATGTTCATGGCGAATACGCATGACTATATTTTGTGTTTCTCAAGCTTAGGGCGCGTTTATTGGGTCAAAGTATATAACGTACCTCAAGGCGGAAGGGTTTCAAAAGGTAAACCGATCAATAATCTATTACAGCTGGAAAAAGCAGAGAAAATTAATGCGGTCTTGCCTGTCAAAGCGTTTGATGATAATCGTTATATCTTTATGGCGACATCGTTAGGAACCGTTAAAAAAACCCCTTTATCGGAATTTTCACGGCCACGTAGCAATGGCATTATTGCGATTGGATTGGATGAAGGCGATTATTTAATTGGTGTTGCGCTCACTGAAGGTAATCACGATGTGATGTTATTTTCAGATGGTGGAAAAGCGATGCGCTTTAGTGAGAGCGATGTTAGGCCGGTGGGTAGAAGTGCTCGTGGTGTACGAGGGATGAGATTGGGAGCAGGACAGAAAGTCATTTCGTTGCTTGTTGCCGAGAATGAAGAACTAACGGTTTTGACAGCAACAGAAAATGGCTATGGCAAACGAACGCCGATTAGCGAGTATACAAGACACAATCGCGGAACTCAGGGAATGATCGCGATCAATACTTCAGCACGCAATGGTAAGGTGGTTGCAGCACAGCTGGTTAAACAAGACGATGAAATCATGTTGATTACTACAGGAGGAATATTGATTCGAACACGCGTCAGTGAAATTCGTGAAATGGGGCGCGCGACTCAAGGTGTAACGCTGATCAATCTCGATGAAGGTGAAAAATTGGTTGGACTGGAACGAGTCGTTGAGGCAGATGAGGAATAATGAGTCAAGCTTACTCATTCTTGGAAAATGAATCTCATGAATAAGGTTTACAATTTTAGCGCAGGTCCCGCAGTTCTTCCTCAGGAAGTGCTCGAGCAGGCGCGTGACGAAATGCTAGATTGGCATGGAAGCGGTATGTCCGTGATGGAAATGAGTCATCGTGGCGAGGAATTCATGTCGATTATTGCTAAAGTTGAAGCAGATCTCCGTGATCTGGTCAAAATTCCCGATCATTACAAGATTTTGTTTCTCCAGGGTGGGGCATCCAGTCAATTTGCCATGGTTCCGCTGAATCTATTACAGACTAAAAAAGAAGCGGATTATGTCAATACCGGACAATGGTCCCAAAAAGCGATTGAAGAAGCTAGCAAGTATGGCGCAGTGAATATTGCCGCATCATCAGTGGGTAATCATTTTACGGGAATACCTGAGATTGACACTTGGAAAATAAGTCGCAATGCTGCGTATCTTCATTACACATCGAATGAAACCATCGGTGGCGTGGAATTCAATTGGATACCCGATTTATCAGAAATTGCGGGGGGAAGCACCGATATTCCGTTAGTCGCCGATATGTCTTCTAATTTTTTATCTCGACCTGTGGATATCAGTCGATTTGGATTGATCTATGCCGGAGCCCAGAAAAATATTGGACCTGCGGGTTTGGTACTGGTCATTATCCGCGAAGATCTGGTACAAGCGCCTACTGCAGGGACACCAACGTTATTTAGTTACCAAACCCATGTGCAACATGACTCGATGTATAACACGCCGCCAACTTATGCGATTTATATGATGGGACTTGTGCTGGAATGGTTGAAAAAACAAGGGGGGGTGCCTGCGATCGAGGCGCTTAATATTGCCAAGTCAAAATTACTTTATGATTTAATCGACGCGAGTCATTTGTATCAATGTCCAGTAGCCCTGCAAGACCGTTCGCGCATGAATGTTCCATTTACTCTCAGGCAGAGTGCATTAGACATTGAATTTCTAAAGCAAGCCAAAGCAAGAGGGCTTGTGCAGTTGAAAGGTCATCGCTCGGTGGGCGGCATGCGTGCCTCAATCTACAATGCCATGCCTTATGAAGGTGTTAAGGCATTGGTCACGTTTATGAAAGAATTTGAAAATCAATATGGCTAAAAAAGCGCAGCAGGTTTTTAAGATTCTGACACTGAATCAAATTTCTTCAGTAGGACTCAAGCAATTTCCGGCTGATCAATATTTAATCGGTCATGATCTGGTAGACCCTGATGTCATTCTGGTACGGTCTCATAATATGCTGGACATGGATATTCCTGAGCATGTGATCGCGATTGGGCGAGCCGGTGC
>WBZU01002542.1_pt1 | contig 12503 bp, 5 predicted proteins | sample 5204311 | NCBI WGS metagenome assembly WBZU01 (sample SAMN12344359, study PRJNA552823) | activated sludge metagenome | biome: Activated sludge suspended growth; feature: Nitrification reactor; material: Wastewater; isolation source: activated sludge from nitrification reactor of wastewater treatment...
GGGATGTGACGCGATGAGTTCTTCGGGCAGGTCGTAGTGGAGCAACGAGCGGCGCACGGCCGCCCTGCTAGCACGTTGCGGCGATGGCTGCTGCGGGTTTGGCGCGAAGCGTGTTGCAAAGATCCGAGCTGCAAAGGCGTCGGAGCGGGGTCGGAAGCTTGTCGGTCAATCGCGAAGCTTGTCGGATGAGACAGAGGGCTTGTCGGGCGAAAAATTCGGTCTGCCGGACGAAAACGGAGGCTTACCGGACGAAAACGGAGGCTTGCCGGGCGAGATTCGAGGTCTGCCGCGTGAGCTGGAATGCTTGCCGGGCCCAAATTTGGGTCTGCTGGCTCGGGTTCGAGGCTTGCCGCGTGAGAAGGATTGCCTTGTCGAGCGAGTTGCAAGGTATGCCGAGCCGGCGAGGAGGCATGTCGGGTGAGCGTGGGTACTTCGGGACTCGTTCGACAAGCTCGAGGTTTGATTCGGCAAGGCAATCAATTCATTCGGCAGGGTTATGGTTTCATTTGGCTAGGTTATGGTTTCATTTGGCTAGGTTATGGTTTCGTTCGGCAGGGGTATGGTTTCGCTCGCCAAGCCAATCATTTCATTTGGCAGGGTTATGGTTTCATTCTGCAGGGGTATGGTTTCGCTCGCCAAGCCAATCATTTCATTCGGCAAGGGTTTGGCATGGCGCGGCAAGCGTTCATTTGGGCGCGGCAAGCGTTGTTTGCGGCGCGGCAGGCGTTTGGGTACGTTCGGCAGGCAGTTTTGTTGAAATGGCCGGGGTTGGGCGTGCGGGGAGGGGCGGTGTGTCGAACGTCCATTTCATTTCGCATCGGACATTTTCTGTCGCATTCTCGCGCACGGTTGCGGAATTTTCTTTCGAGTAAGGTATTCGCATAACAGTAACGAATCTTATTGCTTTTCGACCATGCTGGTTTTTGTCGCATAAGCATCATCATTCGTTTGTCTTGGCCACGGAAAATCGAATCCAGCTTACCAAATTTGACAATGCTAAAAAGCCTTGTGTGGCCTGTTATTTAGGTGGGCGAGCGACCTTCGCGTAAATCCCGGGCGTCAATAAAAAGTCGTTTTGACTTGTAAATTGTTCTGGACGTGGGGGGTCATTACAGTGCAATAACACTCACGTGAGGCGTTGATGGCGCGCGAGATGCGTGCATGGCCATCGTGCGTCCACGCAATGAAGGTCGCGAATTCGCGAATGCATTGCACGAACAATGCCAATTTGTTTGGTGCATGAGGAGGAAATCATGGCTGATTCCAATGATCTTGGAAGTGAATCCATCACCTATCGTCTCGAGGGGCAAATCATTGATGGGACGACAGGTTTGGGCATCGACGCGGTGGTGGTCGATCTATGGGATGCCGAGGGAATCAGCAAAGACCTGGTGGCACATGCGAAAACCAATGCGCTCGGCCAATTCAGCGTAACTATCGACGCAGCCTATTACCATTCACTCTTTCTCGATCGACAACCGGCCCTGGGTTTTCGTCTCTATAAGGGTTGCCAACGCTTGGCGTGACAGACTTTGCTTGCTTTTGAAAACGTGAACGCCGGAGTCGATACCATGCGAGCATTGATGAGATTTCGCGAGTCATTGCGGTTCGTATTGTTTTTGGGTTTCGGTGGGACAATCCTGGCAGGCGCGTGCACCGGGCCGGTCATGCCGAGTGCGTCGGAATGTCCCACGCCAGTCGTAGATCCACCATTGGCAGAGCCGGCGACGTGTCCAGCTCCAGTGGAAGATCCGTGCATGCGTTATCGCATCGAGCTCGTCAACAAAGACAATCCTCAGGTGCGCGCGAAATACAGCGCTGCGTTTGGCGATGCTTGTTATCTATCGGTGGCAAACACGTTCGACTGCTTTTACCAGAAGTGGGAGAAGGCATGTGAGGACGCCGTGAAAATCGGCGCGGTGTCGGGCAATGCGCCGTACGACCCGGGGTACATGTGTCAGCCTGACGGCGTAGGGAACTACACGCTGCAAATTGGTCCGAATGCCTCGAACGTGACCCATATCTACTTTGAGAATGCGCTGCGACAAACGCCGCTTGTCGAAGTTGACGGTGTGGAAGTGGAGGTTAATGGCCCATATCGCAATTTGCCCGAGCCGCCAACCGTCGGACCAGGACAACCGTTCAACAAATGCGACAGCGGCATACTTGGCGCCGACGGCAAGCCCCTCTACCAGAAGGATTATATTCTACAGGTCAACCGCAATGCGCACGGTGGTGAGATCCACTCTGATCTTGCTGGCTTCAAGTGGTCTTGTAAGAATGAGAAATGCGAGGACGTGATTTGCGAGGAGCCACTCGTCCTCGGTGATCCGCTAAAGAAACCGCTTGAATATCCTGACACAGAAGCGCAGGTTCACCACGTCGTGCCCATGAACGACAAGCGCAGTTGCTCGTGGGGGACAAACTCGACCAAGAACGCCGCAGTCATTTCACGGGGGCTCAACAGGTGGTTATCGAACAAGACCCCGCCACCCGACGAAGTGAAACAGCTCAACAACGCGCTGGCGTATGCACCGTGACGCGACGATGTTGACGCCGCGATGAACGTACGATAATCGAATGGCAATGATCATTCGCAACCATCCCCGTGGACGCCTGGTCTTTGATCGAAATGCCATCGTGCGCGCCGCGCTGCGCGCGTACGTGGAAGACCACGTCGCAAAACTTCCGAATGGTCTGTGGTTCCCCGTTTGCGAGCACTCGCGCTGGACAGGCGATGCCCAACGTGGAACTTTCTACAGCGACGACGGATGTGGCGGCTACGAGGTTGTGGCCTGGACTGAGGCGGGCGTCGTAGGTCTAGCGTATCAACTTGGGTTTGGCCCGATTGCTCAACTCGGCATGACGCCTGACACGGTGACGGGTGGCCCCGATGATGTGCGCGGGGCTGTCGCAGGGCTTCCTGCCGAACTGGAGCCGGCATTTCTTATGGCCGCCGGCACGCTCGACACGCGCGACGATTTGTACACTGGGAAATTACGCAATAAGAAAATGTATTCGGAGAGGTTGGCGGGCGTCGGTTTCTGGCTGCACGGCGATCATGTTGCTGGTTCCATGTTCGATGACCCCACATTGCTTGGCATCAAGCAACTTCTCCCCTGGGGCATGCTCCAAAATGGTCGACTACCATTCTGGGTACTCGGCGAACTTGCCCCGCACGCGGCGGAGCGCGCCCGCACAAGAGACGCCCCCATTCATGCAATTATCGATGCAGTGGTCGACCGGGCCCTACAGGGCCCCACCGAATTCACGCCCGATGAAATCGCAATACTTGTTCCTACGCCGCCCGAGCCGCAGCAATTGCTCGCCATTCAACGGCGCCTACACGACGTGGGCATTACCTGGCCCGGCTCGCCCGAGATTCCCCCGGAACCACCGCGTCCAAAGGGCCCGAACCCGTTCTTGCCGCGATCATAATCCTCGTCTCCAACATTGCGATCGATCCGGATTACACCTGGCCAAACGCCATAACCACGACGTATACGGCGGATGAGCTTTTGGCGGAGCCGGAAATCATTTACCCGCGTGAAAATCACGCGGCCTACGTAAAATTGGCCGAAGTGGTGCATCCCTTCGATTTGCCCTGGAATTTTTGGAGTGATGAGGCCCGGGCCTATTTCGACCATCTTGGCGTGCCACGCCATGAATTCCTGGAAACGTTCATTGCCACGACAGACCCGGTGCCTGCCGAAATCGCCGACAAGATTGCCCGCGAACGGCTGCGAATGTGCTTGTGCGCGTGGAAAATCATCACCGGTGTTCCGATCGATGGGTTTGCGTTAAGAGATTATTGGGGTTTGCCCACGGCCAACGATCTCGTCGCCGCGCTCCATACGGTACCCGTTTTCCTGCGCCAAGCCGGTTTGACGTTCGACGAATTGCGTGAGCTTCTCCAAACCGATTACCTCGACGGGCAGATCACCTTGGTTCCCGCCGATGGTTGCGACATCGACGCCAAAGTGCTCAATGGTTTGACCTTGGATAACCTCGATCGCATTCATCGCTTTCTGCGGTTGCGTCTGCGGGCGGGGGTGAGCATAAGCGATTTGGATCGGATGACATCCACGTTTGGCGTAATCAACATCGATGCCCCGTTTGTCCGAAATGTCGCGGACTTGTTGACGCTCAACGAAGAATTGAAGCTCCCTCTACGCGAGCTCCTCGCGTTTTGGGGCAACATCGGGACACACTCGTCCGCAGATTGGGGCAATTCGCTTTTCGAGGATTTGTTCCTGAACAAGGCGGTCACAACGCAAACCACCGTATTCGCGTCCCTTCCGGTATCACCGGCGTCGACTCCGACCATCGGCGAACATACGGCCGGTATTCTCGCGGCGTTGCGAATTAGCTCAGCCGAGTTCGCCCTGCTCACACTGTCCGCAGTCTCGGAAAATGTCATTGGTTTGCCCCCGGAGGTGCCGGCCAATGCGCCGTTGTACCTGGAAAACCTCTCCCGCATGTATCGCGTGGTCACATTGGCTCGAGCACTCGGCATGTCTCTACCGGAATTTCTCGTGCTTCGCACGTTGTCGGGGATTACGGCGTTGCAAGGGGACGATGGCGCAACCGTTACACCAAGCATGACCCGTAGGTTTGTCAAACTAGTCCACAACATTCGAACGACGTCCATCTCCGTCAATGAATTGCACTACTTGGCGCGACATCTGGTCCCTCCGGGAACTTCCGTCGGTTTTACCGACGATACCATTGCGGCGCTCGTTAGCGCTCTGGAGACAATTGTCAACAACATCCACGATGATATTCTTGCATCCGAAGCCGCGGGGGCTCCTCCGCTTCAGACGAAAGAAATCAACGCTCGGTATGACCAAGCCGTGCTTCAGCACATCGCCGGCGCGTGGAACGTCGATGCTGTCGTGCTCGAACATCTCCTGACCACCGTATTGAAATCATTCGTGTTCGGGACCAAAGGCGCTATTGTGGACTTTCGGTACGCCACTTCGATGGTCTCGGAAGCCGTACGAATCGATGCGCTCAAACGTCTCGCCAAACTCGTTCTTCCGACACAGCGCCTGAGCCTGAGCATTGTCGAATGGCGTTTGATCTATCCGGAAAACGGACAAACGGATTGGCCGAATTTGAACGGCATTCCTGTCCAGCCGCTGAGTGATGCCCCCGCGTATCGGATCCAATTCCAGTGGCTCCACCGCTTGATGGACCTCGCAACATTGCGCGATCTTCTGCCGGAAAAAGCGGAAACGTTGCGCTTGATCGCGGCGGCGATCGGTCGATTCGTCGCCAATGAAATCACCGAGTCGGCATTGCTGGACGCCATTGCGACATTTACGGGATGGCCGCGCGAAGACATCGAATTTTTGATGACGCACGGATTCGGATATTCGGGATTGCCGCCGGCGCAATGCGATTGCTTGGAGGAACGAGCGTTCTTGTGCCTGTCGCGCGCACTCGATATGCTGAAACTCCTCGGGGCAAAAGCTTCACAAGCTTCGTATTGGAGCAACATCGATGCGCCTTGTCCGCCACCTCCGCCGCAACTCGACGTGCAGAACATCGACGTGGCGGCCATCGCGCTGGACATCAAGCGCGTCGTTCGCGCGAAATACAGCTTGGAACAATGGCCCGGCGTTGCGCGGCCGATACGTGATGTTTTGCGCGAAAAACAACGCGATGCACTCGTGCATTACCTGCTGTTCCAGCTCCACGTGGAAGGAACGAACGATCTTTATGCCAAACTCCTGATCGACGTGGAAATGAGTGCTTGTCAGCTCACGTCGCGCATCAAAATGGCGCTCGGTTCGGTGCAGACCTACGTGCAACGGGTGTTTTTGGGACTCGAGGCGCCCAACGCAACGCTGGACGAAGACGCGGCGAGCGAATGGTCGTGGATGAAAAACTATCGGGTGTGGGAAGCCAATCGCAAGATTTTCTTGTACCCTGAGAATTGGATCGAGCCGGAGCTGCGCGACGACAAGACGCCGTTTTTCCGGACGCTCGAAAACCGCATTCTGCAAGGCGAAATCACGGCGGAAGCGGTGGAAGGCGCGTACGTCGAATACTTGGAGAGCCTGCATGAAGTGGCGCGGCTCGAAGTGGCGGCGATTTGTCGCGAGTTCAACGAGCAAAACTCGAGTGACCGCGTGGACATCGTGCACGTGATTGCGCGGACGCAGGCGGCGCCGCATCGGTACTATTACCGCAAGCGGATCGATTCGGCGTATTGGACGGCGTGGGAAAAGGTGGACGTGGAGATTCCGGGCGATCATTTGCTCGCGACGGTGTGGAATCGGCGGCTGTATTTGTTCTGGCCGGTGTTTGGCTCGGCCAAGGTTACCCAGGGCAACAATACGACAGATAGGCTGCGTGTCGATATTGCGTGGACGTCATGGGAAAACGATCACTTTGCCAAGGTGAACGTCACCAAAAATTCGGAGATTCATACGCTGCCGGGCGTGGATCCGCGCTCGATTACCCTTGCGTCTGAAAAAGTCGGCGACAACCTCGTGATCACCGGCATGATGAACAATATCGCGAAAGTGCAAGGGGCGTCCAACGGTCAAGCGCAATACCTTACTCTTGGCGTACTCGAGGCTTCGCCTTGTACAGGAAAAACGACAACCCAACATCAAGAAGCCATAAAGTTCGGTTGGAGGCCACGCACAGCAGCGGCCGATGCCACGCAATACGTGGAAATCAGCGCGGCGGAGAAAGTCGAGCGATATCCCAATCAAGCAAGCGGCGACGATTTGTCTATTCCCAGAGTGGTAGGCGCCAGCCCGAATGCGGTGTCGCAATTTGCAACGCTCTTCGAAAAAACATACATGTTTTTCCCCAGTGCGCGCTATTCGGTCGTCATCGATCGTGATGCGAAATATGCAATGACGACGACCGCATTGCAAAACGTGTTTACGTATGCCGATCCGAAACGGACCTTGTTCGCCAAACTCATTCCGAAAGCGACGCAAGGCGTTGCGGTGGGCGTATTCGATACGGTGCAGAATCCGCCGCTTTCGTTGCCGCCCGTGAACCCAGACTTTCAAACGGGATTCGATGCCGCCGTGGTTGTTTGGCTCGACTTGCCACAACTCGCTTGGCAATCCGTGAACCTGAAGGAAGGCAAATATCGATTCCAAACGTTTTACCATCCGTACGTGTGCGACTACATGCGTGCGCTCGCGCGCGACGGGGTCGATGGATTGCTCCGGTGGTCATTGCAGGGAAATACGCCATTGCAACTCGTGCACGAACCGAACAATCAATTCGAGCTGCAATACGTGCCCAGCGCGGACAACGTCGCCAAACCTTACCCCATCGAAAACGTGGATTTTACGTATGGCGGAGCGTATGGTCAATACAACTGGGAACTGTTTTTCCATGCGCCGTTGCTGGTGGCGGTGCGTTTGACGCAGAACAGCCGCTTCGAAGATGCCGATCGCTGGTATCGATACATTTTCGATCCGACCGGCGGAGCGCCGGGAAATGGCCCCGAACGGTTCTGGTATGTCAAACCCTTCCGCGAAAACTTGGATCTATCGAGCATTCAAGCGCAGCTCGAGCAATTGGCGGCGCAAAGCGCGGAAGCCCAGCAAATCAAGGATGTGCTCGAAGCGCAATTCGATTCACCGGGGACACTGGACCTCGCTACGCAAATCGCGGTATGGCGTGAGAACCCCTTCCAACCGCACGTGATTGCGCGTATGCGACCGATCGCGTACCAAAAAGCGGTTGTCATGAAATACATCGATAACCTTTTGCAATGGGGCGACAGCCTGTTCCGGCGCGAGACGATTGAAGCGATCAACGAGGCGACGCAATTGTACCTCTTGGCGCAGAACATTCTTGGAAAACGGCCACGAATTGTCAAGACAGACGACGTCCCGCCGAAAACGTATGCTGAGCTCGAACCGCTCATTGATGCGTTTTCCAATGCGCTCGTGGAAGTGGAAGGCGTGTCGCCTCCTCCGCCAAACCCAGGTTCGACGCTCCCACCGCGTGTACAACTGCCTGTGATGCGCCTGTATTTCTGCGTGCCGGCGAATGAAAACATGTTGCGGCTGTGGGACACCGTGGAGGACCGCCTATTCAAGATTCGCCATTGCCAGGATATCGAGGGCAACGTGCGGCAATTGGCGTTGTTCGAGCCGCCGATTGATCCGGCGTTGCTCGTGCGTGCAGCGGCGGCGGGCGTGAACGTCGGCGATTTGCTGAACGAAGTGAATGCACCGCTGCCCATTTATCGATTTGCAGTGCTTCTGCCGAAAGCGATGGAATTCGCCGGCAGCGTGATGGCGATGGGCAATACGTTGCTGTCCATTCTGGAAAAACGCGATGGGGAAGCATTGGCGCGATTGCGGGCGTCGCAGGAGGTCGAATTGCTGACGCGGATTCGGGCCGTGCGACAGCGGCAAATCGATGAAGCGAAAGAATCGCTCGACGCGTTGCAGCGGTCGAGGGCGGTGATCGAGGAGCGATTGCAATATTATTCGAGTCGCGAGTACATGAATGGGCAGGAATTGGCGCAGCAAATCTTGTCCGGTCTGTCACTGAGTGCAAGTGTTGGATCGGGCGCGGCAAGTGCGGCGGCCGGCGTGTTCAAGGTATTTCCACAGATCCTGGCCGGAACCGGAGGATTTGTGGAGTTCGGCGGTACGCAACTCGCAGGGGTACTCGAAATTGCTGCGCAAGGCGCCGGAACCTTGGCCACCGTGTTTGGCGGATTCGCATCCCTGGCGGGGACGCAAGCGTCGTATCAACGGCGTTCCGAAGAATGGGGCTTGCAGGTGCGTTTGGCGAACCTCGAATTGGCCCAGATCGACAAACAGATTCTGGCCGCCGAGATTCGTTTGGACATCGCCACGAAAGAATTGGCCAATCACGAAACGTCGTTGGCGAATGCGCAGGCCGTCGAGGACCACTTGAGCACGAAGTTCACGCGCGAAGAGCTGTACGTGTGGATGCTCGAACGGGTCAAGACGGTGTATTTCCAAGGGTATCAATTGGCGTACGATATGGCCAAACGGGCGGAACGGACGTTCCAATTCGAATTGGCAAGTACAGCGTCGTTCGTCAAGCCGGGCCATTGGAACAGCACGCAACAAGGGCTCATGGCGGGTGAATTGCTGCAATTGGAATTGCGACGCATGGACACGGCGTACGTCGAACAAAACAAACGCGAATACGAGATCACGAAGCACGTGTCGCTGGCGGAAGTTGCGCCGGACAAACTGATGCAATTGCGCGGCGCCGGTAAGTGCACGTTGGACTTGCTCGAAGGGCATTTCGATATGGATTGGCGAGGTCATTACCTGCGGCGTATCAAGACGGTGTCGTTGTCCGTGCCCGTGACGAATGCACCGTATGGAAGCGTCAATTGCAAACTCGGCATCACGTCCAATGCCATCCGGACAAACGATCGTACCAATGCGTCGGACACGTACCACACGGATTATGCCCGTGCCGAGTCGATTCTAACGAGCTCGGGACAAATGGACAGCGGGCTCTTCGAATTGGTCTTCCGGGACGAACGATATCTGCCCTTCGAAGGTGCCGGAGCGATCAGCAATTGGGACATCAGTCTGCCGCAAGATCAAAATCGTTTCGATTTGACAACCATTCACGACGTCGTGATGCATCTACGATACACGGCACGGTCGAAAAACTCGACGGCGCGAGATATGACGGGCGTGAACGCCTATCGCTTGTTCAGCGCGAAAACAGATTTTCCCGCGGAATGGTATGCGTTTGTCCAGGGCCAGAGCGGAGAACTCGAATTGCCCATTGCATTGCGGCACTTCCAACCGCATCTGGGTGTGGCGCCCACGAAGATCCAGCGCATTCACCTGTTTGCGCAGCGAATCGATAAAGTCGCGCAAGCCGTGACGGTCGTTGTCAACGATCCGAGCGGCACTGCTGTGCCCATTACGCAGTTGGCCCAAGACGTCGTGAATTATGGCAACATCGTTCACGCACAAACGGATCCCAATGCATTGAACGTAGACATCGTGGCGGAAACGGCGAATAACTTTGCACGATGGAAGATCACGACGACAGAAGCGCAGAACCTCGATGATATCTGGATGATCTGCACGTACGAGTGATCAACGCGGCATTTCTTGAATACGAGGGCACGTCATGGACCAGAAACCTTTTGCACCCAAGCCGAATCCGACTGCACCGAATGCCGTGAAAGCGCCGAATCCCGCATTGCCGAAAGGCGGCGGAGCCGTGCGTGGATTGGGCGAAAAATTCGCCGCGAATCTGGTATCGGGAACGGGATCATTGACGATTCCCATTGCCACGTCCCCAGGGCGCGGTGGGTTTGGCCCGGAACTGTCGGTCGCGTACGATTCCGGCGGCGGAAATGGTCCCTTCGGTGTCGGGTTTCGTCTGTCCGTGCCCTCGATCTCGAGAAAAACCGAACGCGGTTTGCCCACGTATATGGATCACGAAGATGCCGATACGTTCATTCTTTCCGGCGCCGAGGATCTGATTCGGTGCGACGAACAGCCGCTTTTGCCCAACGTGGTGCGTTATCGCCCGCGGGTGGAGGGGCTGTTCGCCCGCATTGAACGGGTGATCGAAAACGATAACGTGTATTGGCGTGCGACAACCAAAGACAACGTGACGAGTATTTACGGACGAACGTCACAAGCACGGATCGAATACCCGGGCCATGCATCGCTGGTATTTTCGTGGTTGCTCGAAAGGACCGAAGACGCGCGTGGAAATGTGATCGTGTACGAATACAAGGCCGAAGACTTGGTCGGCGTGCCCCATTCGATTTCGGAAAAACACCGACACGAAGGACTGGCGCCCTCGACGAATCGGTATCTGAAACGCGTGAAGTACGGAAATGATTCACCGTTCCAAACCAATTCGTTTCACTTCGAGGTGGTCTTCGATTACGGCGAACACGACGCGAGCTTTCCTACGCCCACGGAACAGAATCCGTGGGTTTGTCGGCAGGATCCATTTTCCAATTACCGCGCGACGTTCGAGATGCGGACGTATCGATTGTGCCGTAGGGCGCTGATGTTTCACCGTTTTCCGGAATTGGGCCCCGATCCGGTGCTGGTGCGTTCGACCGATTTTGGATACACCGAAGACGCGACGTTGACGCGTATGACATCGGTGACGCAATGGGGGTATTTGCCGAATGGTCCGGCGTATACGAAAAAGGCGCTGCCGCCGCTGGAATTCGGGTATTCGTTGCCCGAGGTTCATAAGGTCGTCAACGTGTTCGATCCGCAAAGCACGGCGGATATTCCGGGAGGTGTGGACGGACGAACGGCGCGATTCGTAGACTTGGACGGCGAAGGTTTACCAGGGGTGTTGTGCGAGCGGCAAGGGGCGTGGTATTTCAAGCAGAACCTGGGCGAAGGCTATTTTGCGCCGGCGCGACGTTTGAGTAGTCAGCCGGGTTTGGCGGCGAACTCGGGAGCGCAATTGCTGGATGTGGGTGGAGAAGGTCGGCAATGCCTGGTGTCGATTGTGGATGGACAGACGGGATTTCATGAGCGGACGCATGATGGCGGCTGGGGGCCATTTGTTCCATTCAGCCAAACGCCAAATATGGAGCTGAATGATCCGCGGATTCGATTCATCGATTTGTCGGGCGATGGATTGGACGATATTCTGATGACGACGGACCATTTTCAATTGTGGTATCCGTCGCTCGGAAAAGGCGGCTGGGGGCCGCCGCGAGCGTTGCCAAAGGAATTCGACGAGAAATACAGTCCGACGACGGTGTTCGTGGATTCGATGCAGGTGATTTTTACGGCGGACATGACGGGCGATGGATTGCAAGACATCGTGCGGATTCGGAATGGGAATATTTGTTATTGGCCGAATCTGGGGCGCGGGAAATTCGGGGCAAAAGTGCAAATGGCGAATGCGCCGATGTTCGACGATTCGCACTTGTTCGATGCGCGGCGAATTCGGTTCGGCGATATCGATGGGACGGGAACGACCGATTTGGTATATGTGGGCGCGAAAGACGTGGTGCTGGTGTTCAATCAATCGGGCAATGGTTTTTCCGCGCCGATTCGGTTGACGAGTTTTCCCACGCAGGATGCGCTTTCGACAATCAGCGTGCTGGATTTGCTGGGCACGGGGACGGCGTGTTTGGTGTGGTCGTCGCCGTGGAACGGGGTTGCTCGGCCGCCGATGCGGTACATCGATTTGATGAATTCGACTAAGCCGTATCTGATGACGTCCGTGAAAAACAACATGGGCGCGGAAACGAAAATGCAATATGCTGCGTCGACCAAGTTTTACTTGGAGGACCTGAAAGCGGGAAACCCCTGGGTGACGCGTTTGTCATTTCCGGTGCACGTGCTGGAACGGACGGAGACGTACGATGCGATTCGAAAGACGCGTTTCGTGAGCACGTACAAGTATCATCATGGGTATTACGACGCGTCGGAGCGCGAATTTCGTGGGTTTGGCTTGGTGGAGCAATTCGATGCGGAGTCGTATTCGGCGGATCGGGGCAAGGGATTGTTTAC
>WBZU01002543.1_pt1 | contig 12503 bp, 11 predicted proteins | sample 5204311 | NCBI WGS metagenome assembly WBZU01 (sample SAMN12344359, study PRJNA552823) | activated sludge metagenome | biome: Activated sludge suspended growth; feature: Nitrification reactor; material: Wastewater; isolation source: activated sludge from nitrification reactor of wastewater...
GGTCTTGCCCGAACCGGTCTCACCGCAGACGACCACCACCTGATGCGTCCGAATCGCTTCGGCGATCTCTTCGCGGCGAGCGACGATCGGCAGCGCCTCGTCATAGGCGATGGTCGGCCGGGCGGCCAGCCGGGCTTCCGGATCAAACTTCATATCAACCGGGAGTAAATTCCGGAATCGCCCGTACCATGAACTCGTCGAACAGTGGCACGGTGAATGCCATGTCGCCATGCGCTGGGCTATAAATCATCCCCTTCTTGATGAGCTTGGAGCGTACCGGCCCGATGCCTTTGACCGACATGCCCAAGGTGGCCGCGATGTCGCCCGTGCGGTGGTCGCCCGGGCCGAGATGAGCCATCGCGCGCAGGAAGTTCTTCTCTCCCGGTGTCAGGCGATCAAACCTAACCCGGAAGAAATTTTTGTCCAGCCGGCGCATCACTGCCGGCGTGGCGTCCCGGACGATCCGCAAGGTGATCGGACTCGCGTTCGCCACGTTCCATGACTGGTATCCCCATTCCTGAATGAAGTAGGGATATCCATGCGTCAACCGAAATACTTCCTGGAGCGCATCCTCGCAAAAATCGACGCCAGCTTCCCGAGCCGGCTCGCGCAGGGCCTTGGCCGCATCATCAGCCGATAGCGCGCCAATGTCGGGAAAATTGAACAATCGCTCCGCATACGATTTCGACTCGCCCGCCATGCCGGGCAACACCGGCAGGCCAGCGGCAAGCAGCACCAGCGGCAACTGCTTCTGCTGCATCTTGTGCATCGCCATGATGACGGCGCCCAGTTCCTTCTGGCTCAAATACTGAATTTCGTCGATCAGGATGGCAACGGCACTGCCACGTTCCTCCGCCGCCTCGGCGATAGCCATGAATAGATTGGGCAGGTCGATTTCGAGGTCGCCGCTATCCGCGGTACCTTTTGCCGGTTCGATATCCAACCCAAGCGCCACGTCACCCACCGTTAGCTTGATACTGCCGATGAAGCTGCGCAGCACCGCCAAGCCACGCTTCACCTTGTCGCCCGCCCCAGCCGTTCGATCCAGCTCGTACAGCAGGCCACGCAGCGGCGGATAAATCAGTTCGCCCAACGATTTTTCCTCATGAGCTTCCATCAGGATCGTTTGATAACCGGCAGCCTTCGCCATGCGTTCGATTTCGTTCAACAGCACGGTTTTGCCTACTCCGCGCAATCCCGTTAGCAGCAGGCTTTTTTCCGGGCGCTTTTGCTTTACGCGCCCCAATAGAATGCGCGCCTGCTCCAGCAACGGGTCGCGCCCGACCAGTTCGGGCGGCGGCGCCCCCGCGCCGGGGGAAAAAGGATTGATGATCGGATCCATGGACCCCTCCAGCCATAAGCTCTCTATACGATTCTATCGAAAAATTGATAGACATATATAGATCATGTTAGAAGTTACTAGAGATGCGAGTCTGAAAACCACCTGACGCCAAATTAGACATTGCTGGTCGACGATCAACTCCATTCACCCCATCCGCAGCGCGCCGGATGTCCGGGATGGCGAGCCTGTTGCACACTCGGGCATCGCCCCACTGAACAAGCCGCTCCTGAAATGATTGCCATTGCGCTGGAATACAGAAATTTGGCATCGGCATTTCCCGGCGGCGCAAGCCAACCCATTGGACTCTCGCTATACTGCAACAAAATTACCAGGCTCCGCCCCATCGAAGCGGAGCCGGATAGGAGTGGCGTATGTCGGTCGTAGTCAATCTCAAGGATGCGGCCCCGGGTTTCGTTGCGGGAGCCGAGGTCGCCTATTCGGATGATCCGCGCGATACCGGTTGGGTCGCCAAGAACATTCCTTGCCAGCACGCCTGCCCGGCGGGCACGAATATCCCGGCTTACATTCGGGCGATCGCCGAGGGCCGCCACGGCGACGCCTACGAGATCAACCGCGAGGCCAACGTGCTGCCGGGCGTGCTCGGCCGAATCTGCTCGCGACCGTGCGAAAGCGCCTGCCGGCATGGCTGGCCGGGCAACGGCGAGCCGGTCGGCATCTGCAACCTGAAGCGTTCGGCGGCCGACATGAAGCACGCCAGCCACCGCATCACGGAAAAACTGTTCGCGCCGACGGGCAAGCGTGTCGCCATCGTCGGTGCCGGCCCGGCCGGCGTGGCGGCGGCGCACGATCTTTCCGTGCTCGGCCACGACGTGACGCTGTTCGAGCGTGAAAGCCACCCGGGCGGCATGCTGCGCTACGGCATCCCGGCCTTCCGGCTGCCGCGCGACATTCTCGAGGTGGAGCTCCATAACGCCCTGCGCCTGGGCGTCGAACTGAAACTGGGCGCGGGGGTAGGCCAGCGGACGGACATGCCGGTTGCCCGCCTGCTGCAGGATTACGATGCCGTGCTGCTCACCGCCGGCTGCATGGCGCCCTTGCCCCTGCCGCTCGATGGCGAATGGCAAAACCGCGACCCGGCCGACGTCTGTCCGGATATCGAGCATGGCCTGCCTTTCCTGATGGCCCTGCACCGCGACGAGAAAAAAACCGTGCGCAAGCGCGTCGCCGTCGTCGGCGCCGGCTTCACGGCGCTCGACTGCGCGCGGGTGGCATCGCGCCTGGGCGCCCAGGAAGTCATCATCCATATCCGCACCGGCGAGGAATACATCCCGGTCACCAAGGAAGAGATTTTCGAGGCCAAGCGCGAGGGCATCCGCATCCGCGGCCTGCGGACGCCGGTCGGCATCGAACTCGACGCCGACGGCCGGCTCACCGGCGTGCGTTTCGTGCAGAACCGCCTGGGCGGCTGGCGCGAAGGCGGCCGGCGGCAGGCGATACCGATTCCCGGTTCCGAGTTCGTCGAACCTTGCGATACGCTGCTGATCGCCATCGGTCAGAAGACGGTGAACGACTTTCTCGATATCCCGGTCGAGCTGGACCGCTGGCAGAACGTGCGCATCGGCGAGGACGGCATGACTTCGGTCAAGGGCCTGTTCGCCGCCGGCGACTACGTCACCGGCCCGACCACCGTGATCGAGGCGATCGGCCGGGGCCGCCAGGGCGCGGCGCACGTCGATACCTGGCTGATGGGACATCCGCGCCGGCGCAAGGTGGTCCGCATCATGCCCGTCGCCGGCCCCTTGCGCGAGCGCGCCTTCGACTTCATCGGCCGCCAGGAAATGCCGACGGAACCGCCCAACGAGCGGATACGCTCTCGAACGCAGGAAGTCGAAACCGGCTTATCCCCCGAAACCAGCCATGAAGAAGCCAAGCGCTGCTACTTGTGCAACCTGAACTACCAGATCGACGTCGACCGCTGCATCTATTGCCGCGCCTGCATCGAGGTAGCGCCGCGCGCATGCATCAAGCTGGTCGAGGGCGTCGACATGGAGACGGATGGCAGCTACGGCAAGCTGCGCGAGGCCAAGGAATGGAATCGCGTCGGCGCCATCTGGATCGACAACAACGAGTGCATCCGCTGCGGCGCCTGCTTCAAGGTCTGTCCGGTGAAATGCATCTCCATCACCCGCAACGAGTTCGTCGAGGTGGACCAGCCATGAGCACACCGCGTCACCATGTGGTCATCGGCAGCGGCGTGGCCGGCAACCAGGCGGCCGAAACCCTGCGCCAGCGCGACCCGGAGAGCCGTGTGACCATGATCACGGTCTCCAAGCTGCCGTTCTTCAACCGCTACGATCTGCCGCGGGTCTTCCGCGGCGAGCGCGACTGGCGCAAGTTCGTCATCTATCCGGCCGAGTACTATCTCGACAACCGGATCGCCTTGCGTCGCGCCACCAAGGTAGTGAATGTCGACGGCACGCGCCAGACGCTGACGCTCGAGCACAACGAAACCGTCCGCTTCGATACGCTGCTGGTCGCCTCCGGCGCCAGCGCCTACATGCCGGCCGAACTGGCCGAATACCAGCCGCTCATGCATGCCTTCGGCGCCTTCCGCGACGCCGTTGCCGCCGCCGATGCGCTGCCCAAGGACGGCCACGTCATCCTCATGGGCGGCGACACCATCGGTCTCGATCTCGGCCGCACCCTGCTCGACGTCGGGTACCGCGTCACGGTCGTCGCCGAGAAGCACACCTTCTGGCCGCACGAAATAGCCGCCGAAGACAGGCCGCGCTACATCCAGGCGCTCGCCGACATGGGCTTCGAGGTGGTCGACGGCCACGCGCGCGGTGAAATCGCCGCCGTGCGCGCCGGCGCGCCGGGCCTGTCGCCGCGCCGCGTGGTGTTCCATGACGGCTCGGAAATCCATGGCGACATCGTCATGCCTTTCTTCGGCGTCGCCCCGGCGCTCGACTTCATGCTCGGCTCGGGCGTCGATATCGAGCGCGGCCTGCTCGTGAAGCCCAGCTTGCGCACCACCAACGAGGCCATCTACGCCGCGGGCGATGTTTGTCAAATCTGGTCGGACGCCGACAAGCGCTATCACTTCTACCACGGCTGGAAGAACGTGCGCGCCATGGGTGAACTGGCGGCACGCAACATCACCGGCGCCGACGAACCCTGGGCACCCATCCAGGATGAAAGCCTGCCGCTGGCCACCGACGGCCGCATCCACTCGCCCTTCTGGGAGTACGCATGAACAAGACCGACATCCAGATCGCCATCTGCGGCTCGGCCGGCGAAGGCACCATCGCCGCCGGCGACATCTTGAGAAGCGCCCTGGCGGGCGCCGGCTACCGCATCATTGCCTTCGACGCCTACCCGGCCGAGATTCGCGGTTTCGGCAAATGCGTGGCGCGGTTGCGCGTCACCACCGAGCAGGCCTATTCGCTGAAGGAAAAATCCGACGTGCTGGTCTGCCTCAACGATGACCACGGCATTCCGCACATCGGCGAGGTGCGCAACTACGGCGCCGTCATCTACGAGGCCAAGTCGATCGTGCCGCTCGCCGAAGGCAGCCATGTCAGCGCCCACATCCTGCCCGGGCAGGTGCCCTATCCGGTGCCGATCCGCGAACTGTCGGAGCGCGCCACCGGCGCCGTGCGATCGCGCAACATGGTGGTGGTCGGCTACATCGCCGGACTTTACAAGCTGTCGCGCGAGCCCTTCTACAAGATCATCGACGCCAAGTTCAAGAACAAGGGCAGCGTCGCCGCGCAGAACCGCAAGGCTTTCGACGCCGGCTACGACCTCGGTGCCGACACCTTCAAGCTCGACGACGTCCAATTCGGCGCGCCCGGGGAAATGTTCCATGCCACCATGCTGAACGGCAATGCCGCCGTCGCGCGGGGCTGCCTCGACGCCGGCATCGATACCTTCTTCGGCTATCCGATCACGCCCGCCACCACCATCATGGAGAAACTGGCGGCAGAAATGCCCAAGCGGGGCAAGCGGCTGTTGCAGACCGAGGATGAAATCGCCGCCATCGCCACCACCATCGGCGCCGGCTATACCGGCGCGCGCGCCGCCACCGCGACCTCCGGCCCCGGGCTGGCGCTGATGTCGGAAATGCTCGGCCTCGGCGTCATGGCCGAGGTGCCGAGCGTGGTCTTCGTCTCCCAACGCGGCGGCCCGGCCACGGGCATTCCGACCAAGACCGAGCAGGCCGACCTCAACATCGCCCTGCATGGCGGCCACGGCGATGCGCCGCGCATCGTCATCGCCCCGACCAACGTCGATGGCTGCTACCGTTGCGCCGGCAAGGCCTTCGAAATGGCGGAGCGCTACCAGACGCCCGTCATCGTCCTGCTGGACCTGTATCTGTCCAACCGCTATGAAACCGTGGCGCTGCCGGGCAAGTCGCCATTCGAAGCCGACAGCGACAAGCCGCTGGCCAAGCAGGATCTCGGCGCAGGCTACAAGCGCTTTGCCTACACCGACGATCATGTCAGCCCGCGCGCGCTGCCCGGCATGGCCGGCGGCATGCACGTCGTCACCGGCCTGGAGCACAACGAGCTCGGCCGGGTCAACGAACAATCCGACGTCCATGAGGCGATGAGCCGCAAGCGCCACGAGAAACTCAAGGCCGCGCTCGATCATCCCGATTTCACGGTCTACAAGCGTTTCGGCGACGAAGGGCCGGTCGATGTCGGCATCCTCGGCTGGGGCTCGAGTTTCGGCGAATGTCTGGAAGCCATGTTCCTGGCGCGCCGGGAAGGCATCCGCTGCGCGGCCTTCAAGGTGGTCATGCTCTCGCCGTTCCCCGTCGAGGCCGTCACCGCCTTCATGGCCGACTGCGGCGCCGTGCTGGTGCCCGAGCTCAATTACCAGGGACAGTTCGCCCAGCTGGTGCAGGCCGAGACCTGCCGGCCGGTTCATCGCTACAACCGCGTCACCGGCACGCCGCTGCGTGTCGAGGACATCTACGCCGAAGTGCGCCGCCTGGCCCTGGCGGCGACACGCAAGGCCGCCTGAGGAGATCCGCCATGGCACCCCAGCCCATCTATCTCGAGGAAAAACTCAAGGAAATCCAGGAATCCGGACGACTGGTCTATCGTTCCAAGGCCATGCCGACCTGGTGTCCGGGTTGCGGCTACTTCAGCATGGTGGACGGCCTGCCGGGCGCGCTCAACGATCTCGGCATCGCGCCCAAGGACACGGTCGTGGTGTCCGGCATCGGCTGCTCGTCGCGCTTCCCCTTCTTCGTCAATACCTACGGCTTCCACTCGCTGCACGGCCGGGCCCTGCCGGTCGCCACGGGCATCAAGACTGCCAACGATGCGCTGACGGTGATCGTCGTCGGCGGCGACGGCGACGGATTTGCGATTGGCGGAGGACATGTGCCCCACGCGGCACGCCGCAACATCGACATCACCTACCTGCTGTTCGACAACGGCATCTACGGCCTGACCAAGGGACAGACTTCACCGACGTCAGCCATCAATTTCCACACGACGACCAGCCCCTACGACAACCTCGACCAGCCGCTCAATCCTCTGCTGATGGTGCTCACCTATGGCGCCACCTGGGTCGGGCAGGCTTATGCCGGCCAGCCGCAACAACTCGAGGCGCTGATGAAGGAAGCCATCGCCCATCGCGGCTTTTCCTACCTTCATATCCTGTCGCCGTGCGTCACTTTCGACAAGACCGACCGTACCTACGTCAACCTCGGTGAACTGGTGCGCGAAATGCCATCGGGACACGATACCAGCAACTTGTCGGCGGCCATGGCCCTGGCGATGGATACGGGCCGCCCGGCCCTGGGCGTCTATTACAAGACCGAGCGTGCCACCCTGGCCGACAACTTCGACGAAATCATCCGCCGCGCCTCGGGTGTCGCCGGCGCAAAACGCGCCGCTGGCTGAGCGGTCGGCAGGTACGCGGTAACAAAGGCCGATCGACGGCAGCCGACTGAGGAACAGACGTCCGTGGATGCAATCGTCATAGGCAGCGGCTTCGGCGGCGCGGTTGTCGCCGCGCGGCTGGTCGACGCCGGCTTCACCGTCACGGTTGTGGAACGCGGCCCCTGGCGCGATACCGCGCCGGTGCAGGCGGCAGGCATCGCCGAGCGGGCCCCGCTGCCGCGCACGGGCGGCATGCGTTACGCCCTCAGGACATTGCATCTGCCTTTCGGCCCCGCACGCGGACTGACCATCAACCGGCACGGCCTGCTCGAACTGCGCGTCGCCAAGACGGTCAAGACGGTCTGCGCCTCGGCGGTCGGCGGTGGCAGCCACATCTGGGCGGCGCTGATGGCCAGGCCGCCAGCAGATTATTGGGACGGCCGCGCCCACGGCGTCTCGTCGGCCATGATGGCCGGCCACTACGATCGCGTGTTTCGCGAACTGGGTGCGGCGAAACCTCGCAGTCCTGCCACCGTGCCCAACTACAGCAGCCATGCCTGGCAGGACCAGTCGTTCTTTTCCGCGATATCGGAAGAAGAACAGCCGTACATGGGCTTCCATCACCCGCGGGGCGATGTCGGCAATGTCATGGAGCAAGGCGCCCAGCGGCCGCCGGTCGATTACGGCCAATCCAACGGTATTTTCGGCAGCCCGACGGGCGCCAAGGCCGGCGTCGACGCTTGCTATCTCGTCCCCGCGCTTGGCACGGGCAAGTTGACTGTGCTGGCGTCGCATGAAGCGCACTCCGTCGCCAAGACCTCCGATGGCCACTATCGGGTGGTCGTCACCGACTTGCGTCGCAACACCAATGCCACCTTGAGTGCGCCAGTGGTGATCGTCGCCGCCGGCACCATGAACACGCTTCGATTGTTGTTCGAAAGCCGCGATCAAGGTCTGCTCGACGGCATGCCGGCCCTGGGTAACGGTTTTGGCACCAATGGCGACTGCATGGCGAGTTGGACGGTCAACGACACCCCGGTGCGCGACTCCTGTCTCGGCACGCCGTCGCACGGGCGCGTCAAGATCAAAGGCCACGAGGACACCGGCTACGTCATCCTGGCCGCGGGCGAACCGCCGCCGGTGCCCACGTTGCTCCGGAATTTCGTTCGCCGGTCGGTGGCCAGAACCTATCAGGTGATCGGCATGGGACAAGACGCCGCCGATGGCAAAGTCACCCATGAGCGCGGGCGACTCAATATCGCTTTCAACCTCGGCGGCAGCCCGATCTATCGGCGCCTGTTCGAGGCGTTTGGTGAATTGGGGGCGCAGTCCGGGTGGCGATTGAAATTCAACGAAAAGAGCGCGCTGGTCGCGCACGCGATGGGTGGCTGCCGCATCGCCGATGAGGCCAGCCGCGGCGTTGTCGATGGTTCCGGCGAAGTGCACGGTCACACTGGGCTTTACGTTGCCGACGCCTCGGTGTTTCCGCAGCCGGTGGGCGTGCCGCCATCGATGAGTATCGCTGCCTGGGCCTCGCATGTCGGCGACATTGTCGCCCGACGACTCGCCGCGGTTACGCGCTGATCGGACACCGCAGCGGCTTGCTAGCCTCCTAGGCGCGCCGAAGCACGTAGACGCGCCACATCGCGTAGCCCGGCAGGAAGTCGTAGTGGCCAAGCACGCGAAAGCCGGCGTCACGAAACTCGCTCTCGGCGACGACGGCCGGAATGACAAAGCGGTTGGCCACGCTCTTCCTGCGCCGCCGTTGCTCGAGGCGGGCTCGCTTCCATGCCTTGTAATTGCCATCCACCCAGAGCGACAAGATCAGCGTATCACGCGTCACCCGGCGAAACTCGCGCAGCATCGCCAGGCGATGTTCCGGCTTTTCGATATGGTGCAGCAAACGCATGCAGAAGACCGAGTCCACGGCTTGGTCGGGCAGATCGATGGCGAAGGCCGAGGTTTGCAGCGTTTCGATGCGGCCGAGCGAGCCGGCCGGCGCGGCGGCACGCGCCACCGCCACCATGTCCGCCGAATTGTCGGCGCCGATGATCTGCCGCTGCGGATGCTCGAGCAGCATCGGCCAGAAGCGACCGGCGCCGCACGGCAGGTCGAGCACCTTCAACGGCGCGCCGGCCAGGCGCAACGCCTTGCGCGCGAGCTGGACGTCGCGCCAATGCGACAGCCGGCGGGCCAGGCCATCCTGATGTTTCTGGAAATATTGCTCGGAGTGAGCGCGATCGTACTTGTCCGAGAAAGGCAGGTGAATCTTCTCTTGGCGGTCGTTGGTCATGGTGTCGGAGGAGTCGGAGCGTCAGGGCGCCATTATCGCGCGGCCAGGCCAGCGTGCAGTTGTTCCAGCGTTCGCCAGTCGTTCGCGTCCCAGATCTTCTGGTGGCGCCGCAGCTGGTCGAGGTCGTGCCGGCCTGCCTTGCCGGGCAGCAGGCGCCGGCGCAGCTTCTCGAGGTCGATCAGGGCGATGCTCGGCTGGCCATCCTGCCAGCGCACGAAGATGTGTTTGTCGTACAAACAACTGTGCTGGAGATTGGCGCAATGCATGACGCGCAGCGTCTCGCCGACGCGGGCGGCCAGCGCCGTGCGCGCGGCGGCGGCCAAGCCGGTCTGGGTATCCAGCGGCGCGTAGCCCGCCAGCTCCTCGGTCGCCAACACCGCCTCGAAGCCCTCGCCGGTATGCCGCTTGCCGAAAAAGACAGGCGTGGGAACCACCAGCCCGAGCTGCTTCAGCCGCAGCAGATTGCCATATTCGCGGTAGGCCGTCGGTTGCCCGATCGGATGGCGCAGCGACCGGTAGAGATGATTGCACTGGCGCTTGACGTAGTAGACGCGTCCGTCGATCCGGCAGCGCATCATGCCGCTCCAGCCGCTGCGGCGCCGGTTGGGTTCTTCCACCCACTCGCCCGGCGCATCCCACCAGCTCGCAAAATCCTGCGGCAACATCGCCTTATCTCCCGATCACCGCGGCGCGGCGGCGAAAGTCAGCCGTGGCGACACGCCGCGTCGTCATTGCGCCAGCCTGCCGATGGTCCAGATGCCCAGCCCCGTCATCAACAGGGAGCCGAACAGGTGCAGCGATGCCGCCGCAAGCGCCCAGCCGTACTGCGCCGTTCGCACCAGCGCCACCACTTCCGCCGAAAACGTCGAAAAGGTGGTCAGCGCCCCGAGGAAGCCGGTGACGAAGAACAGACGCAGTTCCGCCGGCAGATCGACGTTGATGTGAAACACCGCCACCGCCGCGCCGACCAGGTAGCCGCCGACCAGATTGGCCGCCAGCGTGCCCAGCGGCAAGGTTGGCAGGAGCGGGTTCAACCACAGGCCGAGCCCCCAGCGCAGCCAGGCACCGAGCACGGCGCCCACGCCGACGGCGAGCAAGGCTCCGCCGCTCATGGCGATGGCGCGACGAGATCGGATTCAAGCAAGGCCTAGTCCGGCAGCGGCGCGAAATCGATGGGCACCCAGCTGTAGCCGCTGGTTTCCTTGCGCACATGGCCGATGCCGGGGAAAGGCAGGTGCATGCCGGCGACCAGCAGCTTCTCCTTGGCGGCCTTGGCGAAAATCTTCTTGCGCGTGGCGACGGCGGCCTTGGGATCGTTGTCGAATTCGATGGCGACCTGCGGGCGCGCGAACTGCACGGCATGGTTGTGGACGATGTCGCCCCAGATCAGCAGGCGGTTGTCGCCCGTGCCGACCAGATAGCCGCTATGCCCCGGCGTATGGCCATTGGCGGCGAAACTGGCGATGCCCGGCAGCAGCTCCCGGTCCGCATCGAAAGTCTTCCATTGGCCGGTCTTGAGATACGGCGCCGCCGCGTCGCGCGCCATTTTGAAGAAGGGCTGGAATTCCTTGGGCGCCTGGGCGGCGATTGCCTCGCTCAACCAGAAATCGTTGTCGGCCTTGGCCGACCAGATCTGCGCATTGGGGAATACCGCGCGACCCTCGGCATCGACCAGCCCGGCGACATGGTCGCCATGCAGGTGGGTGAGCAGCACCGCGTCGACCTGCTCGGGCGCGTAGCCGGCGGCCTTGAGGTTGGCGACGATCTGCCCCAGCTTGGGCCCCAGTACCTTGGCCGCGCCGGCATCGACCAGCACCAGCTTGCCGTCGCTGTTGATCAGGTAGGCATTGACCGCAACCTGCATGGTCGAGCCCTTGACGAACATGCGCGCGTGCAGCTTGGCGACTTCCTGGGCACTGGTGTTCTTCAGCAGCTTGGCATCAATCTGGGTGGCGCCGTCGAACAAGGCCGTGATCTCGGCGTTGCCGAGGGCCAGGCGATAGTAGCCCGGCACTTGGGTCTTCTGCGGCGGCGCGCCGGCCGAGGCCAACCCGGCGGCCAACACGAACAGACCGGCCGCCAATACCCGCCGGACACCGAAACAATATCGCTTGATCATGGGTGAATCTCCTTGAAGTGACATCAGATGCCCGGCGCATGCGTGATGCGCGACAGCGGCTCGTTGACGCTGAACACCCGGGCGCGGGGATTGCTGACGCCGAAGGACGGCAATCGCGCCAGTTGCTTCGCCAGAAACGTCCGCGCCGTTGCCTCGGTGTCGAACAGATAAATGCCGCCCGCCGTCTTTTCGGTGGCGTTTTCCGTCCAGATTTTCCAGCGCATGCCCGGCTCCTGGACGATCGAATGCGCCAGATCGCTCACCGCGGCGAGCAACTGCTCGCCGAAAGGCCCTTCGCTGGGAAAGTCGATTTGCACAATCGTCGGCATGGGTGATCTCCTCCAATCGTCGTTGACGCAACGCGGTCGATGCAACCGGGCCTCAAGCTGCCGATGCGATTGTAAGTCAGGCCACCTTCCATCGGGCAGCCGAACGCGGAGCCGGCGCAGCCCGCTAAAATGAAGCCTCCGCGACTCGCGCAGACCCAGACCACCATGTTGCCCACCGATTCCAACGCAGCCAAGGCCGCCGGCTCCAACTTCATCCGCAACATCATCGACGCCGACCTCGCCGCGCACAAATTCGCGCCGCGCCGCTGGTCCGGCCAGCCCGGCCCCGCCGAACAGCACAAAGTCAGCCCCGGCGACACGCCGACGATCCGCACCCGCTTTCCGCCGGAGCCGAACGGCTACCTGCACTTCGGCCACGCCAAGTCGATCTGCCTCAATTTCGGCCTGGCGCGCGATTATGGCGGCGCCTGCCACCTGCGCTTCGACGACACCAACCCGGAGAAGGAGGAGCAGGAGTATGTCGATTCCATCGTCGATGCCGTCAAGTGGCTGGGTTTCGACTGGGGACCGAACCTCTACTATACGTCCAACTACTTCG
>WBZU01002547.1_pt1 | contig 12487 bp, 12 predicted proteins | sample 5204311 | NCBI WGS metagenome assembly WBZU01 (sample SAMN12344359, study PRJNA552823) | activated sludge metagenome | biome: Activated sludge suspended growth; feature: Nitrification reactor; material: Wastewater; isolation source: activated sludge from nitrification reactor of wastewater...
GCCAAGGAATGCCACTGAGAAAATCTATAAAATTTGTGTGCCCTGTGGCAAATGTTCTTAGTGATTATCGCTTTTCAGAAGTTCCTTCGCCAATGCCTCATACGCCAACGCGCCTACAGAAGTCGGTGCATATTCCGAGATCGGCAATCCGTATGAGGGCGCTTCAGCAAGGCGCACACTGCGCGGAATAACATTCTTAAACACCTGATTCGGAAAATGCTTATTCACTTCCGCAACCACATCGGTGGAAAGATTCGTACGGTTGTCAAACATAGTCAACACCACACCGCGCACAATCAACTCAGGGAAAAGAGCCGAGCGCACACGGTCTATGGTCTGCGTTAACTGACCAAGACCTTCCAGCGCAAGATATTCACACTGCACAGGTACGATCACACCGTTCACAGCAGCCATCAAACCATTCACGGTTAACAAACCAAGCGAAGGCGGGCAATCGATCAACACATAATCATAGCGGTCTGCAATTGTCAAAATCGCTTTGCGCAAACGAGACTCGCGCGCCAACTCATCCACCAACTCCACTTCCGCCCCGGCCAGATGCGAATTGGCAGGAACCAGTGACAAGCCATTCACCGCAGTATTCATGACCAAGGACGCGAGACTTTCACGGATAACCAAGGCGTTGTAAATGGTTTTTCCAAGCGCCATCGCATCTACGCCGAGCCCACTTGTGGCATTCCCCTGCGGATCGATGTCCACCAACAGCACGGATCCGCCCTCGATCGCCAAGGCTGCGGCAAGATTCACCGAAGTGGTTGTCTTACCCACTCCGCCTTTTTGATTTGCAACAGCAATGATTCGCGCCATGTCGCCCCCAATTCCGCTAGAGCCCTAAGATTTGAGCGTCAATGTTCCACGTGGAACATTCAACTCACTTCGAAAAGACCGATAACACCCGATGGCCGTATCCCGATGGAAGCTCATACTCGACTTCCTCGAGCAAAGCAAGGTTGCCCAACCTAAACTCCTTTCCAACCGGTTCGGCTCGATACAAAATCACTTTCCCGCCTGGCCTGAGCAACTTCTCCAGTTCCGCACCCCATCCGTCCACCTTCAATGCCCGAACAACGATACTGTCAAATGTCTGTGCGGCGCCCGCCGTCCGACTATACTCTGCCAATTTGGAGGTGACGACGGTCACCTCCCGCAAGTCGAGCGATCCGATCATATACCGTAAAAAGGCGCACCTCTTTTCGCTCGGCTCAAGTAAGACCATGGACAGATCTGGACGTATAAACTTGAGAGGAAAAGAGGGAAATCCAGCACCAGCCCCGATATCAATAACGCTATTTCCGTCAATATTTTCAATGACTTTCATTCCGGCCATCGAATCAATAAAGTGCTTCACGACAATGTCGAGATCTTGATCGATGGCCGTCAGATTGATGGCCTGATTCCAGGTTTTGAGCTCACTCAAATAACGAGAGAACCAGGGAATTGAGGACTCAGGGAGAGGCAGTGAGAGCTGCGCGGCGAATTCACGAAGGGATCGTTCAAACTGATTTGCACCATGTTCCACGTGGAACAATTACGCGAAAGGGAGCCTGGGGGTCAAGGCCGAGCTGGTGGCATGTAAAAAAATATCAATGAGACAGTGACGAATTAACGGCCTGCACTCATTCACCTACCGCCGGCAGCCGACGCCAGCGCTCGATTGCCACCAGCAGAAGCGAAATGGCGGCGGGCGTTACACCGGATATGCGCGACGCTTGGCCGACCGAGGCCGGCTTGACGCGCTTAAACTTCCCTCTCACCTCGGTGGAAAATCCGGACACGCCATCATAATCGAACTCAGCCGGTATCGCTCTGTGCTCAAACTTTTGCGATCGCTGAATCTGCTGGAGCTGCCTCTTGATGTAGCCTTCATACTTCACTTCAAGCTGAACGGCCTCAACCACATCGAGATCATGAATCCCCGCTCCGCCGAAGACGGCCGTGAGTTTTTCATATGTCATATCCTGACGGCGGAGGATCTCGGCGAACGATTGCGTGGGAGACACTGCGCCGACCGTCTCTTCTTCGAGAAGCCGCTTCACCTCAGGCGTCAGCCTGGGCCTGGATTCCCTCAATCTCAGAACCTCACGCTCGATAAGCTCCCGCTTCGCCACAAGCTTGTCATACGCTTTCTCAGGAACTAGCCCAATCCGATGGCCAAGCTCCATCAGGCGCAGGTCCGCATTGTCATGACGGAGCAGCAAACGATACTCCGCCCTCGAGGTGAACATGCGGTAGGGCTCCCGAGCATCTTTGGTAATTAAATCATCAATCAATACGCCGATATAGGCTTGCGAGCGATCAAGGACGAGCGGCGCCTCCCCACGGAGCCTCAACGCCGCGTTGATTCCAGCCATGATGCCTTGCGCCCCTGCCTCTTCATAACCAGACGTGCCATTGATTTGACCGGCGTGATACAGCCCCCCCACAAGTTTGCTCTCCAAGGTTCCGTGCAGTTGACGAGGCGGAAAGTAATCGTACTCGACCGCATATCCCGGCTTGAGCATTCTGGCCTGCTCCAGTCCGGGAATGGTTTTCAGAATGGCGGCCTGCACATCAACTGGTAGGCTGGTCGAAATTCCATTGGGGTAGAATTCGTTCGTGTCGAGCCCCTCTGGTTCGATGAAAATTTGATGGCGATTCTTGTCGGCAAACCTCACCACCTTGTCTTCGATCGATGGGCAGTATCGTGGGCCTACGGACTCGATGATCCCGCTGAACAGCGGTGATCTATCGACATTTTTAGCAATAATATCATGCGTTTGCTGATTCGTATGAGTCAAATGACATGGAACCTGCCGCAAGGGAATCTCTGTCGTGCGGTAAGAAAATGGCGGAGGCGGCTCATCGCCGGGCTGCAGCTCCATGACAGAAAAATCAATGGAATCCCGGTCTAATCGGGGTGGAGTTCCGGTTTTGAGACGTCCCACTTCAAAACCGAAATCGCGCATGCAGTCCGACAGGTGTTCAGCCGAAGACTCGCCGGCCCGCCCGGCGGGGAAATGATTCAGGCCGATGTGGATCAGCCCCTTCAAGAATGTCCCAGAAGTCAGGACGATGGCCTTCGCTTCGATGTGCGCACCGGCATCAGTGACGATGCCCGTGACGGCCCCCGCCCGAGTGAGGATGCGATCAACCGTCCCTCTCATGATCGAGAGACCAAGTTGCCCTCCGAGCGTCTCCTGCATGACCTGCCGATAGACCTTTTTGTCGCACTGGGCGCGCAACGCACGAACCGCCGGCCCTTTACTGGTGTTGATCATGCGAAACTGAATGCCCGCACGGTCCGTATTCCGGCCCATCTCACCACCCAAGGCATCGATCTCTTTCACCAGGTGCCCCTTGGCAATTCCGCCAATGGCTGGGTTGCAGGACATCTGCGCGATCCGGTCGGGGTCCATGGTCAACAACAGCGTGCGCGCCCCCATGCGGGCCGAGGCCAGAGCCGCCTCACACCCTGCGTGCCCTCCTCCCACCACAATCACGTCGTACCGTGCACTCATCGCCGCGAGTCCTTCATTTTCCGATACAAAATTCAGAGAAAATGCGTTCGAGAATGTCGTCCGTCGTAATCACTCCGGTGACCTCGCCCAATGCATCCGCCGCAAGACGGAGATCGACCGCGACTAATTCACCCGCACGGTCAGCCTCGACTGAGTGCTGCGCCTGCTCGACCCCCTGCAATGCACGCGAACAGGCATCTGCGTGACGAAGATTGGTCACCCAGGCGCCTTCGTGGGATTCCAAGTCGTTCGTCAGTAAGCGCGCGCGGATCGTACGACGCAACTCGTCTAATCCAAGACTCATCGTGGCAGAAATATCAACAATGTTCCCATGGTTCGGATAGGCCGCCTCGATGTGTGCCCGAGTCAACTGAGCCGGCAGATCACACTTATTCACGACCACGATCGCACGCGCCGCCTGACTCTCGTGGAGGAGCGCGCGATCTTCCTCGGTAAGCAGTTGGGACCCGTCCAGAAGAATAAGTGCCAAGTTAGCATCTTCCCATGCAAGCCGGCTACGACGAATTCCCTCAGTCTCGACAGGATCATCAGTCCGACGGATACCTGCCGTATCGATCAATCGCACCGGAATCCCTTCAATACTCACGAGCTCTTCGAGTACGTCGCGTGTGGTGCCAGGAATAGCGGTCACGATAGCCCGATCGCTCCGCAGCAGCGCATTCAACAGGCTGGATTTCCCCACATTGGGACGTCCGAGAATTGCGACCTGAGCCCCCTCTCTCCAGATGCGACCGTCTTTTCCGGACTCCACCAAGCGCCGGAGCTTGAGCTGCGTCGCAGCGAGAAGTCGCACCAGCTCGGGCTTCTCGACGAACGTAATGTCCTCGTCGCCGAAATCGAGCGCGGCTTCGATGTGCGCGAGAGCGGTCACGAGTTCAGCGCGAGTGGCCTCGACATCACGGGACAACTCGCCTCGCCGTTGTGCGTGCGCGAGGGTCAAACTGCGGGCCGTCTTGGCACGAATAGTATCCTGGACGGCCTCGGCCTGCGCCAGATCCAGACGTCCATTGAGAAACGCGCGCTTGGTGAATTCGCCTGGTTCAGCCAGCCTCGCCCCGGCCGCGAGCAATCCCCGGCACAATTGATCGAGGACAAGAGGACCTCCATGGCAGTGCAGCTCCACAACATCTTCCCCGGTATAGGAATGTGGACGCTTCATCACCACCACCAATGCCTCATCGATCGCGGACAACGACGACGAGTCCGCGTCTTGAGCCTTGTTCGCATCGCCCGAAGGCGCACAGGCCTCTGCGACCATCATTTTGTGGGAGGGTAACTCGTGAAGCGGTTTGCCTGATCGGGGAAAGACAACCTGCGCGGCCACATCAAGCGCATGGGGCCCGCTCACGCGGATCACGCCGATGCCCCCTTCGCCGGGCGGGGTCGCGATGGCACAGATGGTATCGTCCAGCGCGCCATGCATGACGCACCCAATGTGGTGGAATTAGTCGGACTGGCCCTTTTGACGTTTGCCGCTGGATTTCTGCTCTTTCGACTCGTCACCGCCGGCGGCTTCAGCGTCAACCGCAGGGACTTGCCATTTCTTGCCGAACAGCCGCTCCGTCACGACCTGTTGCGTGATGGTGAGGGTATTGTTCGTCAACCAATAGAGGACCAGGCCGGCAGGGAAGTTCACGAAAAGAAACGTCATGAACACCGGCAAGAACAACATGATCTTCGCTTGCGTCGGATCCATGGTCGTCGGCGTGATCTTCTGTTGAATCACCATCGTCGCGCCCATGATGATGGGCAACACGTAGTACGGGTCCTGAATCGAGAGGTCTTTGATCCACAGCATGAAGGGAGCCTGCCGCAGATCGATGGTCATATAAAGGATGTTGAACAGCGCGACAAACACCGGCATCTGCAACACCATCGGCAAGCAGCCGCCGACCGGATTCACCCGGTGATCCTTGTATAGTTTGATCAATTCTTTGTTCAGCCGGTCGCGATCGTCCTTGTATTTATTCTGGATTGCCTGCACTTTCGGCTGAATCACCTGCATCTGCTTCATCGACTTGTAGCTCTTGTATTGCAACGGCACGAACATGAGCTTGATGAGCATGGTCAGGAGAATGATCGTGATGCCATAGTTGTGCGTAAATTCGTAGAGGAAACGCAGCACGTAAAAAATCGGCTTGGCGACCGCCTTGACCAACGCCCAGCTGCCGAACACGAACCAACCGAAATCGATCGTATCTTCCAATCCGACGTTCAAGGCTTTGAGAATGTCGTATTCCTTCGGACCGGCATACAGCTGCATCGTCAGGGCGGAGCCATTGGCAGGTGTGGGGAATCGCACGCCAGCCGACACCAGCTTGTCCCCTTCCTTCTTGGCAAGCGCAGCGGCGGCCTTTTGCGGCATGAGCACACTCAGGAAGTACTTATCCTGAATGGCCGACCATTTCACGTCACCTTTACGTTCTGCCTCGCCGTCCGGAGTCTCCTTCAAGACTTTGTCATCAACGGATGACGCCGATCCCATGAGCCCGATGAACCCTTCTCCCCACTCTACGATGCCGAAATTGGTCCCCAGCGTGACATCGAGCGGCGTCGTGAGGCCTTGGGTCTTAACGGAAATATCGACGACATAGGATCCGTGATGGAATGTCAGCTGCTTTTCCACCAACAGATTTCGCGGTGCATCGTGATACCGGAACGTCAGATGGCCGACGGGATGCGCGCTGTCGAGATGCGTCACATCCTGGGACACCTCGTAGAGAGAGGTCCCGAGATCGTTCGTGAGGGATTGGTCGCTGGTGATGAGACTGAGTGGTCCCTTGAACCGTCCCCCGGCATAGACCAATTGCACCGGCACCGCCCCGTTCTCCCCCGAGGTCGTATACCGTTTCAATTCCCAGGACTTGAGCACGGCGCCGCGATTGCTGAACTTGGCGCGAAACAATTCGGTGTCCACCTCGACCGTTTGCTCTTCGCCCTTGGCCGCGGTCGCCGAGCTGTCACTGGACGGAGCCTTGGCGCTGACAGGGTTCGAGCTCGTCCCGGCCGGACCGGGACCCTGGCCGGTCCCGTTCTCGGATTGTGCCGACTTGTCTGCATCGGGGCTGGCATTGCGCGTCGTCGCCACCTGCACCGGCTCTGACGGCGGCAACAATCCCATGCCTTTGAGCAAATAGTCGTAGCCGATGATGACGGCGAGGGACACGATGAGGAAAACAACGACTCGTTTTTCCATGAATATTTAGCGAATGGGTAGCAGCAGGGAAGTTCTTGCCACGACGGTCACCGTACCGGATCCACACCGCCGGGATGGAAGGGATGACATTTCAACAGACGCCGAACGGCCATGAGCCCCCCTTTGAGCACGCCATACCGAGTAATAGCATCGTGCGCGTAAACCGAGCAGGTCGGATAGAATCGACAGGCCGGCCCGAGTAGCGGGGAGACACAGATGCGGTAGACCGTTAAGAGCATAAGACAGAGGCGCCTCAGCGCGAGGGTTCCCCAAAACGGGCCAACCGCTGTCTTTGCAATGTGGCTCGCCATAGATTCTGCAATTCCACAAACGACAGATTCAGGCACTCACGTTTCGGAAAGACCAGAAATGTGTGCCCTGACGTCAACGCCGGCCGAGCCGCACGGCCCAGCTCGCGAAAGAGCCGTTTTGCGCGATTCCGGCGTACCGCCGTACCGAATCGCCGACCGATGACAATCCCCATCCTCGTGTCCGGAGACACCGCGGCACAAATCTGGAGATTGAACAGACCTGTTGAGACACGCCGTCCATGTTTCTTGATGTGTTGGATTTCTCCACTCCGCTTCAAGAAAAATGGCGCGGACACCTGCCCTGCCGTCATGACCAACCTGCTCGCTGGTTATCTGGTCGCGCCCTCTGGAAACCCAGAGACCGCGCATCGCCCAATTGGTCTTCGACAACCAGGTTCAGACGGCAACGCCCACCCAGGTCGAGGGCCCCCACCCGGATGTGTGCTACATGCAGATCGCCTAGCGGCAGGAAAGAATCAGACGGTGAGACGAGCGCGGCCTTTGGCTCGACGACGAGCAATAACTTTCCGGCCGTTCTTGGTGCTCATGCGCTTCCGAAATCCGTGTTCCCGCTTGCGCTTGAGATTCGAGGGCTGCTTAAAAGTGAACGACATTGCGCACTCCTTCCCGAGAAATCAACGTGCAATGAAGAGGCCGCATTATAGGGATGAGACGGAAGGGTGTCAATCGACAGATACCCTCGTGGTCTTCACTGCCACCGCCTGGAATCCTGCGAGGGGCAACCATCTCGCACTGATCAGCACAAAGAGATCCTGTACTGCCGCAGGAAATGCTTGAGGCACTCTTGCCCTCGTCCGACAAAGATGCCACAGCCCGGCGCCGCGCATCGACTTCGTCTTTTCCAGCTAACTCTTTGACCGACAAGATAAATGCACAGCTCGCCCGGGAGCCACGTCTCTGGCACTCACATTGCGTTAGGGAATATGGGGAGAATCCCGCGAGCGATCCGCGACAAAGGGCACCAGCGCCGATCGCGAAGAAACAGGGCTCTGCTCGAGGGGTGTTCGGCAACACTGCAGGCACCTCACCAGCTGCCAAAAGTCTGGAAGCGCTCGCAGGGGTCGCCCGTACAGGATAAGATACAGGAAACATGGCTCACAGATTCACTATCCGCCGCGTCGTGTCCCGCATGGCCCTTGTCGGGCTTCTCTCGATGAGTGTGAGCGGGTGCGTCGAAACCGTCCCTGATGAACTGGTCGAATCGATCGAAAGCATTGATCGTGACCTTGGCATGCTCCGAGCCTCAACGATTACGCCCGAAGCCTATTCCACCTTCTCCCGACAATGGATGGGGCTCAGAGGCCGCATCCGGTCCGAAGAGAATATCGTGCGCTGGCCCTGGGAGGACAATGAGCTCGAAACTGATTTAGAGGCGCTTCAGGCTCAAGGAACCCAGCTCCTCACCGAGGTCAAGAGTGAAATCGAAGCCCAGCGGACTGCCGCAGAAGCCAAGCTGGCCAGGGTCGAGCAACGACTTCGACTTCTCAACGCCCGCGTCGGGGACATCGGCAGTCGTGTCGTCCTCGGCGAACATCCGCACGAAACGGCTTTGCTCGTCAAACAGGCTCGCCAGCACCTTGAAGAGGGGCAGTTCGCCTATGCGAACCAGGCCTCCGAGCGCGCAAACCAAACCCTGCTGACCCAGACCGCGTTGCTCACCAGTGAATTGGGCCGTTACGCCGATGACGACTTAATTGCGGCCTGGCGGGAATCTGCACAACGGACCATCGAGTGGTCCCGCAAAAATCAAGCGCATGCCATTGTGATCAGCAAAGCCGACCGCGTGCTCATGGTCTACAAAAGCGGGGTGCAGGTCCTGACCTATCCGATTCGCCTTGGCTCCAAGGGAATCCGCGCAAAACAACATTACGGAGATGGAGCGACCCCTGAGGGCGAATACAAAATCCAGCGTAAACGAGGCCCAGGACAAACACCGTACTTTCGTGCCTTGACCCTCGATTACCCCAACGACGAAGACCGTCGCCGGTTTGAAGCCGCGCAACAAGCGGGATTGATCCCCCAAAACCGGCAAATGCCGGGGCTCATTGAGCTTCACGGTATGGCCCAGGGCATTACCGATCAGCCCTATGGCAGCATCGTGCTGGACAATCCGCAGATTGCCGTGCTGTTCAATCGGGTCGCCGCCGGTACCCCGGTTAATATTGTGGGAGCCCTGGAGTCCCACAACTCGATTTCGCTCGTGTTGGCCGATCTGGGCGATCAGGAAGAAGAAACCTAGTCTCACGCCCCAGCCACGACGCGCCGCTCCCGCCTGTCCTTCTGTTCCTTCTCTTCACTCTCCACACCGGCATCGCGCTCAGTTGTTTGCCTTTTTACATTACCGTCCCTAAGATACGACGGAGCCGACCTGCATTGTCGTTCCTTCACCTCAAGGAAGAGAGCGTGTTATGCCGATCCGCCCCGCAATTCCGAACGATCCCGCAATCACCCGGACCCTCGACGATCTCGCCGGGAGCCACACCATCGAGCGTATCTGGACTCGGGACCACAGCCTGTGGAAGTCCGATCCAACAGAAATCGACAACCGTCTCGGCTGGTTGACCGTCCTGGATCAGATGCAAGACGGTCTCGCCGATTTGCAAACCTTCGCGCAAGCAGCCAGGGAAGCTCGTCTCACCGACGTCGTACTTCTCGGCATGGGTGGAAGCAGCCTCGGACCTGAAGTCTTGCGTTGCACCTTCGGCTCGGCGAAAGGCGCTCCGCGGCTCTGGGTGCTGGATTCCACCGTCCCCGGTTGGGTCCGGCAGGTCACCAAAGCCATCCAGCCCGCGCGAACGTTGTTTCTTGTGGCCAGCAAATCCGGCGGCACGATCGAAGTCATGTCGCTGTTCGCCCACTTCTGGGAGTTGGTCCACCGCACGAAAGGACATCGGGGTGGAGCTCAGTTTGTCGCCATCACCGATCCCGGCACCGGGCTCGAACGATTAGCACGTGAACGCGAGTTTTGGCGCACCTTCACCAATCAACCGGACATCGGCGGGCGCTATTCGGTGCTTTCCTATTTCGGGCTAGTTCCTGCCGCATTGCTGGGACTCAATGTCGAAAAACTCTTGTCCCGCGCCCTCACCATGCGCGAAGCCTGCCGGCGGACGTCCTCACCCCACGACAATCCCGGCGCCGTCCTGGGCGGCATGATGGCCGCCTTCGCCCAGGCCGGACGCGACAAAGTCACCCTGCTGACTTCACCCGCACTCAATTCATTCGGACTCTGGGTGGAACAGTTGCTGGCGGAAAGCACCGGAAAGGAAGGCACCGGGCTCGTTCCCGTCGCAGGAGAACCCCTCGCCCCGCCCTCCGCCTATGGTACCGATAGAAGTTTCGTATGCCTCCGGCTGAAAGGCGACCGCAATGCACCCTTGGACCGAAGTCTCGCCGCGCTGCACAAGGCCGGACATCCGATCTTCCAATTGAACCTGAATGATCGGTACGACCTCGGCGCTGAATTCTTCCGCTGGGAATTTGCCACCGCGGTCGCCGGCCATGCCCTCGGCATTCATCCATTCGATCAGCCGAATGTTCAGGAAAGCAAAGACAACACGGGTCGCGTCCTCAAGGAGGTGGCCACCCAGGGCCGGCTGCCGGACATTGCCTCACCACCTCCCCAGCAGGCCATCGCCCAATTGTTTGCGCAGGCGGCACCGCATCGGTATGTGGCGATTCTCGCCTACACGACCCCAAGCTCAAAAATTGATACCGCACTCCGCGCCTTACGCAAGGCGATCATGACCCGACATAAGATGGCCACCACAGCCGGGTACGGGCCACGGTATCTCCACTCGACGGGACAACTGCACAAGGGTGGCCCCAACAGCGGCCTCTTTCTGGAGCTGGTCGATGCCATGAAGCCGGACCTCGCGATTCCAGAACAGACCTACACATTCGGCACGCTCGCGCAGGCCCAGGCACTCGGCGACATTCAATCGCTGCAGAGTCACCAGCGCCCTGCCGTTCGCATCAGTCTTGGCCCGGATCCGGTTCGTACGATACGTCGGCTCGTCGCGTTGCTGACTCCATCTAGAACCGCCCGCCGGAAGACCACGAGAACGAGACGAGCCCCATCCGCACGTCGAGCCCGTCGCTGATGCCATCCGCACCCGAGCTGCAGATTTTCGCAGACACCCAGACACTGGTGCAGGCGGCCGCACAGCTGTTGATTCAGTTCGGGCAACGCGCGATTGCCGAACGCGGTCGGTTTCTGGTCGCGCTGTCCGGCGGGTCAACGCCGAAAGCCCTGTACGCCACGCTCACGAGTCCGGAGATCGTGCACGGATTAGACTGGAGCAAGGTCCGCTTTTTTTTCGGAGACGAGCGCTGCGTAGCTCCGGAGCACCCAGACAGCAATTTTGGACTCGCCCAATCCCTGTTATTCACCCCCTTGCAGATACCCTCCTCCTCAATTCATCGCATGCGCGGCGAGGACCCGCCGGAGTCGGCCGCAACCCGCTATGAGACCACCCTCCGCAATCTAGCCGCTTCGCCCGACGCGCAATGGCCGGGGCTCGACCTCGTCTTGCTCGGAATGGGCGAGGATGGCCATACCGCCTCGCTGTTCCCCGGCACTCCGGCGGTCACGGAATCGACCCGTTGGGTGGTCCCGGGATACGCTCCACAGGGAACTCGATCACGCATCACGATGACCCTAGGTGTGATCAATCATGCGAGTGTGATACTGTTTCTCGTGACCGGGCAGAATAAGGCCACAGTCGTCCAACGCATCCTGGAAAAGAGAGCCGGCGATCCCAGCCCCTATCCAGCCGCATTGGTTCAATCTGAGCACGGGCGGCTCTTGTGGTATCTTGACGGCGCCGCAGCTTCCGCCTTAACCACGGCGCCACACCATATGACATCGCGTGAGGGTTCATGATTCTGGCAGGTGATATCGGCGGCACGAAGACGAATTTGGCGCTCTACGAATGGACGAATGGCCGCGTAGAGCCGGTCCGTGAAGACAGTTTTCACAGCGCGGACTACACGACCTTAGAAGACATCGTCGAAGAATTCCTGAGTGCGCCCCTTCCCAAACCAGAGATCGAGGGCGACGAAGCATCAGAGTCAGATGACGTGGCTCCGGAGGCGGAGACTGTAGAACCGGTCACTGAACCGATTCGAGTGACCGCCGCATGCTTCGGCGTCGCCGGGCCGGTCATCGATAATCGATGCCGCACAACGAATCTGCCTTGGGTCATCGAAGGAGCCGTCCTCGCAGAGCGATTCGCCATTCCTCAGGTACGCCTCCTCAATGATCTCGAGGCCACGGCTCATGGCCTCCTGCTTCTCACACCGGATGAAATCGTTATCCTGAACGCTGGCACACCACCCAAAAAGAAACAAGCCCTAGCCCTCATCGCTGCCGGCACCGGCCTCGGTGAATGCATCCTGTACTGGGACGGCACCCGCTA
>WBZU01002553.1_pt1 | contig 12466 bp, 13 predicted proteins | sample 5204311 | NCBI WGS metagenome assembly WBZU01 (sample SAMN12344359, study PRJNA552823) | activated sludge metagenome | biome: Activated sludge suspended growth; feature: Nitrification reactor; material: Wastewater; isolation source: activated sludge from nitrification reactor of wastewater...
AAGGTTCTGTTTCTCTCGGCCATGATTCTCCCGTCTGTGCTCACCATGGGGCAGAACAAGGGGGAGGCATTTGGTCGTGAGGGGCAGTTTACCTTTGAGACGGACAAGCCCTACAAGCTTCTTGATCTGGACGAGAAGACGTCGGAGCCTGTGGTAACCACCAAGAAGAAACCCAAGCGCAAGACTTTCTACGGCATCAAGACGCGCAAGAGCTATACGCGAAAGGGATTTGGGGATAAGACCACAATTGAGCTCTTCTATGTATTGAAGAAACCGGACAAGCCGACTCAATTTGTGCGGGACATTTACTGGTATGACTATACCCGTCGGGAAGTCCGGCGCACCGGCAACTTCGATCCCAAAAAAGGGGTTTTGCTCCATGGTCCTTACAAAAAGCTGCAAGGCAATGTTGTGCTGGAAGAGGGTATATTCTATAAAGGCGCCAAGCATGGCAGATGGATGAAGTTTGACCGGCAGGATATCCTGGATGATAAAGAAAAGTACTACAAAGGGTGGCCGAAGGAATCACTGGTTACCTACTACGATCCTGTAGAGCATACGAAGGTGAAGGAAATGATCCCGGTTGAAATCGATGAGCGTGAAGGGTTTTATTTCCTGTTCCATGAGAATGGCACCATCGCGGTGACTGGAGAATATAAATGGGATCAACGCGTGGGGGATTGGATAGAGAACTATCCCAATGGAAAACGAAAAAAGATCGTTGCGTACCCCACGGAGCCGTTTGACAAAACCGCGAAGCCTTTTGTCCGCAAGGAGTGGGATGAAAAGGGGCGTGAGATTTACTCCTCCAACAAGGGCAAATAATCACCTTCATCAGTAGAAGGCATCTTCAATGTGGTGGATGTCCGGGATACCCCGGTCAACATGGATGGCCACGATGTCATATCGCACATTTCCCTGCCAGTCCTTCTCGGTCATATAGTGAAGCGCCCCCTGAAAGATCATGCGCTTCTTGGCATAGTCAACAAATTCTTCCGGATACCCGAATGCGGTAGACGTTCTCGTCTTTACTTCAACAAAGACAAGCCATCGGTCCTTGCACACAATCAGATCGATTTCGGATTTGCGATGACGGTAGTTTCGTTCCAGGATGGTGTATCCCTTGTGTTCGAGAAATGATGCGGCCAGGTCCTCTCCTTCCTGGCCTCTTTTGATTTTATCTGTCATGGTCTACCTTTGGTTGCTTATATCTCCAGATGAAAAAGCGCATTGAGGGTTTTACCCAACAACTTGCCGAAGCTCTTCGCATTGGCCAGGCCGCTGATCTGGCCCGGCAGGGAAGTGACATCCGGAATGTGCTTATCTCGGGAATGGGGACCAGTGGCATCAGTGCCAACCTGGTGGAGTCCCTCACCTTTGGCAGAATTCCCATTCCAATCACCGTATGCAAGGGGTATGATATTCCACAGTTTGTAAGTCCCCACACTCTTTTTATCGCTTGTTCCTACACCGGTAATACCGAAGAAACACTTTCAGCGACACAGAAAGCGATGCTCAAAAGAGCACACATTATTTGCATCACTTCCGGAGGAAAATTGCTTGAGCTCGCTAAAGAATACAACTTTTTATACATCAGAATACCTGATGGATCAACCAGCGCGCGCGGCATGCTCGGTTATCAGGTCGTGTCACTCCTATCGGCCCTCTATCATACCAACCTGATTGGGGCTGCTTTTATCCGGGAAACCGAAAATGCCATTGACTACCTGGATCGCAACGAGAACTCCATTCAGTCAGCAGCTGCGGCAATGGCCAAAAAGCTAAAGGGTAAACTGCCGGTGATTTACTGCGATGGCAGGCTTCACGCCATGGCCATCCGCTTTCAGCAGCAACTGAACGAAAACGCCAATCAACTGGCGCACGTCAATACTTTTCCGGAAATGAACCACAATGAAATCATGGGGTGGCAATTTCCCGAAGCGGTGCTGAGTCGGGCACAAGTCGTGTATCTCTACTCTGACCATGATCACCAACGCGTAGACAAGCGCATGGAACTGTGCCGTGGCATTATTGAAAATCGTTCTGGTCCCATCATCGATATTGCCGCCCAGGGTGCGTCTTTGTTGGAACAATACTATTACCTCATTCATTTTACTGACTGGATTTCCTACTTCCTGGCCATAGAAAATCAGGTGGATCCTGATGCCACTGAAACGGTCCTTTTCCTCAAAGAGGAACTAGCCAAAATAAAGTGAACAGCCGTATCAACCGTGAAGTGCAGGTAATTCGTCTCGGGCGCATGGAGTACGCAGCCGCCTGGGAATATCAAACAAGGCTCTATGAATCCCTGCTGACCATCAAAGCCGCCAATCGAAATCTTCCTGAAGGCGAACAACAGCCAACCGCCAATTATCTGCTGTTTTGTGAACACCCACACGTTTTTACATTGGGGAAAAGTGGTGATGAGAAAAATCTGCTGGTCACCGCTGAATCGCTGGCTGAAATCGGAGCAACGTTTCATCACATCAACCGCGGCGGCGATATCACGTACCATGGTCCGGGTCAAATCGTTGTGTACCCAATTATTGACCTGGAGAATTTCTTTACGGATATCCACCGGTACATGCGGACACTGGAAGAATCAGTGATACTTACCCTCAAGGACTTTGGTATTCCATCCGGACGGATTGCCGGGTTGACCGGTGTTTGGTTGGGGGAAGGAAATCACGCCAGAAAAATTTGTGCGTTGGGTGTGAAGACCAGCCGGTGGATAACGCTTCACGGACTTGCTTTTAATGTGAACCCCGACTTAAACTACTTCCGCTACATTGTGCCTTGCGGGATTGCCGATAAACCGGTGACCTCGATGCAAAAGGAGTTGGGCAAGGATATAGACCTGGAAAAAGTGAGAATGGTCCTCGAAAATCACCTGATCCAATTGTTTGATTTCAATCCGGTTTCAACAAACAGCCACCATCAGAAAGCATGATAAAGGATATCAAACTTCCGGACGTCAAAAATGTTACTCTCGCGGTCGTCCGTGAAAAAAATAATCTGTTGCTGGACGAATGGAAGGTGTACCTGATCAATAACAATGACTTCCCGTTGGAGAACACCCTGGTGGCCAGTACGGGTTACGGCGAAAAGGAGGGTGAAAAGCAACGTACATCAACACTCCGACATTTTCTCGAAACGGTTCCGGCACACAGCTCATCTTTGGTGGAGCCGATTGACTCGGGGGTGTTTCATTTAAGCAATGAATACTGGGTGAGTTATTATGTGGGAAAGGAGATCTTTGACAAGCGATTCGTGTTTGTGCCTGATAGTATTTGTGAGGCTAACCTGACTCGTATCAATGAACTTGATCGAGAGGGCATTCTACATTCCTGATTCCTTATGTCCGGCATCCTCTACCTAATTCCCACTGTAATTGCCGATAACACCCAGCAGACGCAATTGCCGGCTGCAGCCATTGAGGCCATCCGCCATACAAGGTATTTTCTGAGTGAAAATGTGCGGACTGCCCGAAGGTTCGTCAGCAGCCTTAAAGTACACGAGAGCATAGAGGCATTGAGTTTTGAGGTGCTCAACAAAGACACTCAAGCTGAACATATTGGCGGGCTCATGACCCCTGCCCGGCAAGGGCATGCCATAGGTGTTATTAGCGAGTCCGGATGCCCGGGAATTGCTGATCCGGGGGCGCTCGCCGTGGCTTACGCGCATGCACACCAGATAAAAGTAGTACCCATCACCGGTCCCTCTTCCATATTATTGGCCCTGATGGCTTCCGGGTTTAATGGCCAACAATTTGCCTTTCATGGTTATTTGCCCATTGACGCCAAAAATGCTTCAGCCGTGATCCGTGAATTGGAACGCGAATCGCAGCAACGGCAACAGACGCAGATTTTTATAGAAACACCTTATCGCAACGAAGCCTTATTGAGCCATCTGCTGCGCTCCCTTCGCGATGATACCCAACTGTGCATAGCGGTTAATCTTACAGCTCCCGATGAAACAATCGTTAGCAAACCCGTTATCCAATGGAAAAAAGAGCCCATAACCATAGGCAAAACCCCCGCCGTTTTCCTCCTTCTCGCGGCCCGTTAAGTAGGTGATATTATTAAACCTGTTTATCTTTGCGCGCTTTAAATAACCCGAATAAAACAATTATGGCATACCTATTCACCTCCGAATCAGTTTCCGAAGGGCACCCCGACAAGGTTGCCGACCAAATCTCCGATGCGCTCATCGATTATTTCCTTGCCTATGACCCCAACTCCAAAGTGGCCTGTGAAACGCTGGTTACAACCGGACAGGTGGTTTTGGCCGGAGAAGTAAAATCGCAAGCCTATCTGGATGTTCAGAATATTGCCCGGGAGGTGATCCGCAAGATTGGTTATACCAAGAGCGAATATATGTTCGAGGCCAACAGCTGCGGAATTTTTTCTGCCATCCACGAACAATCATCAGATATTAATCAGGGCGTTGAGCGCAAGAAAAAAGAAGATCAGGGCGCCGGCGACCAAGGTATGATGTTTGGTTATGCGACCAACGAAACGGACAATTACATGCCCCTGCCGTTGGACCTGGCCCATCAATTGCTCTTCGAACTTGCAGCCATTCGCCGGGAAGGAAAGGAAATGAAGTATCTCCGTCCGGATGCGAAATCGCAGGTGACCATTGAATACAGCGATGATGGTAAACCCCAACGGATTGATACCATCGTAATCTCTACCCAGCACGATGACTTCGACAAGGATGCGGCCATGCTGAAGACCATCAAGAATGATGTTATCAATATTCTGGTTCCCCGTGTGAAGAAGAAGTTGCCCAAGCGCCTTCATGGCTTGTTTGGCAGCGATATCAAATATCATGTTAACCCTACCGGCAAATTTGTGATTGGTGGACCTCATGGAGACACCGGATTAACGGGTCGTAAGATCATTGTTGATACCTATGGTGGCAAGGGCGCACACGGTGGTGGTGCCTTCTCCGGAAAAGATCCTTCTAAGGTGGACCGCTCTGCAGCATACGCCACTCGTCATATTGCCAAAAATCTCGTTGCTGCCGGCGTTTGCAGCGAAGTGCTTGTACAAGTAGCGTATGCGATCGGAGTTGCTCAACCGGTTGGCCTTTATGTGAACACCTATGGAACAGCCAAGGTAAATATGACCGATGGGGCTATTTCCAAGGCCGTTGAGAAGATCTTTGATATGCGTCCTTACTTCATCGAAGAGCGCTTCAAGTTGCGCACACCTATTTATCAGGAAACCGCCGCCTATGGTCACATGGGGCGTGCACCTCAGGTGGTAGAAAAGGTCTTCAACAAGGGATCTCAGAATGAGAAGAAAGTGAAAGTGGAACTATTCCCCTGGGAAAAGCTGGATTACGTAGACAGCGTTAAAAAGGCTTTCAAATTGAAATAATAGGCAGAAATGAAAAGAGAAAGGCCCCGTTACCGGGGCCTTTTTTATGTGCTAGGCTCTTCCCTCTTTCACCTGGGTTTTGTACTTGGACAATTGATTCCTCAGGGCTTCAACAGCCTGATCGGCGGCCGCCTCAAATGACCGGGCTTGCTCTTTGGCAAACAACATCTTGCCCGGAACGCTAAGCTTGATTTCCACGGTCTTGTTTTCGACCCCTTCATTATTCAATCGCAAAAAGACTTCGCCACCCTCCAGACGATCATAGTAGGTATTAAGTTTGTCGACGCGCTGCTCAATAAAATCAAGCAATTTGCGATCTGCGTCGAAGTGGATGGAATGAACTTGCAGTCTCATAATAGTATGCGTTAAGTGAAACAATAAAACATCAGGCTTTTGGATGCGCCTGATCAAATACTTTCTTCAATTTCTCCATGGAGTTGTGGGTGTATACCTGGGTGGCCGCCAGACTGCTGTGGCCCAACAAATCCTTAACGGCATTGATTTCTGCCCCTTTGTTCAGCAAATGTGTTGCATAACTGTGCCGCAATACGTGCGGGCTGCGCTTCTCCACCGATGTGTGTGCTCCCAGGTGTTTGCGAACGAGGCGGTAGATCATCATGGGGTAGCATTTGCCTCCATGATCATTAACGATCAAAAGCCCCAGATCGTTTGGCGCCACATCCCTGTTTCTCACTTTTCGATAACCGTTTATTACCGGGACCAATGGATCTGCAAAAGGAATCACCCGTTCCTTGTTGCGTTTACCAATAACCCGGATGGTTCGCTCAGCCAGGTTGATCTGGTTGTCACGCAGGTTAATCAACTCCGACAAACGCATGCCAGTGCCATACAGCAATTCAAGTACGAGGCGCTCGCGCCAGCCAGCCAGGTTATCCTCAAAGGGTTCTTCATCCAGCACCACATTCATTTCAGCCTCTGGTACAAAGTGCGGAAGTTTCTTGCGGGTCTTGAGAATCTTTACCTTAACCATCGGGTTCTTTTCAAGGGTACTCTGCCTCAACAGAAACTTATAGAAACTCCGCAGGCTGGCGATTTTACGGTTGATACTACGCGGATCAAGCTGCAATTCACTCAGCTGAACAATCCAGGAACGGATTAATGGATAAGTTGCCCGAACGGGCTCCTCATCGAATTGTTCTTTCAAATAAAGGGAAAACTGGGAAAGGTCGTTTTGATATGATTGGACGGTGTGGGGACTGAACCTTTTCTCATACTTCAAATAATTCAGAAAGGAATCAACCATGCGTGCTCTCCAACGGCACTAGAAATTTAAAAAAAAATATCCCCCCGGGGAAGTACCCGGAGGGATATGTATCCAAGTTGACAATGTACTGATCAGCAAATGATCAGCAGATGAATCAATAATTCTCTGAAACGTACTGCTTCTGGCGATAAACGGCCTTCAAAACCTGTGTACGACGTGTCACAGAAGGTTTTTCAAAGGAAGTCCGGGCGCGAAGCTCACGCAACACTCCGGTCTTCTCAAACTTCTTCTTGAAGCGCTTCAGGGCCTTGTCGATGGACTCGTTCTCTTTGATGTTGATAATCAGCATATTCTCGTGTTAGGGGGGCAAATATAACGCACAGGAGGTCATTTTTGCAAAAGTACCCTGGAAATAACCAATTTCTGGATTTCTGAGGTTCCTTCCCCAATCGTGCACAATTTGGCGTCCCGGTAGAATTTCTCGGCCGGGAAGTCCTTGGTATAGCCATAGCCTCCGAAAATCTGGACGGCTTCGTTGGCCACCTCCACAGCTACTTCCGAGGCAAACAGCTTAGCCATGGCAGATTCTTTGTTTACAGACTTACCTAGGTTTTTCAGTTCGGCAGCCCGAAATGTCAACAGGCGAGATGCCTCAATCCGGGTAGCCATATCGGCCAATTTGAAGGATATCCCCTGAAAGGTGGAAATGGGCTTGTTGAACTGGTGACGCTCCTTGGAGTACTTCAAAGCCGCATCGAATGCTCCCTGGGCAATGCCAACACTCAACGCTGCAATAGAAATCCGGCCACCATCGAGCACCTTCAATGATTGGACAAACCCATCGCCTTCCTTGCCTAGCATTTGACTCTTGTGAACCCGGCAGTCAGAAAAGACCAGCTCAGCCGTTTCCGATGCCCGCATGCCCAATTTGTTTTCCTTCTTGCCCGCTGAAAATCCGGGGGTACCACGCTCAATAATGAATGCCGACATACCATGAGAATCGCCCGCTTCGCCTGTTCGAACAATAACCACCGCAACCTGGCCGGTCTTGCCATGGGTGATGAAATTCTTTGTCCCGTTGATGATGTAATAGTCGCCTTCCCGCCTGGCTACCGTGCGCATGTTGCCGGCATCAGAACCCGTATTTGGCTCCGTCAATCCCCATGCCCCGATCCAGTTGCCACTGGCCAACTCCGGCAGGTATCTTTGTTTTTGGGTTTCATTACCAAATTGAAGAATATGATTGGTACATAATGAATTGTGTGCCGCCATGGATAGACCTATTGATCCATCAACGCGCGACAACTCGATGATGGCGGTGACATATTCATGATACGACAGCCCTGTACCACCATAAACTTCCGGCACCAACACACCCATAAGTCCGAGTTTTCCCATCTGTTGAAACAACGTCACCGGAAATTCCTGCGCCTCATCCCACCGCATCACATGAGGCCGGATAAACTTCTCAGCAAAGTCCCGTACCATGTCCGCGATCATCTTTTGTCCTTCCGACTGCACTACCTCAATTGTTGCCTGTTCCATTGGTCGAGTGTTTTACTTGTTTAGACTACGAAAGTAAGGCGCTCATCGCCACGATCCAAACGAACGTTAGGTAAGGCCTTTATTTCGGTTAATTTACCCCGTTATTAGCCTTTTAAGTGGTAATTTTGTCCGCTCTTAACAAACTAATCTCATGAAAATTGCTGTCGTAGGAACCGGATATGTAGGCCTCGTTACCGGAACCTGTTTTGCCGAAACCGGTAACAACGTGATCTGTGTTGACATTGACGAAGCAAAAATTGCCAGTCTCAAGGCCGGAAAAATTACCATCTACGAACCGGGCCTGGAGCAACTCTTCGATCGCAACATTGAGCAAGGTCGCCTGACATTCACCACTCAACTGCAGGAAGGGATCAAAGATGCGCAGATCATTTTTCTTGCGTTGCCCACGCCCCCGGGTGAAGATGGATCAGCTGATTTGAAGTATGTGCTCGGGGTTGCCGATCAACTCGGTGAACTGCTGGATCAATATACGGTGATCGTTGATAAAAGCACCGTGCCTGTAGGGACTGCAGAAAAGGTTCGGGAACGCATTCAAAAGAAAGCCAGAGTGGAGTTTGATGTAGTATCCAATCCGGAATTTCTTCGCGAAGGTGTGGCCGTTGAGGATTTCATGAAACCGGATCGGGTGGTTATCGGCACTTCTTCGGATCGTGCCGCCAAGATCATGAACAACCTGTATATCCCTTTTGTACGGCAGGGCAATCCGATCCTCTTTATGGACGAACGCTCTGCCGAGCTGACGAAATATGCCGCCAATTCTTTCCTGGCAACCAAGATCACTTTCATGAATGAAATTGCTAATCTGTGCGAAAAGCTTGGGGCCGATGTAGATGCCGTTCGGAAAGGCGTTGGCACCGACAGTAGGATCGGCAAACGCTTTCTTTTTCCGGGCATTGGTTATGGCGGCAGTTGCTTCCCTAAGGATGTTTGGGCCTTGGCGAAGGCATCCGAAGAGAGTGACTATGATTTCAGGATACTGAGGTCAGTGATGGAAGTAAATGCGGATCAGAAGACCAAATTGATCCCTCACATCACCAAACATTTCGGCAACCTGAAAGGAAAGACCATTGCCATTTGGGGATTGTCCTTCAAGCCCCACACGGATGATATCCGTGAGGCACCTGCCCTCTATAACATCGAAGCCCTGCTCAGCGCAGGTGCTGCTGTTCGGGTACATGACCCGGAGGCGATGTCCAACGTTAAAAAGTTATTGGGCGATAAAATCACGTATCACCAAACTCCGTACGATGCTGCTCAGGGGGCCGATGCCATCCTCATTGCAACAGAATGGCCCGAATTCCGTGCCCCGGATTTTGGCAAACTGGCCTCCGTCATGAAAGGTAAAGTCATTTTTGACGGACGAAACCTCTATGAATTGCGCGACTTGAAAGAAAATGGATTTACATACATCAGCATTGGAAGACAACCTATTTATGGATAAGCCCAGGGTACTTATTACCGGTGGAGCCGGATTTCTCGGCTCCCATTTGTGCGACCGTTTTATTCGCGAAGGTTACCATGTCATTGCCATGGACAATCTGATTACCGGAGACTTGAAGAATATTCAACATCTCTTTAAGCGGGAGGACTTTGAATTCTACCACCACGATGTTTCAAAATATGTACACGTGCCCGGAGACATCAAATACATCCTGCATTTCGCATCACCAGCCAGTCCCATCGACTATCTCAAGATTCCCATTCAGACCCTGAAGGTTAGTTCGCTGGGTACCCATAACCTGTTGGGGCTTGCCCGTGCAAAAAAGGCAAGGATATTGGTTGCGTCTACCTCCGAGGTATATGGCGACCCGTTGGTGCACCCGCAAACCGAAGAATACTACGGGAACGTAAATCCCATCGGCCCCCGCGGTGTGTATGATGAGGCCAAGCGCTTTCAGGAGGCCATTACGATGGCTTACCACACGTATCACAACCTGGAAACCCGAATAGTCAGAATATTTAATACGTATGGCCCCCGTATGCGCCTCAATGATGGTCGTGTATTGCCGGCATTTATCGGTCAGGCTCTACGGGGAGAAGACCTCACGATATTTGGAGACGGCAATCAAACGCGGTCATTTTGCTATGTTGATGATCTGGTGGAGGGAATTTATCGCCTGTTGTTGTCTGATTATGTACAGCCCATGAACATTGGTAACCCAAACGAAATCACCATCATGGATTTTGCCCGGGAGATCATCAAACTTACAGGTACCGAACAAAAGATCATTCACAAACCTTTTCCCAAAGACGACCCGAAGCAACGTCAGCCTAATATTGATAAGGCACGCAAAATTCTGGGCTGGGAACCAAAGGTCTCACGCGCTGAAGGGTTGAAAATCACCTACGATTATTTCAAAACGCTCTCCCATGACGAGCTGCACCAGCGCGATCATAAGAACTTTGATGCTTATTCAAAATGAAAAAAACCATTCTCATCACCGGTGGTGCGGGGTTCATTGGATCCCATGTTGTACGTCGGTTTGTCAAGAAGTATCCCGACTATCGTCTGGTGACACTCGACAAACTTACATATGCCGGTAATCTCGAAAACCTGCACGACATTGAAGGTGCACCGAATCACACATTCATCAAGGGGGACATACTCGATGAGGAATTACTGAAACGACTGTTCGATCAATATGGCTTCGACGGCGTTATTCACCTGGCCGCCGAGTCCCATGTGGATAGGTCCCTGGAGGATCCGGCCTCATTTGCCATTACGAACGTGGTGGGGACCCTTCAGTTGCTTCATGCCGCAAAAACGGCGTGGAAAGAGGATTTTACAAACAAAGTGTTCTACCACATCTCCACCGACGAGGTATATGGATCACTTGATAACGGTGGTTTTTTTACTGAAACGACCCCGGTAGATCCACGTTCTCCGTATTCGGCATCCAAAACAGGCAGTGATCACTTTGTCAGTGCATACCACCACAGCTTTGGCATGCCCACCATCATCTCTCGTTGTTCGAATAACTACGGCCCCAACCACTTCCCGGAAAAACTCATACCGCTGATGATTCATAATATCATCCAGGAAAAACCCCTCCCGGTTTACGGCAAGGGAGAGAATGTCCGAGACTGGTTGTTTGTGGAGGATCATGCCAGTGCCATTGACGTTATTTTCCATAAGGGTAAAGCAGGCGAAGTGTATAACATTGGTGGAATCAATGAATGGAAGAACATTGATCTTGTTCACCTGCTGTGTAAGATCATGGACGGTAAGCTGGGACGCCCTGCCGGCACATCGGCAAAACTCATCACCTATGTTACCGATCGTTTGGGGCACGATGCCCGGTATGCCATCGACCCGACAAAAATCCAACAAGAATTGGGATGGCGCCCATCTGTGGATTTCCCCACAGGTCTCGAGCGAACCGTTGACTGGTTTCTTAATAACCGGGAATGGCTCGATCACGTTACTTCCGGATCTTATCGCGAGTACTATACCAAGATGTATCATAACCGCTGACAGGTAATCTATAAATACTAGTCCATGAAAGGAATCGTTTTGGCCGGAGGATCCGGCACCCGGCTTCATCCGCTAACCCTGGTACTCAGCAAGCAACTGATGCCATTGTATGACAAGCCCATGATCTATTACCCATTGTCGGTACTGATGATGGCCGGTATCCGGGAGATTCTGATAATTTCCACTCCGCATGACCTGCCCCTGTTCAAACGCCTGTTGGGCGATGGATCTTCGCTCGGATGTCAGTTCTCCTATGCAGAACAGCCCAAGCCCGAAGGCCTTGCCCAGGCATTCATCATCGGGGAGTCTTTCATCGGGAATGATTCCGTGGCGCTTGTTTTGGGTGACAATGTATTCTATGGTTCCGGCCTGATCGAATTGCTTCAGGAAAATGTTCATCCCAAAGGTGGCGTTGTCTTTGCGTATCACGTCAATGATCCCGAACGATATGGTGTCGTGGAGTTTGACAAGAACAACAATGCCATTTCGATTGAAGAAAAGCCGCTGAAGCCGAAATCCAACTTCGCAGTGCCAGGATTGTATTTCTATGATAACAATGTGGTCGCCATTGCAAAGGCATTGAAGCCCAGCCCGCGCGGTGAATTGGAAATAACAGATGTAAACAATGTATATCTCAAGCGTGGAGCTTTACGGGTAGGATTAATGAGCCGCGGCACCGCCTGGCTTGACACCGGAACCCATGACTCCCTCATGCAGGCGGCTAACTTTATCCAGGTCATTGAGCAACGTCAGGGGCTGAAAATAGGCTGCATCGAAGAGGTTGCGTACCGGATGAAGTTCATCAATGATGAG
>WBZU01002554.1_pt1 | contig 12455 bp, 9 predicted proteins | sample 5204311 | NCBI WGS metagenome assembly WBZU01 (sample SAMN12344359, study PRJNA552823) | activated sludge metagenome | biome: Activated sludge suspended growth; feature: Nitrification reactor; material: Wastewater; isolation source: activated sludge from nitrification reactor of wastewater treatment...
CGTCGTTCATGCCCAGCACCCAGAGCGCGTCGAATTCGGCGCCCGCCGCCTCGAGCGGCCCGAGCACCTCGACGGCCGGCGTGCCCTCGGTCTCGGGCTGGAAGACGCGCTCGCGGCACTGGCGCGCCGCCAGCCGCACGGCCTCGGCAAGGCCGATCTTGCCTGTGACAACGTCGAGCGCGTCGAGCCCGGCCAGCGTATCGAGCAAGGCCTCCTTCGCCTGCCACTCGTGGCTGGACAGGCCGCGCTCGCCGGGCCAGCCGGCGGCGTCGAGCAGTTCGATCAATGCCAGCGCCCACTGCGACGGCCGGCGCGCCGCACTGTCGACTTTCTGCAGCGCTTCCAGATGACCGACGCAGCGGCCGATGCGCAGGCCGCAGTCGCGCGCGCGCCGCGCCACGCGCAGCACGCCTGGGAGATTGAGTTCCGGCGGCATGCGCTCGCGCAGCCGCGCATCGAGCCGGGCGCGGCCGTCGGCCTCGCTCTCGAACGCTGACCAGTACGGCCCGCAGAGCAGCGCGCCAAAGTCAGCCGCGGCGATACGCCGAGGCTGCGCCGCCATGGCCAGCAGGCGCAGCGCCGCCGCCGCGATCGGCTGCCCGGCGAGCGCCGTACCGAGCGAGAAGTTGTAGCGGCGCGGCATCTCGGCATTTTGCGGCGCCAGCGCCTCGGGATGCAGCGCATCGTCGAGCGCCGTCGCCAGCCACGCGCGCACGGCGGCGAGCTGCGGCACGACGATGCCGAGCTTCGCCTGCGGATTCGCCGCCAGCCGCCCCGCCGCCCACGCCGCCGCCGCGCGGCATTCGGCCTGGCGGTCGGGAAAGCCGGCGAGCGTCGCAGCGCCCGCCGATTCCCGGCCGAGCGGCAGCTCCTCCACCTCGACGCCGCGCGCCGCCAGCGCGCGCATCAGCGCGTGCTCCTGCGGGGTGTAACGGTCGAAGCCGGCGAAACTCACGCGCGCCGGCAGGCGGCACGCGCCTGCCTCGATGGCACGCAGCTGCCAGGCTCGCAGCCGCGCTGGTTCCAGCCAGCCGTTATGCTCGCAGTCGGCATGAAAGTGCCGCCGCCAGCGCAGAAAGCTCCGAAGCTCCTCGCTGACATCGCCACCGTTGCCACCATCGCCGCCATCCTTCGGCAGCGGCAGCGACCAGACTTCGGCGAGATCGCTGGCCGCGGCGACGGCGACGGCCAGCCCTTCCCGGTCGAACAGGTCGCTGTCTTGCGCTGCATCAGCATCGATGGCGCGCGCCCACAGCATGCGCTCCTGAAAAACCGAGAGCGCCAGCCGCGGCGCCTGCCGCGCGTTGATCCGCCCGGCCAGCAGCGCCTCGGCGGCGATGCGGCCGAGCCAGGCGTCGAGCGTCAGCGCGTCGAGCGGCGCCCAGCGGTCGAGCCCGCGCGCGCGCTGCGCCTGGTTGTGGCGCTCGCGCAGCCGCCGCGCCAGGCGGCTGGTGGCGCAGATGACGACGCGGCCGGCGTCAGGCATGGCTCAGAAGAACAGGCTCAGGACGAAGGAAACCGTCGTGCCCCAGAAAACGACGCGGTCGGGCGGGATGATGGTTTTCATGGTGAATGACCTCCGTGGAATGTACGGAAGCCATTCTCGCCGCCCGCCGGCTCATGGCGTGAGCCTGCCGGAGGTCGTCTTTTCGGAGAGCGTTGCCTCCGGAAAGAGTCCCGTGCTCCAAACCTCATGCAGTGGCACGGCCTCAATGGATGGGGCAATCGGATAACGCCGGCTGCCCGGATACACCACGGCAATTCTGTCGAGCCCCAGGTCTTCGAGGGCAATGCGCATGGAAGGCGTCAGGCGCGGCGCGTCGGCGCGTTTGCATTCGACACCGAGTAGCCGTCCATTCCGCCGGAGCACCAAGTCGATCTCGGCACCCTGATGCGTGGCCCAGAAATACACTTCGTCCGGCTTGACAGCGGCAATCGCCTCCTCCAGCACATAGCCTTCCCACGAAGCACCGAGCTTCGGATGGGTCAATAAATCCCGCTCGCCGTCGATGCCCAGCAATTGGTGCAGCAGACCGGAATCGCGCACATAGATCTTGGGCGCCTTCACCTGCCGCTTGCGCAGGTTTGCGTGCCACGGTTGCAACTGCCGCACCATGAACGCATCCGTCAATAGGTCGAGATGGCGGCGGCAGGTAGCCTCGCTGACACCCAGCGCCCGTGCCGGCTCCGCGGCATTCCAAGTCTGGCCGTGATAATGCGCCAGCATGGTCCAGAAGCGCCAGAGCGCCGCTGCGGGAACGCGTACACCCCATTGCGGAAAATCGCGTTCCAGGAGCGTCTGAACGAAATTCTTCCGCCATGCGACGCTGTCGGCATTGCTGGCCGCCAGGTAGGACAACGGAAAGCCGCCGCGCAACCAGTGTCGGTCCGGCGGCGGATTACCCAGTTCGCCGAGGCCGAAGCCGCGCAGTACCAGAGTCTCCATGCGACCGGCCAGTGTCTCGGACGATTGTCGGAGCAGGTCTCCCGACGCGCTGCCGAGGATCAGGAACCGCGCGGATGCCTTCCTGCGGTCCGCCAGCACCCGAAGCACCGGGAACAAATCGGGCCGGCGCTGGACCTCGTCGATCACAACCAGGCCCTCCAGCGGCCCTAGCGCCGTCATCGGTTCGGCCAGGCGGGCAAGACTCGCCGGGTCTTCCAGGTCGAAGTAGTTGGCCGAATCCTCGGCGACAAAAGTACGCGCCAGCGTGGTCTTGCCGCATTGGCGGGGGCCGATCAGCGTGACGATACGGCTACGGGCCAGGGCGGCCCCGATTGCCTCGATGCTTTCCTTGCGCTCGATCATGCGCCAAAATACCATGAAAATACGCCATTATGCAACGCATTTTCATGATTATTGCACTTTGACGCTCTCCTGCATCTCCGGCGCCTGCAAGGCGCGCGCGGCGGTATCCACCGGCGCCAGGTCGCGGATTTCCTTGCCCTCGGGCGCGGCCTGCAGGTCGCGGAACTTGCGCGCGGTGGACAGCACGCGCGTTTCCAGCGAACCGATCGCCTTGTTGTAGGCGCCGACCGCCTCGCCGAGGTTCTTGCCGACGCCGGCCCAGTGGTCGGCCAGCGTCGCCAGCCGCTCGTAGAGCTCCTTGCCGAGGTCGCTGATCTTCTGCGCGTTCTCGGCCAGCGCCTCCTGCTTCCAGCCGTAGGCGACGGCGCGCAGCAGCGCGATCAGCGTGGTCGGCGTGGCGAGGATGACGCGGCTTTCGACGCCGGCCTCGATCAGGCCCGGATCGGCTTCCAGCGCGGCGCTGTAGAAGGTCTCGCCGGGCAGGAACAGCACGACGAAATCCGGCGAGGGCTGGAACTGCTCCCAGTAGGCCTTGCGGCCGAGCTTGGTCAAGTGGTCGCGCACGTGGCGCGCGTGGTCGGCCAGCTTGCGTTTCCGCACGCCCTCGTCCTCGGTCTCCAGCGCCTCCAGATAAGCGGCCAGCGGCGCCTTGGCGTCGACGACGATGTTCTTGCCGCCGGGCAGCTTGACGATCAGGTCCGGGCGCAGCCGGCCCTCCTCGGTGTCGGTCGACTCCTGCTCGAAGAAGTCGCAATGGTCGAGCATGCCGGCCATCTCGACGACGCGCTTCAATTGCAGTTCGCCCCATCTTCCCCGGGTATGCGGCGCGCGCAGCGCCTTGACGAGATTCGCCGTCTCGCTCTTCAGCTGGCCCTGCGATTCGGCCAGCGCGCGCACCTGCTGCGTCAGCGTGGCGTAGGCGTCGATGCGCGATTTCTCGATGCCGGCGATCTGCGCCTCGAACTTCGAGAGCGAATCCTTCATCGGCGCCACCAGCTCGCCGATCGCCTGCTGGCGCTTCTCCAGCTCGCCCGAGGCTGCCGCCTGCTGGCGCTCCAGCGCCAGCCGGGCGAGGTCGAGGAAGCGCTGGTTGTTGCGCTCCAGCGCATCGGCCGACAGCGCCTTGAAGGCATCGGTCAGCCGCAGCCGCTCCGCCTCCGCCTCGCGCGCCCGCGCGCGCAGCAGCAGGAATACGACGAGGCCGCCGAGCAGCAGCCCGACGGCAAATGCCAGCACCAAGGACCACTCAGGATTCATCGGCAGCAGTCTACCCGACCGCACTCTCGCCCGGGTCGCCGCCGTTGCCGGCTACACGATCCGGGAGTAAGCTGATGTCATGGTTAGAAGCCATCCACTCGGCGTCCCGCCACGGCTGACTTTCGTTGGAATCGCCGGGGCCTTAGGTGCTACTAAATCTTGCTAAGCCATCGAACTCACATGCAAGCGACTTTTTATACAGCCGAAATGCCGGAAAACATTCCGACGATTAGGTGCCACATATCACGTTGGGCGTCAAAAGAACCGTAATGCGTACACCGCCGAAAGCGCTCAGCCCTGTCATATGTACCATTGGTGCTGCAATTCACCTCGGCTTTCTTTTCAAGATCTTCAGCTTGAAATCGCCCGCGGGTCTGTTCTTCCCACTTCTGGTGTTGGCGCCGTGGCTAATCTTGTTCGCTGCAAGCTTGCTCGCCGCAGGTCGCTCGTCCGCCGCCTACGTCACGCTTGCCGCGAGTGCGGCATATCTCGTATTCGGCGCTTGGGCCTTCTGGGACGTGATCCATGTGCATCCCGATCCTCAAGGCGGTTTGGTGTTTCTTGTCATCCCGGCAGCCGCCTCAGTTCCAGCGTTGATTTTGCTGCTCATCCAGTGGTCAACAAAATCAAAGGCACCCCCTGCGATTTCCCGCCATGACGCCTAACCTTTCGCTCAAGCGGAGAGCCAACGGCGTGACGCTGTCTCCCGCTTAGCTCAAACGTCAGCCCTCGCATTCACAACAGGAGGTATTCATGTCAATTCGTGGCCTGTCGCTGGTCCGATGGATACTAATTGTTGTCGTCGCTGCGTTGTGGCAGATGTCGTTCTCAGCCCATGCGGCTGGCGCCAAGATTCAGCCCGGACAATGGCGAAACACGGACACGGTCGTCGAGATGACCAACCCACTGCTTCCGCCGGAAATGGTGGAGAAGCGAAAGTCCAAACCTCTCGTCGCTGAATACTGCGTGCGTTCTGATGACCTGGTGGCCTTGGTAGTCGGCAAGGATCAAGCCGGCGTCTGTGAGGGAACCATCAACACGGCAGGTGGACGGATTTCGGTGGCACGCAAGTGTGGCGGCAAGGCCACGCGATTAATTTCTGGCACGTACACAGCGACGAAGATCGATACGGTGCGAGAAATCAGCATGGAGACAGCCAAGGGGCCAGCCCATACCAAGTCTCATGTCGTCAGTGAGCGCATAGGCGAGTGCAAGTGAGGCCTATAACCCCTCGTTAATTCAAGGAACCAGTCTCACGTTCTCCGCACCTGGGTCGGTATCCGGCGCTGACGTACTGACGGCTTTGACGTAAGCTCTTTCCGGCGCCACGCCGAACAACCAGGAGAAGCGATCATGCCCAACACCGTGAGACTGCATCGCGTGCTGCGCGCGCCCCCGGAACGCATCTACCGCGCCTTCCTCGATCCAGACGCCCTGGCGAAATGGCTGCCGCCGGACGGATTCACCGGCAGGGTGCACCAAATGGATGTCCGCGTGGGCGGCTCGTACCGGATGTCATTCACCCACTTCAGTTCGGGCGCGAGCCATGCTTTCGGCGGCCGCTATCTCGAACTCGTGCCGAACCAGCGCTTGCGCTATACCGACAATTTCGATGACCCGAACCTGCCGGGCGAAATGGTGACCACCATAAGCTTGGGGGCGGTCGCCGCCGGCACGGAGCTGACCGCCGTGCAGGAAGGCATCCCGGATGCGATTCCGGCCGAGATGTGCTACCTGGGCTGGCAGGAATCGCTGACGCTGCTGGCGCGGCTGGTGGAAGCGGAGATACCGGGTTGATGCGGACGGCGGTCGCGGCGCACCCGGTTCCATGATCCGCTTCGACCGAGCCCTGCGCGCCTGGGGTACGCCCGCTTTCCCCGCCGCGCTGAAGGCCGACATCGAGCGTCTGGATCCGGACCTGCTGCCTTTGCAGCAGGCGCTGGCGCACTCGAGCCGTGTCGCGCCGGGCGCCCCGACGGCGATGGTCATCAGCGCGTGCGAAGACGGCGGCGGCATCCGCGCCCGGGCGGGCATTTTCTACGCCGGCATCATCGCCGGCTGCAGCTGTGCCGACGATCCGACGCCGGTCGCTCCGGTCGACGAATACTGCGAGATCGAGATCAGCATCGACCGAACCAGCGGCAATGCGACGCTCGCCCTGCTCCCGACCGCAGCCGACTAGAATCTAGCTCGCCCCTCAACGAGGACTAAACCTTGCTTTACTGGAGGCCGCCGTAGCCAGGCAGTAAGCCTTCGTGCCCGCCAAGCCGACGGCGGCAGAACCCGCGACGCATCGTTGCCGTTGGAATACTATGGCTGCTGGCCTATACCACGGAGCGCTGGTCCATGATGGATATCACCTATCGCGATGATGCGCAAATTTCGGTCGACGCCGCCATCGATCTCTACAAACGCTCGACGCTGGGCGAGCGGCGCCCGATCGACCGACCCGACATCTTTGCCGGCATGTTGCGCAACGCCGACCTGACGATTTCCGCCTGGCACGGCGAGCGTTTGGTCGGCATTGCCCGCACGCTGACCGACTTCAGCTATGTCGCCTATCTGGCCGATCTCGCTGTCGACCAGGCATGCCAGCGACACGGCATCGGCAGGCGCATGATCCGCGAAACGAAGCGGCGGCTTGGCCCGGACTGCATGATCGTTCTGCTCGCCGCGCCCAAGGCCGACGCGTATTACCCGAAGCTCGGCTTCGAACACAATCCGCGCGCCTGGATGCTGAAGGGCAATCAGCCGCTTCGGGGTTCCGACCCCTCGTGAAACGGACATGCCCGCCATGAAGTGCCTCGTCGTCATCGCCCACCCGCTCGCCGACAGCCTCTGCCACGCGCTGGCGCGCTCGGTGGTCGAAACCCTGTCGGCCGCCGGCCATGAAGTGGTGGTGGAAGATCTTTATCGGTCCGGTTTCGCCCCCGCGCTCGGCGCCGCCGAACGCCAGAGCTACTACGGCGCGCGCTTCGACGACTCGGCCCTGCGGGGGCACATCGACCGTCTGCTTGCCGCCGAGGCCCTGGTGTTGGTGTTTCCCACCTGGTGGTTCGGTTTTCCGGCCATCCTCAAGGGCTGGTTCGATCGCGTCTGGGCGCCCGGCATTGCCTACGACCACGCTGACGATCTCGGCCCGATCAAGCCGCGACTGCATCATCTCCGCCATACGCTCGCCGTGACTTCGCTGGGTTCGCCTTGGTGGGTGGATCGGCTGCTGCTCCGGCCGGTGCGGCGCGTGCTGAAGACCGCTCTGCTCGGAACCTGCGCGCCGGCCTGCCGTTTCGAGATGCTGTCGCTCTACCGGGCCGAACAACTCGAACCGGCGCGCGTGCGCGCGTTTCGGCTGCGCATCGAACGCCTGCTGTCGCGCTGGTGAGTCCGGCGAGGGGTGCCGGCGCCACCCGCCGGCGCATGCCCAGCACTCGCCATGACAAACAATTTGCGCTTGTGTAACATGCTGTCATGGCATTGCCTCAAACCTTCGCCAGGCTGGCAGCAACCGGCGTTTCCCGGGCTGCCGCCCATCAAGCCTCGCGGCGAAGCGCTGACGCTGCCCGATGAGCCTACGCGCGCGTATTCTGCTGCTGGCGCTGGCAGCATCGCTGCTGCCGCTGCTGGTGATGCTCTGGCTGCTGCTGGAGATACGCGCGTCGAACGGCGCGCAGGCGCGCGAACAGCTCGTCCAGCGCCTGGAGACGATCGCGGCCGAGTTGGACGACCGCATCGCCGGCACGGGACAGCTGCTGTTCGGCCTGGGGCGGGTTCCACTGGTCGACGGTGAGGACAAGGCGGCTTGTTCCACCTTTCTGGCCGACGTCCTCAAGGAACATCCGCAGTACACCAGCATTCTCACCATCAAGCCCGACGGCACCATGCATTGCGACTCACTCGATAGCGGTCGCACGCTGATGTTGAACGATCGCCAATACTTCCAGCAGGCGCTTACCGCCAGCAGCACGGTCGTGGAGGCGGCGATCGGCCGGCTGACCGGCAAGGGCGTGCTGCAAATCGCCTATCCGGTGCGAGCGGCGAACCGCTCGTTGCGCTACGTGCTGCTGGGGTCGCTGGACATGGATGCCTACGGGCAGGCGGTCGCGGCGGCCCTGCCCTTCGCGCGCGTGCATTTCCAGATATGGAACGGCGATGGTTCGATCGTCATGGACCATGCGGGACCAGATTCGACGCCGCTCGCGGTCGGCGCCGCCGAAAAAGCCTTCATGCTCAGTCCCTCGCCTGACAACGCGACGGTGATCGGCAAAGACGACGACGCGCACATCTGGGTCAGGGCCCTCCTGCCCGGCCAGTGCGACACCGGGCTGCGCCTGGCGATCAGCGTGCCGGAAGCCGATCTCAACGAGCACGTCGAAGGCCAGTTCAGGCGGGCGCTGTTCTGGCTGACCATGGCCGCCGTCTTGATCTTCGTGGTGGCAACCGTGCTCGGCGAATTTGCCATCCGGCGCCAGACGGCGCGCCTGATGCAGGCCATTTCGCGCTTGGATGCCGGCGATTACCGCACGCGCATCGGCACGCCCTATCCGCGCGGCGAACTCGGCCAGGTGATGGGCGCACTCGACCGCATGGCCGGTTCGCTCGAACGGCAGCGCATCGAGATCACCCGCAATACGGAAGCGCTCGAGTACCAGGCCAACATCGACCCGCTGACCCTGCTGGCCAATCGCCACCTGCTGACCGACCGGCTCGAGCAGGCGCTGGTGTACGCCCGGCGCGCCCATCGCGTCACTGGCGTGCTGATGCTCGACCTCGACCGCTTCAAGACCGTGAACGACAGTCTCGGCCATCGCCAGGGCGACCAGCTGTTGCGGGCCGTGGCCGACCGCCTGCGCGAATGCGTGCGCGAGGGCGACACCGTGGCGCGCCTGGGCGGCGACGAGTTCGTCGTGGTGCTGAGCGACATGGCCGAAGTCGCCGACATCGTGCCGGTGGCGCAGAAGATTTTCGGCGCCCTGGCCGAGCCGGTGGAAATCGGCCGGCAATTGCTGTCGGTCAACACCAGCCTGGGCATCGCCGTCTATCCGCGCGACGGCGAATCGGCCGACACGCTGCTGCAATACGCCGACACGGCGATGTATCGCGCCAAGGCCGACGGCGGCAATGCCATGGCCTTCTTCACGCCGGAAATGATGCGGGCCTTGACCGAGCGCCTGCAACTGGAAGCCGGCCTGCGCCGCGCCATCGACGCGGGGGAATTGCGTCTGCACTTCCAGCCCATCATCGATGCCCGCAGCGGTCGCGTCGTCTCCGCCGAGGCGCTGGTACGCTGGCAGGATCCCGAGCGCGGGCTCGTCTCGCCGATCGAGTTCATTCCGATCGCCGAGGAAACCGGTCTGATCGTGCCGATCGGCGACTGGGTGCTGCGCGAGGCCTGCGCGCAGGCGCGCGCCTGGCAGGAACTCGGCCTGGGCAGCATTTCGGTGGCGGTCAATCTGTCGGTGCGCCAGTTCGCCGCGCCGACGCTCGACGAGTCGGTGGCCCGCGCCCTGGAAGCCAGCGGCTGCCCCGCGTCGCTGCTGCACCTCGAGATCACCGAAAGCTCGATCATGGATCAGGTCGAGCAGGCCATGACCACCATGTACCGGTTGATCGCGCTGGGCGTCCATCTGACCATCGACGATTTCGGCACCGGCTATTCCTCGCTGAGCCAACTCAAGCGGCTGCCGGTAACGACGCTCAAGATCGACCGCGGCTTCGTGCGCGACATCCAGCACGACGTCGAGGACGACGTCTTCGTCGACGCCATCCTGACGCTGGCGAGCAAGCTGGGCCTGCGCACCATCGCCGAAGGCGTCGAGACCGCGGAACAGCTGGCTTTTCTCGAATCGCGCGGCTGCGACGAATACCAGGGCTTCCTGTTCTCGCGCCCCTGCGAGCCCGAAGCCATGCTGCGCTTTCTGCGCGAGCGCAACACCTGAGGCGCGGCGTGCCGCCACGGCTGACTTTCGCCCGCGCCCACGCCTCCCGGCGCGGCGACCGCCGGCTTACAAGCGATACTCCATCTGCAGCCGGCTCTGCAGCTTCCTGGCCTGCTTGAACGCTTCCTTGAGGATCAGCCTATCCAACTCGTTGAGCCGGTCGGGATCGACGCGGTTGGCCGCGCCCTCCGAACCGGCCACCTGCTGCTGGCGCAGGCGCAACTGCTGGATGAAGTAGAAACCGTCGATCACCGCGCCGATGTCGTCGCGGCCCAGCTTGCCTTGCTCGGCCAGCGCGCGCAGCCGCTGCGCCGTGCCGGTCTCGCCGATGCCATTGGCAAGCGCGAGGATGCGCGCCGCATCCACGAACAGACGGGCACCGCTGGTCTTGAGGTCCAGGGTATGGGGAAACTCCGCGTTCTTCTCGAACACGAAGTCGCGGATCATGCCGATCGGCGGTTCGACCTGCACGGCATTCTGGGCCATGAAGCGCAGGAACAGCGTGGCCGACGGCGCGTTCCGCACCAGCCATTCGCGCAGCGTTTCCGCGAGTTCCTCGGGGCCGTAAAGCGTCCGAAAATCGAAGTAGATGGTCGCGTTGAGCAATGCCTGGGGATTGTTGGACTGCAGCCAGGAGCCAAACTTCTGCCGCCATTCGTCCTTCGACAGGCACAACTCCGGATTGCTGGCCATGACGTTGCCTTTGCACAGCGGGAAGCCGCAAGCGGCCAAGCGATCGTTGACGGCCTTGGCAAACGGCAGGAAGCCGGCGCGCAGCGCTTCGGCGTCGCCGTCGCCGGCGTCGAAGATCAAGCCGTTGTCCTGGTCGGTGGACAGGGTCTGTTCGAAGCGGCCCTCCGAACCAAACGACAACCAGCCCCAATCGACTTTCGGCGGCGAGAACTCCTCCAGCGTGAGTTCGATGACGCGCACCGTCAGGTGATCGTTGAGCGAGGAGATCAACTGCGTCAAAGGTTCGGCGGCAAAACCTTCGGCCAGCATGCGTTCGGCCAGGCGCCGGATGTCGTCGGCCGCCGCCACCAGGGCTTCCATGTCGCGGGCGCCGCGGATCGCCCCCGAGATCGCCTTGCCGCCGCCGCTCTGCAACTCGTAGATGTCTTCCTGGGACACGATGCCGGCCAGCCGGCCCGAGGCATCGACGACGATGACGTGATGAACGCCATGACGCGCCATCATCAAGGCGGCCTGGTAGATCGTCGAGCGCCAGTTGAGCATCAGAAGGCCGCTGCCGCTCATCACCGACATCACCATCTGGTCGAAATCGCAATGCTTCGCCGCCACCTTGTGCAATAGGTCGCGCAGCGTGAAGATGCCGATCGGCCGGCCGCCGATCGGCTCGACGACGATCACCGAGCCGACGCGGTGTTCCGACATCGCCTGCACCGCCTCGCGCAGGGTGGCGTCGGGCATGACGGTGAGGGGCTTCTTGCGGATGAAGGCGGCCAGTTGGCTGTGCAGGGTGAGGCTTGCTTGACGGGTCATGGGGGCGTATGCCGAGAAACACCGCTTGCTGCGGTGCAAAAAGATTATAGGCTTTCCAATCGGAAGGTTTTCTGCAAGACGAACTGCAAGCTGCGCGCCTCTTTCAGGCTATCGACCAGAAACTTGCGGTCGAGGCCGTTGAGACTGTCGGTCGCCACCAGATTGTCGGCCGGTTCGCCGCGCGACAGGCGACGATGCTGATCGAGCAAGCGGATGCGCTGCACATGCCGAAAAGCCAGAATGGCGGCATCGATGTCGTTCGCATTGAGCTTGAGCACCGGCAGCGCCGCCCGCAGCCGTTCGACCGTTGCCACCGGCGCCACGCCGGCAGCCAGCGCCAGCACGCGCGCCGCGTCGACGAACAGTCGCGCGCCATATTTCTTCAAGTCGACGCGTTCCTTGTGACCGTCGGTGTCGACGAAATCGCGCAGCCGGCCTAACGGTGCCGGCACCGACACCGCGTTGGCGGCCATCATGCGCAGGAAGCCGGCCGCCCGCGGCGCCTGGCGCTGCAATTGCTGGCGCAAGGCGTCCGCCAAGGTGGCATCGCCGTACAGCGGCCGCAGGTCGAAGAAAATGGTGGCGTTGAGCAAAGCTTTCGGCTCCGGCGTCAGGATCCAGTGGCCGAAGTGCTGGCGCCACTCCTCGACCGACAGGCACCACTGCGCGTTGCCGGCCATGATGCCGCCTTCGCACAGCGGAAAGCCGCAGGCCGCGAGCGCCTGATTCACTTCGTCGGCCATGTCGAGAAACAACGGTCGCAGCACCCGCGCCTCGGCATGGTCGGTGGCGCTGAACACCAGGCCGTTGTCCTGATCCGTGACGAAAGTCTGCTCGCCCCGCCCCTCCGAGCCCATGGTCAGCCAGCACCAGCCCGCGGCAGGCAGCCGATGGCGCGCCACGATCAAGGCGATGATGCGGGTCGTCAGCCGGTCGTTCAGGCCGGACAG
>WBZU01002555.1_pt1 | contig 12448 bp, 10 predicted proteins | sample 5204311 | NCBI WGS metagenome assembly WBZU01 (sample SAMN12344359, study PRJNA552823) | activated sludge metagenome | biome: Activated sludge suspended growth; feature: Nitrification reactor; material: Wastewater; isolation source: activated sludge from nitrification reactor of wastewater...
TGGCCGCCTCGACGAACTCCTTCTCTCGCAGCGAGAGGAACTCGCCGCGGGTGATGCGGGCCATCAGCGGCCAGCCGAAGCAGCCGAGCATGACCGGGACGACGTACCATGGCGCCGTCGGGATGCCGGCGCTGACCACCGCGACGATGACCAGCAGCGGGATCACCAGGACCAGGTCGGTGAAGCGCATCAGCAGGCTGTCGACCCAGCCGCGGTAGAAGCCGGCCAGCGCCCCGATGGTCACGCCCAGCACGGTGGAGATGATGGCCACCAGCACGGCGATCTCCAGCGAGCGCTGAGTGCCGCGCATGATCCGGGCATAGCCGTCCTTGCCCAGGTCGTCGGTTCCGAAGGGGTGCCGAGCGCTGGGGCTGAGGCTCTTTTCCGGCGTGTTCAGCTGGGCGTATCCCCATCGCCACATCAGCGGACCGAAGAACGCCCACAGGGTGACGAGCGTGAGCACGATGAGGCTGACGACGGCCAACTTGTGGCGCAGGAACCGGCGGAGCACGGTCTTCCACTGGGCCCGGGCGGCAACCGTGAACTCACGGTCGTCGACCGGTGTGGTCTCCACCGGCGTGGGAGTCGCTACATCAGTCAAGGCGGATCCTCGGGTCGAGACGGGCGTACAGGACATCGGCGATCAGGTTGAAGACGATGACGAAGATCGCCGTCACCATCACGAAGGCCAGCAGCGGGCGGGGCTCCTTGAGCGCCAGAGCCGTGGTGAAGAACGTGCCCATCCCCTTCCACTGGAAGATGGTCTCGGTGATGATCGCCCCGCTGAGCAAGAAGCCGAAATCCAGGGCCACCGCCGTGGTGAGCGGGATCAGGGCGTTGCGCATCGCGTGGCGGAGGATGACCCGGCGCTCCGACAAGCCCTTGGCACGGGCCGTGCGCACGTAGTCACTGCTCATCACGTCGAGCATCGACGCCCGCATGTAGCGGCTGTAGCCGGCGAATCCGACCAGGATCAGCGTCAGGCTCGGGCCGACCAAATGCCAGAAGTACTCCTGCATTCGCTTCCAAAGGTCTGGGGAGGGCCGGGTGGGTGCCTGGCCGATGGTGGGAATCAGCGGGCTGCGGTTGCCCTTGCGGTACTGATTGCCGTCCCAGCCCAACTTGAACACCACGATGGCGGCGAGAGCGATGCCCAGCCCGGCGGACGCGGCCATCAGCCACTTCTTCAGCGGTGGCTTCTCCAGGGCGAACTTGTAGCGGTTGCGCAGCACCAGATACCCGCACAGGGCGCCGAGGGCCAGCAGCAGGACCAGCACCAACGTGGACATGGTGGGATGTCGGGCCCAGGTGTTGAACTCGACGATGCCGAACATCTTCAAGATGCCGGCCAGCACCGCCGTGGGGATGCTGAAGAAGAAGAACGCCAGACCGGTCATGGCGTAGTCGAACGCCGTGTATTGGCGTACCGCGGAGATCAACCCGACGAGGACGCCGAGCAGCACGGACATGATCTGGGCGAAGATCAACAGGCGCAGGGTCACCTGCATCGCCCGCCACAGGTTGGTGGTCACCGGTTGCTTGTTGCCGTTCTTGCCGAAGTCACCCTTCAGGAAGTCCTTGGCCCAGTCGAAGTATCGGGTGACCGGCGGCTTGTCCAACTCGAAGTCGCGGCGCAGGCTCTCGATCGCCGCCCGATTGGGGTTCGGTTTGAGCTGAGCGTCCTCAACCTTTTGAGGCGTGCCCAGGTTGATCACCAGGATGAAGGTGATGATGCTGGCGAGCACCAGTAGCGGGATGGTGACGAGCAGTCGCCGAACGATGAAGAGAAACACTCACGCCCCCTGTGTCGTGGTGGAACCGAGAGCGGCGGCAGGTCTCCCTGCCGCCGCTACCTCTCGGTGTGGCTACGTACGGACTACCGCACGAGGATCAGCTGGCAACTGTCCACTCGTTGGCGTTCCACGTAACACCCAACGGCCCGTTGTACTTCACGTTGCCGATGGCGTTGTTGTACGCAACCAGGTCCTGGAACTGGAACAGTGGCAGCGTGGCCATGTCGTCCCACAGGGTGGCGTCGATCTGGTTCATCAGGTCGGCGCGCTTGGCGGCGTCGAACTCGACGTTGGCCTGATCGAACAGTTCCTGGATCTTCGGGTTGGCGTAGTTGTTCCAGTTCTGGCCACCGCCGGCGACGTAGATCGACGTGCTGGACGACTGGAACGGCGTAGCCACCCAGGCGAACAGGGCGATGTCGTAGTCGCTGGCCGGCAGGCGGACGGAGTTGAAGTCGTTGGCGGCATCGTCCTTCAGGTCGAACCCGGCGGCCTTGCAGGAGGCGATGGTCAGCTCGTTGGTGCTCTGACGGCGCGGGTTCGGGTCACGACGACCCAGACGCAGCGTCAGCTTCTTGCCGTCCTTCTCGGCGATGCCATCGGCGCCGAAGGTAAAGCCGGCGTCGGTGAGCAGCTTCTTGGATGCCTCGATGTCGAAGGTGCCCTGACCGTTGGAGGTGTCCTTGTACTGCGGCTGCGCCGGGATGTACATGCGGTTCTCCAGCACGGTTGCGTCCGGGTTCAGCGGCTTGACCAACGTATCGACGATCTGCTGACGGTCGACGCAGTGGGCGAAGGCGTGGCGCACGGCCGGGTCCTTGAGGAACTCGTTGGCCTGGTTGAAGTCGTAGTGCTCGAAGGTGGGGCCCTGCTCCACCGAGGCGGTGGCGTCAGAGATCTCTTGGAGCTGCTTCAACAGGTCCGGGTTCGGCTGCGGGGCGATGACCTGGACGTCGCCGTTGGCCAGCGCGGCCGGCTGCTGGGCAGCGTCAGCGACGAGGCGGATGACGATTTCGTCGGCCGCGCCGGGCTTGCCGAAGAACTTGTCGTTGCGCTTCAGCACCATGGTCTCACCCGGCGTGAACGAGTCGATCTTGTACCACGAACCCGACAGGGCCATCGTGGGATCGAACCCGAGGAAGCCGTTGCTCCACACGTCGCCCAGCTTCACCTGCTCGGCGGCGTCCTGGGTCATCACGTCGGCCACGCCAGCCTTGGCGGCCACCACGTGAGCGGGGATCAGGTTGCCGAACAGGCCCTGATAGTCGACGTACTTCTTCGAGTACGTGGTCGTGACGGTCTTCTTGTCCTCGGAGCACTCGACCTTGCTGATGTCCTCGTAACCGGTGGTACCGGCGGCGTTGAACACCGGCAGGGTCTCGGGGACTTCCGCACCGTTGGTGTCCAGCACGCTGGGACCGGTGTAGTCCGGGTTCGCCTTGGTGAGGGTGCCGTTCTGGGAGATCCAGGCAAGGTAGAAGTCATCACAGTCAATGGGAGCACCGTCTTCCCACACCGCGGCGGGCTTGATCTTGTAGGTGACCACCTGCGGGTCGGTGCTGGTGAGCTCCACCGAGTCCATCATGTCGGTCCACACCTGCAGGGTGAGGTCCGGCATCGAGATGTACGGGCCAGGCTGCACCATGTTCAGCACCACGGTGTTGGCGAACAGCACCTGGTCCGCGGTGGCGTTGTTGTACGAGGTGTACTCCTGCTCCGCGGCATAGGTGATGCTGCCGCCCTGCGGTGCCGCCGGCGTGGTCGGCGGCGTCGTTGCCGACGCAGAGCCGCTGAATAGCGCCGTGCCTGCCACAAGGGCAAGTCCGGCAGCAAGTGCGGCGGTCTTGCCGCGCTTGGTGTTCGTCACGAAGGATCCTCCTGATGATTGACGGAGGGAGGTTGCGTGGCTGAGTTCCGTGGAACCGCCTATCCGCTCACGTCGTCCTCCCCGATCGACATGAGTATGTGACGAACGTTACCACTCGATCATCCGATCACGAGCAACTCCGTTCCAAGTTGACGAAACGTCCGGCTGATTTGTTCCAGACGCTGGCGTCCCGGCTACCGGCCGAGACCAACGATCTTGGCGAACTCGTCGGGGTCGAGGCTGGCGCCACCGACCAGGGCGCCGTCGATATCCGGCTGAGCGATCAGTTCGGCGATGTTGCCGGACTTGACGCTGCCGCCGTACTGGATGCGCACCGACGCAGCGGCGTCGGCGCCGAACAGCTCGGCGACGCAGCCACGGATGGCCGCGCACATCTCCTGAGCGTCGGCCGACGTGGCGGTGCGCCCGGTGCCGATCGCCCAGATGGGCTCGTATGCGATCACCATGGCGCCCACCTGCTCGGCGGTGACGCCGGCCAGCCCGGCGCGGATCTGGCCGAGCACCTTGTCCGACGTCCGCCCCGCCTCGCGCTCGTCGAGCGTCTCGCCGCAGCACATGATCGGCGTCATCCCGTGTCGGATGATGGACTTCACCTTGCTGTTCACCATCTCGTCGGTCTCGCCGAACAGCTCACGCCGTTCGCTGTGCCCGCAAATGACGTAGTCGACGCCGAGCTTGTCGAGGAACCCCGGGGCCACCTCACCAGTGAAGGCGCCCTTGTCCTCCCAGTGGCAGTTCTGGGCCCCCAGGGAGTACCCGAGCTTGTCGGACTCCAGCACCGTCTGCACGCTGCGGATGTCGGTGAACGGCGGATGGAGGCTGACGTCGACGTCCTGCAGCTCGTCCTTGCCCACCAGGTAGGCGAACTTCTGCACGAACTGGATGGCCTCGAAGTGATTGTGGTGCATCTTCCAGTTGCCGCTGATCAGCGGCCGCCGGGTCGATGAAGGGGTGTCAGGCATTCGGTGCTCCTCGCAGCGCTTCCAGACCGGGCAGGTCGCCCAGCTCCAACAACTCCAACGAGGCCCCACCACCGGTGGACACGTGGTCGACGTCGTCGTCCAAACCGAACTGGGCCAACGCCGCTGCCGAGTCGCCGCCACCCACCACGGTGAAGGCCTTGGTGTCGGCCATCGCCTGGGCCACGGTGCGCGTCCCGGCCTCGAACCGTGGGTCCTCGAACATCCCCATCGGGCCGTTCCAGAACACGGTGCGCGCCTCCATGATCACGTCGCTGAACGCCGCCGCGGTGCCGGGTCCGATGTCGAACCCCTTGGCGCCGTCGGGCACGTTGCGCCCGAAGGTGGCGAACTCACCGCGAGCGTCGACACCCACCAGATCCTCGGGGAGGTGGATGGTCTTGCCGCTCTGAAGCAGGCGCCGGCAGGTGTCCACGTGCTCGGGCTCCCACAGGCTGTCACCGATGGCGTGGCCCTGGGCGGCCAGGAAGGTGAAGCACATCGCCCCACCGATGACCAGGCTGTCGACCACCCCGAGGAGGGCCTCGACGACGCCCAGCTTGTCGCTGATCTTGGCACCGCCGAGCACGGCGACGAACGGTCGCTTGGGGTCGTTGCGCAGGCCGAGGAGCACCTCGACCTCCTTCTGCAGCAACAGACCCATGGCCGACGGCAACGTCCTGGGCGGGCCGACGATGGAGGCGTGGGCGCGGTGGGCAGCGCCGAAGGCGTCGTCCACGTAGGCGTCCATGCCCGCCACGATCTCGGCGACGAACGCCGGATCGTTGCCCTCCTCACCAGCGTTGAAGCGCAGGTTCTCGAGCAGGTCGACACCGGGCGCCAACTCGGCGAGCCGGGCGCGCACCGCGTCCATCGAGTACTTCGGGTTCGGCTGACCCTTCGGGCGGCCGAGGTGACTGGCGCACACCACCTGGGCGCCGCGCTCGGTCAACCACTGGATGGTCGGGAGCGCGGCGCGGATGCGGAAGTCGTCGGTGATCCTGCCGTCCTCCATGGGCACGTTGAAATCCGTGCGCACGAGGACGCGCTTGCCGCTGACATCGCCCAGGTCGGCGAGCGTGGGAATGTGGCCGCTCACCGCCGGTGCCTCACTTCTTCTTGTTCTTCGGAAGCTTCGAAGCGACGTACAGCGTGGTGTCGATCAGCCGGTTGGAGTACCCGGCCTCGTTGTCGTACCAGGCGAGGACCTTGGCGACGTTGCCCATCGACATGGTGAGGCCGGCATCGAAGATGCTGCTGTGCGGGTCACCAACGATGTCGCTGGACACGATGGGGTCCTCGGTGTACTTGAGGACGCCCTTCAGCGGACCGCTGGCCGCTGCCTTCTTGAAGGCGGCGTTGATCTGCTCGGCCGTCGCCGGCTTCTTCAGGTTGACGGTGAAGTCGACGACCGAACCCGTCGGGACCGGGACACGCAGCGACGTGCCGTCGAGCTTGCCCTTGAGGTGCGGCAGCACCAGGCTGGTGGCCCGGGCCGCGCCGGTGCTGGTGGGGACGATGTTGATGGCCGCGCCGCGTGCCCGGCGGAGATCCTTGTGCGGGCCGTCGACGAGCTGCTGGTCGCCGGTGTAGGCGTGGACCGTCTGCATCAAGCCGTTCTCGATGCCCCAGTTGTCGTCGAGCACCTTGACGACCGGCACGAAGCAGTTCGTGGTGCAGCTGGCGTTGGAGATGACCGTCTGCGTCTTGGGGTCGAACGACTTGTGGTTCACGCCGTAGACGAACGTGCCGTCGGCGCCGTCGCACGGGGCGGACACGATGACCAGCGGCGCCCCGCCGGCGAGGTGCTGGGCGGCGGCGTCACGCTTGGTGAAGATGCCGGTGGACTCGATGACCACATCGACGCCGAGGTCGCCCCATGGCAGTTCCTTCGGGTCACGGATCTGCAGGACGCGCAGCTCGTCGCCGTCCACGCTGATGCCGGTCTTGGTGGCCTTGATGGTGTTGGGCAGCTGGCCCATCACGCTGTCGTACTTCAGCAGGTGGGCCATGGTCTCCAACGAGCCAAGGTCGTTCACCGCCACGAAGTCGATGTCCACCCCACGCTGCTTCGCAGCGCGGAAGAAGTTCCGGCCGATCCGTCCAAATCCATTGATGCCGACGCGCACGGTCATGGCAGTTCCTTTCAGGGAGATTCCTCGCCAGTCTAGTGAGCGACCGGCGACGCAGCGTCATCTCCCCAGGTCGCGGTGCCCGACGTTCACCACGACGCCACGGCGCCGCAACCTGCCGGCAAGCTCCTCCGCCACGGCCACGCTGCGGTGGCGCCCGCCCGTACACCCGATGGACACGGTGAGGTAGCTCTTGCCCTCCGCCTCGTACGCCGGCAGCAGGTCGGCCAGCATGGTCTCGAACTGGTCGAGGAATGACTGGGTCTGGGCTCGCTCGAGCACGAAATCACGGACCGCCGGATCGTGGCCGGTCAGCGGGCGGAGCTTGTCGTCCCAGTGCGGGTTCGGCAGGAAGCGAACGTCCATGACGATGTCTGCGTCGATGGGCACGCCGCGCTTGAACCCGAAGCTTTCCATGGCCACCTGCATCCGGGTGCCGTCGTGGTCGTCGGCGAAGGCCCGTAACAGCTTCGACTTCAGTTCGTGGACGTTCAGCGTGGTGGTGTCGATCACCAGGTCGGCGGACTCCTTCACCGGTTCCAGCGCCGAGCGCTCCAACTCGATGGCCTCGATCAGGCCGGCGGCCTGGCCGTCGAGCGGGTGCTTGCGGCGCCCGGCGTCGTATCTCCGGACCAACTCGTCGGTGCTGGCGTCGAGGAACAGCACCCTGACACGGTGCCCCTGCTCGCGCAGTGATGACACCTTTTCGAGGACGTCGATGTGCTGGCGACCGGTGACCAGGGCGAGGCGCTCGATGTCGCTGCCTGGCTTGGCGGCCAACTCGACGAACCGCTCGACCAGCGACGTGGGCAGGTTGTCGATCACGTACCAGCCGAGATCCTCCAGGACGTCGGCGGCGCCCGATCGGCCCGCGCCGGACAGCCCGGTGATCAGGACGATGTCGGCCACGTGCTGATCGTAGGCAGATCGTCAGTGCTTGACGGTGCGCAGATACAGCAGCCGGGGGATGGTGGAGGCCTCGGCGTACTCCTCCGCCCTGGCCAGGAACCCGGCCGGTGGGGCCGGTTCCTCCATGCGCTGCAGCAGCAGGCCGTTGGCCGCGAGGGCGTTCAGGTAGCGACTCAGCGGCCGGTGGATGAACGGGATGAAGACCCCCTTCTCCACCTCCTCGATCGTCTCGTCCTCCACGAGGTAGGGGCCGATCCGCCAGTACTGCTCGGGCGGGTCGAGCACCTGGTCGTCGATCCATCCGCTGTTCGGGGTCTGCAGCAGCGGGTGGTTCAAGAAGAAGCAGAACCGTCCGCCGGGCGTCAGGACCCGGGCGACCTCGGCGATGGCGTCGTCCACGTCACGGATGTGTTCGAACACCAGGCAGGCGACGACCGCGTCGAACGAGGCGTCGGCGAACGGCAGGCGCGCCGCCCCCGCCCGGGCGAAGGACGCGCCGCCCCGCTGGGCGGCCACCTTGACCTGGTTCCAGGTCGGGTCGACGCCCACCACCGTTTCGCACCCGAGCCGAGACGCCAACCGGCTGACCTGGCCGTCGCCACAGCCGACATCGAGGACCCGCCTGGCACCGGCGAGCTCGGCCGCAGCCATGGGGAGGATCTGCTCCTCGTACTCGGGATCGGCGCCGTCGGTGAACCCGTCGATCCACCACCCGGCGTGCGTCTCCCACAGATCCATCGGGCCGAGGCTACAAGTGCCGGCTACGGGTGGAACTTGGTGTAGATGGCCTCGGCCACTGCGTCGGGCAGGAAGGTCAGCGCCGCCAGATCGTCACGCGACGCCCGCCTGACGGCGTTGACCCCACCCATCGCCTGGATCAGCTTCTTGCGCCGGGCCTCGCCCAACCCGGCGATGCCGTCCAGCGCGCTGGTGGTCATCCGCTTGCCGCGGAGCTCACGGTGGAACGTGTTGGCGAAGCGGTGGGCCTCGTCACGGATGCGCTGCAGCATGAACAGCGCATCACTCCCCCGCGGGACCTCGACCGGTTCGCTGCGCCCCGGGACGTAGACCTCCTCGAAGCGCTTGGCCAGCGAGGCGATCGGGATCTCGTCGGCCAGCCCGAGGCGCTGGACCACCCGCTCGGCCACACCCAGTTGACCCTTGCCGCCGTCCACCAGCAGCAGTTGCGGTGGGTAGGCAAACCTTTTCGGCCGCCGCCGGTCACCGTCGATCAGGTCCTCGTCCAGCGGCTGGTCGCGCTCGCTGAGGTACGCCGACAGCCGGCGCGTCAGCACCTCCTCCATCGCCGCGAAGTCGTCGTTGCCGGGAACGTCCTTGATCTTGAACCGCCGGTACTCACGCTTGTTCGGCAGCCCGTCCTCCAGCACCACCATGCTGCCCACGTAGTCGGTGCCCTGCAGGTGGGCCATGTCGTAGCACTCGATGCGCAACGGCGCTTCGGGCAGCCCGAGCAGGTCCTGCAGCTCGGTCATCGCCCGGCTGCGGGCGTTGTGATCGCCGGCCCGGCGCAGGCGGTGACGGACGAACTCCTCGGTGGCGTTGCGCGTCACCGTCTCGTGCAAGGCCCGCTTGTCCCCGCGTAGGGGAACCCGGACCTGGACCTTCGAGCCACGCATGTGCGTCAGCCACTCCTCGTAGATGCCGACGTTGTCGCTCACCGCCGGGACCAGCACCTGCTTGGGCACGCCGAGCGGGGGCTCGTCGCCGTACATCTCCTCGAGGATCCGCTCGCTCAGCTCACCGGCGGCAAGGTCCTCCACCTTGTCGACGACGAATCCCTTGCGCCCCACCACCCGGCCATGGCGGACGTAGAACACCTGCACCGCCGCCTCCAAGTCGTCCTCGGCGATGCCGATCACGTCGAGGTCCTCGTTGCGGTCGGCGACCATCTGCTGCTTCTCGACGGCGCGCTGCACCGCAACGAGCCGATCACGGATGCGCGCAGCACGCTCGTACTCAAGTTCCAAGGCGGCGGCGCGCATCGCCTCGTTCAGCCGGCCGATGATCTCGTCGGTGTCCCCGGCCAGGAAGTCACACAGCTCGACCACCAACTGGCGGTACGGCATCTCCTCGATCTCACCGACGCACGGGCCCGAGCACTTCTCGATGTGGAACAGCAGGCAGGGTCGACCGAGGCGGTGGTGCTGGTTGAACTTGCCGGGGCTGCACGTGCGGATCGGGAAGCTGCGCAACAGCAGGTCGAGCGTGTCGCGGATGGCGTAGGCGTGGGCGTATGGGCCGAAGTAGCGGGTGCCCTTGCGTTTGCGGCCACGCATCACCATCGCCCGGGGGAACTCCTCGTCGATGGTGACCGCCAGGAACGGGTAGCTCTTGTCGTCGCGCAGGCGGATGTTGAAGCGCGGACGGTGCTGCTTGATCAGGCTGTACTCCAGCATCAGCGCTTCGACCTCGTTGCGCACCTCGATCCACTCCACGGTGGCGGCCGTTGCCACCATCTGGGCGGTTCGGGCGTGCAGGTTGCGCGGGTGCTGGAAGTAGTTGGACAGCCGCTGGCGAAGGCTCGATGCCTTGCCGACGTAGATCACCCGACCCTGGGCGTCTTTGAACTGGTACGAGCCCGGGGCGTCGGGAATCGTGCCGGCGGGCGGGCGGTCAACCATCGACCCCAGGGTATGGTGCTGGGGTGCCCGGCAGGTACCAGTTCTCCCTCCCCGAGCGCCCGCAGCGAGACGGGTGGGTCCGCGTCGGCCAGTTCGACCTGACGACCACGGCCAGCATGGTGTTCCTCGGCATCGCCTCGATGTTCCTGTATGCCGCCGACAAGGAAACGGCGTTCCGACTGGCGTTCTTCGGACCGCTCGTTCGCGACGGGGACTACTGGCGGCTGATCAGCTGGCCGATCTTCAATCCCCCGAACAACGTCTTCGTCGTGCTCACCTTCGTGTTCTTCTGGTTCGTCGGCCATCGCATCGAGGACCTGGTGGGCAAGCGACGCTTCGCTCTCCTGCTGGCGGCGATGACCGTTCTCCCCGCCGCGGTCGTGAGTCTGTTCCAGTCCACCTCGGACACCGCTGCCGCCACCGGGCTGGGCACCCTCGGCATCGGGTTGCTGGTGGTCTACGCACTGGAGCACCCCAACGCCATGTTCTTCTTCGGCATCCCGGCATGGGTCATCGCTGCGGTGCTGGTGGGGATCGATCTGCTCCGCCTGTTGGGCGACCGGGCCTACGGGATCCTGCTCCTGGAGATCGGCGTGATCGTCGTCGCGGTAGTCGGCGCGCGGGTGTTCGGGCTGCTGGGCCAGCTCAACCTGGGTGTCCGGCGCCGGACCCGGGCGGTCAAGCCGGCCTCCCGCGGCAGCGTGGTGGCCGGGCCGTGGGCCGCCGAGCCCGTCGGCGCCGCCACTCGGCAGGCCGACCAGGCGGCGCTGGATCACCTGCTGGACAAGATCAGCTCGGGCGGGATGGACTCACTGACCCGCGCCGAAAAGGAACAGCTCAACGAGCTGAGCAAGCGCCTGCGCGACCGCTGATCACCCGCCCCTCGTTCAATGGGCGCGACAACTTCAGGTATCCGAGGGTTTCGCGCCCATGCACGGGACCACAGCCTTCAATGGGCGCGAAAACTTCACGTATCCGAGGGTTTCGCGCCCATGCGGTTACCACCAGAAGATGCCGACGCGGAACGTCACGACCGAGGAGTCCACGACCACGCCGCCGACGATCAGTTCGTACTTGGCCGAGTCGACGCCCCGGAAGCCGCGGTTGGGCCGATAGACGAGGGACCCGTCCCTGTTCACCGTGAGCCGCCCGTGCCCGGGGCGGCCGGCGCGCACCGTGCCAGCGCACGAGGTGTCGTTGGCCAGCAGCCCGCGCCGTGGCCCCACCCGCAACGTGGTGTTGCGCAGCGTCCGGTAGGTGTCGGCCACGGCGTGCGCGGTGCAGGTGGCCGGGCGGACGTCGAGGTTGACGATCACGTTCTGCGCCGAATCGTCGACCGCCGACTGCAGGATGTAGCTGAACGAATCCGGCCCGACGTACCCGGCGGTGGAGGTGTAGGCGAAGCTGCCGTCGGGGTTGACGGTGACGGATCCGTGCTCCGGGTTCAGGTAGCCGCCGGTCAGGCCGTCGCAGGTCGAGGAGTCGTTGCCCAGCACGCCGGGCGCGGCAACGACGAGTGCCTCGCCGGAGGTGGCCGCGTAGCTGTCCTCGACGCCGCCGAGCACGCAGGTCGGGTTGCCGACGGTGAGCGAGACGGTTGCCGTGTCGCTGAGCCCACTCGCCGCCGAGCTCACCGAGTAGGTCAGCGAGTCAGGGCCGGTGTAGCCCAGGGATGCGTGGTAGACGATCCGGCCGTCGAACTGCACGTCCGCCGTGCCATGGCTCGGGCTGCTGGTGATCACCGGTGCCGTCGAGCAGGTCTCGGCATCGTTGGAGCGGACGTCCATCATGAAGCTGGCCTGCCAGTTGGTGCTGTACGTGTCGTCGGCCAGGTCCGGCTGGCAGGTCGGTGAGTCGGCGCCGCGAACTCTCGACGTCGCTGTGGTCGACCCGCTCCAGGCAACCATCGTCAGCCCGATCGCCCCGAGTGCTGCCACCCATCGTTTGCCCATGAACGTGCCCCTTCGTCCCGCCACTCGTGATGTGGCCCGGTGGTGATTCTGATGCGTCAGCAGTCTGCTACGCCAGTCGGAGGTGATCGGTTCGAGGGTTCAGAGCAGGGCCTTGAGGAAACGCCCGGTGTGGCTGTCGGTCACTCCGGCCACGTCCTCCGGCGTCCCGGTGG
>WBZU01002558.1_pt1 | contig 12432 bp, 7 predicted proteins | sample 5204311 | NCBI WGS metagenome assembly WBZU01 (sample SAMN12344359, study PRJNA552823) | activated sludge metagenome | biome: Activated sludge suspended growth; feature: Nitrification reactor; material: Wastewater; isolation source: activated sludge from nitrification reactor of wastewater treatment...
CGCCGATGGTGGGCGCCGACCCGGTCGAGCCGGAGTCGTCGCCGAAGCCAGACGAGGCGAAGAAGGCCGAGGAGGACGCGAAGGCGGACCGCAAGGACCCGAAGAAGTGGCGGCACGGTGGGCTCATCATCGAGCCGCGGTTCGGCGCGCTCGGCTGTGTGCGCCAGTTCTGCGCCGACCCCAGCGGGCACGACGCGAAGCCCGGGTTTCAGGTGGGCGGGTTCCTCGGCGGCAACGTGTTCGGGCTGCTCGACGTCGGCATCGAGGCGCAGTGGGGGACGCTGCGCCCGGCCGACCTCAGCGGGCGCAACGCGGTCACGGTCTACGGGCTCGACCCGGTGAAGCTGCAGGAGGTGATCGCCGCGCGGGCCGGGTCGGATCTGATCGAGATCGACTTCTCGAAGCTGATCATCAACGCCGACACGGCGTCGATGCGGGCGGTGAACTTCGGGCCGGCGTTCCGGATCCACTTCATCCGCAAGGGGCGGGGGATCGCCTACGTCGGCGCCGGCATCCACTACCAGCTGTGGCGCAACCGCTACGACACGGCGAGCGGGCCGACGCGGCTCGACTTCCACGGGCTGTCGGCGCCGCTGCGGGTCGGCGGCGGGGCGTTCGTCCACCGCAACATCGCGGTGACGGCCGAGTTCGCCTACCAGCCGTCGTTCTATATCGCCACCGGGGTCAGTCACATCGAGCTGTCCGGGGTGGCCCCGCTGACGGTGCTCGAGGGCGCGGCGCTCGAGGCCGGGTCGAACCTCCGCAAAGGGCTGCCGCACTTCTGGAGCTTCACGCTGGCGGTCCGCTTCCGGCTCGGGCTGTAGAGGCCACGGATGGGCGGTCCGTCCGGACTGCGCTCATCGCGCAGGGCGTGGTGTTTGACGCTGGCGGGGGTGCGTCCTAAAGTCCGCGCCGATGTCCCCCGGAAAGCTCCTGCGCATCATCCCCCTCGCCGCCTCGCTGGTCGGCTTCACCTCTCTCGTGGGCGTCGCCGCCTGCGACTCGGGCGGGAGCAGCGTCCCGACGATCGCGGTGACGAGCGAGGAGCTCCAGCCCGGCGGTGTGTACATCACCTACGTGCTCGGCTGCGAGAAGGGCTGCGACCAGCTCGGGCGCGGTGACCTGGTGAAGGAGCTCAACGGTCAGCCGGTGACCTCCGCCAAGGACCTGCGGGTCAGCAAGATCGCCACCGGCGAGCCGGTCAAGCTGAAGGTGCTGAAGCCGAAAAAGGGCGAGGAGGCGGCGAAGGAGGTCGAGATCGAGATCGTGGCCAAGCCGAACGACTCGATCCCGCCGATCAAGGAGGCGCCGCCGTTCTGGTCGGTCGGCGCGGCCGACCTCGACAAGGCGCCGCAGTGGGCCCGCCGCAGCCTGTTCGGCCACGCGAGCTTGATGACGATGCTGGTCAACGCGAACGGCGGCTTCACCGACGGCCGGCAGATGGCCGGCAAGAAGCGCATCGTGCTGTTCTGGGACTGGGCGACCCGCGAGGAGCAGGCGCAGGCGGCCAACATGCTGCGCGTGCTGCAGATGGCGCAGGGCGACCTGCAGGCGGCCGGCATCGACCTGATGTTCACGCACATCACGTTCCCGTCGAACAACCTCGGCGACGGGACGCCGCGCGTGCGGCCGATGAACGACTCGGCGCTGCGCGACTGGGAGAAGCAGAACGGCATGCCGGACAAGCCGATGGTGCCGACGTTCCGCTTCCCGAACGCGACCGAGTACAACGCGTCGCGCGAGCTCGGGCTCGAGGGCTCGACGACGTACATCCAGTACCTGCGCCAGTCGCCGGCGATCGTCGTGCTCGACGAGGAGGGCATCATCCGCTGGCACTCGGAGGGCGTGCAGGCGCCGCCGCCGAGCGACCCGCTGGCCGGCAAGGGCAAGGACGATCAGTGGACGATCATCCAGGCCATCGAGTTCACGCAGAAGCTGTGAGCGCGCGCCGTCCGGCGTGAGCGCGACGCACACGAGGCCGATCCCCGCGCGGGGGTCGGCCTCGCGTCATTCGGCGTCTTCGTCGTCCTCGTCGTCGGGCGGCGGCGGCGGGTTCTGGCCGCGGCGCAGCGGGTGCTCGAGGATCGGCAGGCGCTCGTTCTCGCCGCGCTCGACGACCAGCTCGAGGCCGTCGAGCAGGAGGTCGGGCGCGCTGACCGAGACGTCGATCGTGTTGCTGAGGATCCCGTCCATGCCGGTCTCGGCGACGAAGCCGCCGCTGGCGCCGGGGGCGATCCGCAGCGGCAGCGCGGCGCTGGCGGCCCCGACGGCGCGGATCCGTCGGAGCACGCGCATGGATGTCGGGGCGAGCAGGGCGCCGCGCACGAGGGTCTTCTTGCCGCTGGCGTCGATGCGGTAGATGCGGGCGGGCAGCGGGAGCGAGACCTTGCGGCCGCTGCTGTAGCTGGTCGCGCCCTCGCGGTCGACCGGGCCGAGGATGTTGCCGTCGCGCAGCGACTCGACGATGAACGCGTAGTCGTAGCCGTCCTCGCGGGCGCGGCGCAGGAGCTCCTTCTCGAGCGCCTTGCGCGGGAGGCCGCGCTTCTTGGACTTGAGGGCGAGGTTGGTGATCGCGGGGCCGTAGGAGAGCGCCGGGGTGACACGGGCGCGGCCGTTGCTGGCCTTGAGGGCGCGGTTGGGGGCGCGCGTCATGAGGAGGTCGTGGAGCACGCCGGCCTTGACGAGCTGGAGCGGCTTGGGGGCAAAGCCCTGGGCGTCGACGGCGGAGCGGCCGAAGCCGTCGCGCGGGTCGTCCTCGAGGTCGAGGAAGTTGGGCAGGACGGCCTTGCCGAGCATGGTCTGCCAGTGGGGCTCGAAGTCGCGGACGCGGCCGCCGTCGCCGAGCGGGGCCGGGTTGCCGCCGGCGTGGACGGCGACGGTCGAGGCCAGCAGCTGGGCGGCGGCGGTGCTGCCGAAGAGGATCGGTCCGTCGTAGTCCTCGTCCTCGCCGAGCATCGGCGCGGTGATCATCTCCTCGAGCTCGCGCAGGACGCCGTCGACGAGCGCCTCGCCGCGCTTCCTCAACTCGTCGTCGACCTTGGGGATGTCCTGGAAGTGGATCGCGGCGCCGTGGTCGAGGTGCATGCCGTCCTCGGCGCGGGCGTCGGCGACCACCGCGAGGACGGCGCGGTCGCGCTGCTCGTGCAGGACCATGCCCTCGCTGGTGATCGTGGTGACGTGGCTGCGCAGGACCTGCACGTACACGTCGCCGTTGTCGATCGCGGGGTGGTCGGCGAAGCGCTTGCTGAGCTGCTGGGCGAGCCCGCGCAGCGCCTCGCGGTCGAGCGGCGAGGGCTGCGGCGGCGGGACGGGCTGGCGCGGCATCGGGTCCGGCCGCGCGCCGAGGTCGGCCGGCAGCGGCTCGCCGGCGAGGCGGGCGAGGATCGAGAGCTTCTGCGCGTGGGTCGCGGTGGCCTTGCGGAACGCCTGGTCGAGCGCGAGCCACAGCTTGCGCCGCGTGAGCGGGCCGGACGGGGCGAGCGGGAGGTTGAAGCGGACCTGCCAGCCGTCCTGGCCGAACACGCCGCTCTGGTCGCGCTCGGCCGAGCCGACGCGGACCTCGACCGCGGCCGCGGCCTGGTCCTCACGCACGTCGGTGATGATGCCGCCGTACGAGCCGTCGATGGAGAGCACCTCGGCGCGCACGAGCCACGCGGTCGCCAGGTACGGCGCCGGGGCGTCGGGCAGGCGCAGGCCGGCGACCGCGCGCGCGAGCTCCTGCTCGGCGGCGGCGACCTCGAGGCTGGTCGGGTCGACGCCGAGCATCGGCCCGGGCGCCGGCGCGGCGGCCGGGGCCGGCGTCGGGGCCGGCGCGAGGAGGAGCAGGGCGGCGAGGGCGAGCGGCTTCACGGCGACCTCCGCGGCTGGCCTTTGGAACCTGCGTGAATGGACATGGCCGCAGGGGCAGGTGATTTGGTGCTCGGCGGCGGGAGCAGCGGCGGCTTCTCGCGCTCGTGGCTGGCGCGCTCGATCTCGAGGTTGCGCAGCAGGAGCGAGGGGCTGACCGCGGAGACCGGCACGTCGCCGGACTCGGCGCCGCACATGCCGTTGAAGATCCCCGGAGTGTCGCCGGTGGCGATGATGGTCTCGAAGGCGGCGATCGGGGTGCCGACGATGTCGGCGCCGCGGACCAGCTCGTCGGGGCGGCCGTCGGGGAAGACGCGGTAGACGAGGCGGGGCATGACCTTGAACGCCTGCGGGCCGGAGCGGTCGGTGATCGTGTAGCCGCCCTCGATGTCGGAGAACCACAGGCCGTAGGGCTTGCCCTGGCGGCGGACCTCGTCGACGAGGGCGCGGCGGAGGTCCTTGTCGGGGATCGTCTTGCGGCTGGTGACGATGAGGTTGCCCTGGCGGGCGACGGCCTGGTAGCCGCGCTCGCGGCGGCCGTGGCCGTTGCTGGTCTTGAACGGGAGGACGGGCGAGCGGGCGAGGAGGAAGCCCTTGAGCTTGCCCTTCTCGACGAGGACGACGCGCTGGGCGGGGACGCCCTCGTCGTCGACGTGGTAGTGGCCGGACAGCGGGACGCCGCCGAGGCTCTCGGCGGTCGGGTCGTCGACCATGTCGAGGAAGCCGGGCAGGACGCGCTTGCCGAGCATGTTGGAGAAGGTCTGGCCCTCGGCGTCGTCCTTCTGTCGGTGGCCCTCGAGGCGGTGGCCGAAGATCTCGTGGAAGAACACGCCGGCGGCGCGGCCGACGAGCACGGCGGGGCCGGCGTAGGGCTCGGCGAGCGGGGCCGCGCGCAGCGCCAGGACCTCGTCGCGCAGGCGCTTGGCGGTGGCGAGGAGGACCGCCTGGCTCGGCAATTGGTCGGGGCCGTGGCTGTCGAAGTTCTCGAAGCGCTGCAGCACCATGCCGTCGTCGGCCTGCGCGTGGGCCTGGAGCATCAGCCGCAGGCGCACCTCGGAGGCCTGGATCCGCGTGTTCTCGCTGTTGACGAAGGCGCGGTGGTCGACGGTGACGAGGAGGACGGCCTGGCTCTCGAGCACGCGCGGGTCGTCGGCGAGCGTGGCCGAGGCCTCGCGCAGCCGCGGCTCCCAGGCCTTCGCCAGCGCGTGCAGGTCGAGCGTGACCGGCGGCTCGGCGTGGATGTTGGGCTTCTCCTCGCTGAAGTCGGGGCTCGGCGGCTTCTCCTCGTCCTGGCTGCGGACCTGCTCGGCGCTCTCGGCGGCGCTGAGGGCGGCGAGCGCGTCGCGGTACTGCGCGTCGGTCAGCATCCACAGCGCCTGCGAGAGCGCGAGCGGGTCGTCCTGCACGCTGATCGGGACGCCGGTGCCGAGGCCGTTGCCGGGGCCGTAGTTCTGCTGGACGGGGTGGCTGTTGTCGAGCTCGCGGGTGCCGACGCGGACGTCGACGTCGACGGTGCGGTCGCTGTCGAGCCGCTGGCGCACCAGCTGGCCCTCCTGCGCCTCGAGGAACAGCTGGTCGCGGGCGACGAGGTCGTAGCCGAGGTAGTAGGTGGGGATCTCGGCCGCGGGGCCCTGGAGCTCGGCGAGGTTGCGGAGGATCTCCTGGGCCAGGAACTCGAGGACAGGTCCGGGCAGGCCGACGGGGGCGCGCGTGCGGGTGATCGGGACCTCGCGCACCGAGCCGGTCTCGCCCCACGCGTCGGGCCGCGGGGCCGTGGTCTGGCCGCGCGGCGGGCAGGCAGGGAGGAGCAGCGCGGCGCCGAGGAGCGCCGCGGTTCGGGCCGCGATCATGTGTGGCATCATAACCCCTCGCGGCGGGCGCAGCGGCGTCACTTGCGCGGGAGTTCGATGCGCGGCTTCTTCGGGTCGTCCTGGCTGCGGCGGCGGTAGAGCACCACGACGCGCCCGATCACCTGCACGAGGGCGGCGCCGGCGCGCGCGGCGAGCTCGACGCCGGCCTCTTCGCGCTCGCCCGGGAAGTTCTGGCCGAGCTTCACCTTGATCAGCTCGTGGTCCTCGAGCGCGATGCTGGTCGCGCGGATCACCGCGTCGGAGATCCCCTCGGCGCCGACCTGCACGACCGGGACGAGCGCGTGGGCGAGCGACTTGAGGTGGGCGCGGGCGCGGGCACCGAGGGCGGGCTTGTTCACGCGGCGGAGTGTACTCGCGGGGCCGCGCGCGGGGGCGCGCGCAGGCTCACGCGCGGGCGAGCCAGACCAGGAATTCGCGGTTGCCGTCCTGGCCGAGGATCGGCGAGTCGCACAGGCCGCGCTGGACGAGGCCGAGGGCGGCGGCGGCGGCGACGACGGTGGCGACGGCCTCGTCGTGGTCGGCGGCGTCGCGGACGATCCCGCCCTTGCCGACGCGGCCCGGGCCGAGCTCGAACTGTGGTTTCACCAGCGCGACGAGGTCGGCGCGCGCGGCCAGGAACGGGGGCACGCACGGGAGCACCTTGGTCAGCGAGATGAAGGAGCAGTCGGCGACGACGAGGTCGACGGGCTCGGGGATCGCCTCGCGCGCGAGGGTGCGGATGTTGGTGCGATCGAGCACGACGACGCGCGGGTCGGCGGCGATCCTCCAGGCGAGCTGGCCGTAGCCGACGTCGACGGCGTAGACCCGGGCGGCGCCGGCCTGGAGGAGACAGTCGGTGAAGCCGCCGGTCGAGGCGCCGATGTCCATCGCCACCCGGCCGCGCGGGTCGAGGCCGTCGGCGGCGAAGCGGTCGAGGGCGCCGCGCAGCTTGAGGCCGCCGCGCGAGACGTAGGCGTGGTCCTGGCCACGCACGCGGACCGCAACGTCGGCGGGTACGAGGGTGCCGGGCTTGTCGGCGGCGTGGTCGCCGACGACGACCTTGCCGGCGACGATCAGCGCCTGGGCGCGCGTGCGGGAGTCGCAGAGGCCGCGGTCGACGAGGAGCTTGTCGAGCCGGACTTTCGGGGCTTGAGGCACGGGCGCAGGTCGTATACCCAAGGGGGCACCTGGATGACCACCTGGCTCATTTGGCTGACGCGCCCCGAGGACGGGCCCGTGGCGGTCGTCGCGGCCGCGGTGGCCGCGTGCGCGGCGCTCGGCGGGTGGTGGCGGCGGGCGCGAGCCGAGGCCCGCGGGCGTGATCTTTCCCGCGGGCCCGCACCGGGGTAAGGCCGGGATTCCCGGGGTGGTGCGCGAAGGTCGTGCTTGCGTCCGGCGGTCACTTCGGATAGCTTCCCGGGCCTCCAGTTCTCCGGGGCAGTAGCTCAGCTGGGAGAGCGGTGCGTTCGCAATGCACAGGTCAGGGGTTCGATCCCCCTCTGCTCCACCGAGTCAGAGCCCGAAGGTCTCACCTTCGGGCTCTGACGCTTTCTGCCGCGGGACGCCCGGAGGGCCGCGACGCGGCGTGACGGCGGGCCAGAACCGCCCGCGCGGCGGGGCGCGACGACGCTTGAACCGGCTGCGCCGAGGTGCCAGGATCCCCGGGCCGCCTGCGAAGCAGGGCCCAGCCCGGTTCATGTACAAGCTCTTCAAGCGCACCTTCTACCCGGGCCACTTCGAGGTGCAGATGGCGGGCGCGTGCGACACGGGGATGTCGCGCGAGCACAACGAAGACGCGATCGCGATCCAGGAGGACGACGGTCGCGGCTACTACGTTGCGATCGTGTGTGACGGCATGGGCGGTCACAACGCCGGCGAGCTCGCGTCCGCGATCGCGGTCGAGAAGATCGGCAGCTACATCGACCTCAACTTCCGCAAGCAGGGCCCGCGCGAGCTGCTCTATCACTCGTTCCTGCTGGCGAGCACCGCGATCACCGACTTCAGCGCCAAGAGCCCCGACACCGAGGGCATGGGCTGCACGTGCGTGATGGTCATGGGGATCCGCGACAAGATGTGGGTCGCGCACTCGGGCGACAGCCGCGCCTACCTGGTCGACAAGAAGGCGGCGACGCCGATCACGCTCGACCACACGATGGTGCAGGAGCTGGTGACGAAGGGCGTGATCACGAAGGAGCAGGCGGCGGTCCACCCGTACCGCGGCCGGATCTCCCGCTGCCTCGGACACGGCCGCTCGAAGGGCGTGCCGGACATCAACGCCGGGATCATCGAGGCCGGCGACAACATCCTCCTGTGCTCCGACGGCCTGTCGGATGTCGTGCCGAACGACGAGATGCACACGATCATCACCCAGCACCCCGCGCAGGAGGCGACCCGCAGGCTCGTCCACGCGGCCAACCGCCACGGAGGGCCCGACAACATCAGCGCGGTGCTGATCCGCCGCGTGCAGTGAGGGGGGCCTCCCGATGAGAATCCATGTGTCGCGACGGTCGCGCGGGCTGATGGCGCTCGCGCTGGTGGTGTGCGCGTGCCGGGCCGAGCCGACGCAGGCGCCGGAGAGCACGGCGGCGCCGGAGCCGGCGGCTGCGCCGGAGCCGGCCGAGTCGGTCCGCGAGCCGGCGCCGGTCGATCCGCCGGCCGATCCGCCGGCCGATCCGCCCGCGGCGGCCCCGGTCGCGTACGAGGTGCAGCAGAACCGCCTGAAGCTCCCGGGGCCGATCCTCTTCACCACAGGACAGGCCGAGATCAAGCCCGAGAGCGAAGCTGCGCTCCAGCACATCCGCGGCTATCTCGCGGCGAAGGACTACATCACGCTGATGCGCGTCGAGGGGCACGTGTCGCCGGGTCCGGACGCCCAGGCGCTGTCGGAGAAGCGGGCGCTGGCGGTCACGCGGTGGCTGGCGGCGCACGGGGTCGAGTGCACGCGGCTGCTCCCGGTCGGCTTCGGCGCCAACAAGCCGATCGCAGACGGTGCGACGGCCGAGGGTCGGGCGGCGAACACCCGCGTGGAGGCCGTCAACGCGGCGCTGCGCGGGCGCTTGATCGGCGGCATGCCCGGCGACGGCGGCGGCGTCGTGGCCGGCGACCCGTGCCATTGAGCCGGCCGGGGGTCGCTCCAGGCGCCCGGGCCCGCGCGGGGTTTGCATTGCCCGCACCGCCTTGCTACCAAGCCGGGACGTATGTCTCAGGCCCCCACGCCGCCGATCCCCCGGTTCGACCTGCACGAGCGCCGGCGCACGCTGCCGCTGCTCCGCGCGATGTGTGAGCGCGTGCTGGTGTGCGACGGGGCGATGGGCACGATGATCCAGGCCCGCAACCTCGGGCCGGACGACTACGAGGGCTTCGACGGCTGCCCCGAGGTGCTGGTGCGCTCGCGGCCGGACGTCATCCGCGAGATCCACGCGGCGTACTTCGACGCCGGGGCCGACTGCGTCGAGACCGACACGTTCGGCGGCATGCCGCACGTGCTCGCCGAGTTCGACCTCGCGCACGAGTGCTACGCGCTCAACCGCCGCGCCGCCGAGCTCGCGCGGGAGGTCGCGCACGGCTTCTCGACGGCGGCCCGGCCGCGCTTCGTGCTCGGCTCGGTGGGCCCGGGGACGCGGCTCGTGTCGCTCGGGCACATGAGCTTCGACGACCTGCTGCGCAGCATCACGGCGCAGGTCGAGGGCCTGGTCGACGGCGGCGTCGACGGCGTGCTGATCGAGACGTGCCAGGACATCCTGCAGGTCAAGTGCGCGGTGCTGGCGGCGAGCCGGGTCGCGCGCTCGCGCGGGGTGCAGGTGCCGCTGCTCGTGCAGGTCACGGTCGAGACGACGGGGTCGATGCTGGTCGGCACCGACACGGCGGCCGCGTTGGTGGTGCTCGAGTCGCTGCCGGTCGACGTCGTCGGCCTCAACTGCGCGACCGGGCCCGACCTGATGGTCGAGCACGTGCGGCACCTCGGTCGCACCAGCACGCGGCTGGTGTCGGTCCAGCCGAACGCCGGCCTGCCGCAGAACGTCGACGGCCGCGCGGTCTACCACCTGACGCCGGCGGAGCTGGCCAAGGCGCACCGGCGGTTCGCCGAGGAGTTCGGCGCCTCGCTGGTCGGCGGCTGCTGCGGCACCACGCCGGCGCACATCCGCGCGATCGCCGACGCGGTCGCCGGGCTGACCCCGGCGGCGCGGCCGGAGCGGTTCACGCCGCAGCTGGCGAGCCTCTACTCCGTCTGTCCCTTGGACCAGGACTCGGGCCCGCTGCTGGTGGGCGAGCGGACCAACGCCAACGGCTCGCTCAAGTTCCGCGAGCTGCTGCTCGCCGACGACTGGGACGGCATCGCCGAGCTCGCCAAGGAGCAGGCCGCCGAGGGCGCGCACGTGCTCGACGTGTGCGTCGCCTACGTCGGCCGCGACGAGGTCCGCGACATGACCGAGGCGCTGAAGAAGATCGTCCCGGCGGTGCCGATCCCGATCATGATCGACACCACGCAGCTCGACGTGCTCGAGGCGGCGCTCAAGCTGATCGGCGGGCGGCCGATCATCAACTCGATCAACCTCGAGGACGGCGAGGAGAAGTTCGACAAGATCGCCGCGCTGGCCCGCGAGTACGGCGCGGCGCTGGTGGCGCTGACGATCGACGAGGTCGGCATGGCGAAGGACGCGGCGGCCAAGCTCGCGGTCGCCAAGCGGATGCGCGACCTCGCGGTCGACCGCCACGGGCTGCAGGAGGCCGACCTCGTGTTCGACCCGCTGACCTTCACGATCGCCCAGGGCGAGGAGGACAGCCGCAAGCTCGGGCTCGAGACGCTCGAGGGGATCCGCCTGATCGACGCCCAGATCCCGGCCGCGCGCACGATCCTCGGCCTGTCGAACATCTCGTTCGGGCTGAAGCCGTACCCGCGGCAGATCTTGAACTCGGTGTACCTCGCGGAGGCGCGCGAGCACGGGCTCGACGCGGCGATCCTCAACGCGAAGAAGATCATCCCGACGCACAAGCTCGGCGAGGACGACCTGACCGTCACGCGCGACCTGATCTACGACCGCCGCCGGGAGGGCTACGACCCGCTGTTCGCGTTCATCGACCGCTTCGCCGGCGCCAGGAAGATCGAGTCCGGCGGCGAGTCCGAGGCCGCGCTGCCGCTCGACGAGCAGATCAAGAAGCGCATCGTCGACGGCAACAAGGTCGGCTTCGACGCCGTGCTCGACCGCGCGCTCGAGGTCTACCCGCCGCTGACGATCATCAACGACATCCTGCTCGAGGGCATGAAGATCGTCGGCGAGCTGTTCGGCGCCGGCAAGATGCAGCTCCCGTTCGTGCTCCAGTCGGCCGAGGCGATGAAGACGGCCGTCAAGCACCTCGAGCCGCACATGTCCAAGAGCGCCGGCCCGAGCAAGGGCTGCATGGTGCTCGCCACCGTCAAGGGCGACGTCCACGACATCGGCAAGAACCTGGTCGACATCATCCTGACCAACAACGGCTACAAGGTCGTCAACCTCGGGATCAAGCAGACGATCGAGGCGATCCTCGCCGCGGCCGTCGAGCACAAGCCGGACACGATCGGCATGAGCGGCCTGCTGGTGAAGTCGACCGTGATCATGAAGGAGAACCTCGAGCGCATGCGCGAGCTCGGCCGCCAGGTCCCGGTGATCTGCGGCGGCGCGGCGCTGACCCGCGGCTACGTCGAGCACAACCTGCAGAACGCCTACAGCGGGCGCGACGAGGACCTCGACCCGGCCGCGTCGCCGCAGCGGCAGGCGCCCGAGGCGCGCCCGCGCGCCCGCGTGTTCTACGCCAAGGACGCGTTCGAGGGGCTCGCGCTGATGGACGAGCTGTGCGGACATGTCCCGCAGGACAGGGTGACGCTGACCGCGCCGAAGCGGATCAAGGCGTACCGGCAGACCACGCAGGAGGAGTGGGAGGCGCACCTGCGGCGGTCGATGGACACCTACGTCAAGAGCGAGGTGGCGCCGGCCGCCCGCGTGCCGCGGCCGCCGTTCTGGGGCTCGCGCGTGGTCGGCCCGGAGGAGCTGCAGCTCGGCGAGATCTTCCGCTACATCAACAAGAAGGCGCTGTTCGTCGGCCAGTGGCAGTACCGCCGCGGCAAGCTGAGCGAGGCCGAGTACGAGGCGCTGCTCGAGCGGACCGTCGAGCCGAAGTTCCGCATGTGGTGCGAGCGGGCGATCGCCGACAAGATGCTCGCGCCGCGGGTCGTCTACGGCTACTACCCGTGCCAGAGCGACCACAACGACCTGCTCGTCTATGACCCGGAGGACAGGTCGCCGCCGGCGCGGATCACGTTCCCGCGCCAGCTCGACAAGGGCCGGTTGTGCATCGCCGACTTCTTCCGCAGCGTCCGCTCGGGCGAGCGCGACGTGATCGCGCTGACCTGCGTGACGATGGGCGAGGTGGCGACGCAGATCTGCCAGGAGATGTTCGCGGCCAACCGCTACGACGACTACCTGCACTTCTACGGGCTCGGCGTCGAGGGCGCCGAGGGCCTCGCGGAGCTGTGGCACAAGCGGGTCCGCCGCGAGCTCGACATCGCCCAGGACGACAGCACCGACATCCGCGACCTGTTCAAGCAGCACTACCAGGGCTCGCGCTACAGCTTCGGCTACCCGGCCTGCCCGCGCCTCGAGGACCAGGCGCACCTGTGCCGCCTGCTGAAGACCGACCGGATCGGCGTCACGCTGACCGACGAGGGCTTCCAGCTGGTGCCGGAGCAGTCGACCAGCGC
>WBZU01002307.1_pt2 | contig 12429 bp, 11 predicted proteins | sample 5204311 | NCBI WGS metagenome assembly WBZU01 (sample SAMN12344359, study PRJNA552823) | activated sludge metagenome | biome: Activated sludge suspended growth; feature: Nitrification reactor; material: Wastewater; isolation source: activated sludge from nitrification reactor of wastewater...
AGCTCGCGGCCATTGGCCTTCTGAATCATCGGCTCGATCGCGACACCGTGCACGATGGCGTCGGGGCGGTTCTTGCGCACCTCTTCGACAATCGCGTTGTAGGAATCGCGCACCGCGGCCAGCGAGTTGAGATTCAGGCGCACGCCGCCCGAATCGGTCTTGTGCGTGATCTGCGGCGAATCGATCTTCATCACCACCGGCAGGCCGATCTCTTCCGCAAGTACCATCGCTTCAGACGGCGAGCGGGCTACCACGGTCTGGGCGATGGGAATGCGGAAGGCCGCCAGCAGCGCCTTGGACTCCATCTCGTTGAGGACCTTGCGGCCTTCCTGCAACGCGGTCTCGATAACCAGTTTGGCGGACTCCAGGCGTGGCGGAACATGATCCGAGATGGAGGCCGGCGTTTCCATCAACAGGCGCTGGTTGCGGTAGTAGTTGGAAATGTGCGAGAACAGTTCGACCGCCGGCTCCGGTGTGCGGAATGTCGGTATGCCCGCGCCCTTGAAGAGCAGGCGGGCTTCGCGCACCTGTTCGTCGCCCATCCAGCAGGTCACCACGGGCTTGTCGGTCTGGCGGGCGATATCGATGACCGTGCGGGCGGCCTGGGTCGGATCGGACATTGCTTGCGGCGTTAGTACCACCATGACGCCATCGACCTGATCGTCATCGATGCAGGCCTGCAGGGCGGCGCCATAACGGCCCGGATCGGCGTCGCCGATGATGTCGATGGGATTGCGCTTCGACCAAGTGGCCGGCAGCGCCGCGTTCAGTCGTGCCAGCGTTGCCTCGGCGAGCTTGGCCAGCGGGATGCCGATATCGCAGCAGTGGTCGGCGGCCATCACGGCCGGACCGCCGCCGTTGGTGACGATCGCCAAGCGATTGCCGCGCGGCCGGAAGTGCGAGAAAAGCGCTTGGGCGGCGGCGTACATCTGGCCCACCGTGCCCAGCCGAACGACACCAGCCCGGCGCAGGGCCGCGTCGAAGACATCGTCCGCACCGACCGTGGCGCCCGAATGGGAGCGTGCGGCCTGTTCGCCGCAAGGATGCTTGCCCACCTTGATCAGCAGCACCGGCTTGCAGCGGGCCGCCGCCCGCAGGGCGCTCATGAAGCGGCGCGAGTTCTTGATGCCTTCGATATAAAGAAAGATGTTCTCGGTTCGCGGGTCGGCGACCATGTATTCGAGGATTTCGCCGAAATCGACATCACCTTCGGCACCCAGCGAAACGACGGTCGAGAAGCCGACATTGTTGGGCAGGGCCCAGTCGAGAATCGCGGTACACAACGCGCCCGATTGGGAAATCAGGCCAATGGTGCCCGGGTTGGCGTTGCCATGGGCGAAGGTCAGATTGATGCCCGCCGACGGGCGCATGATGCCCAGGCAGTTGGGACCGAGCAAACGGACGCGATGGCGACGGGCGCTCTCGACAACGGCGCGTTCCAGAGCCGCGCCGCGCGGCCCGGTTTCGCCAAAACCGCCGGAGATCACGATGGCGGAACGGGTGCCGGCCCGGCCGCAGGCGTCGATGATGGCCGGCACGGTTTCCGGCTTGGTGCAGATTACCGCCAGATCGAGGCGCTGCGGAATGCTCTCGACATTGTCATAGCTCTTCTGGCCGAAGATCTGGTCGTGCTTGGGGTTGACGAAAAACACCTTGCCGGAAAAACTGCCATCGAGAATGTTGCGAGCCAGCGTCTCGCCGATGGAATTGGGCGTTTCCGAGGCGCCGATAATGGCGACGGAGGTGGGTTCGAGCAGAGGAGTCAGGTAGTGACGTTCGTTGTTCATGGCGACTCCAGCCCGCGGGTGGCAGGCCGGGCTGGTGGATTGGTCTGTTGCGATGCAGCAAAGAATAACATTCCTGCCAGTCCCAGTCACTGCCAACGGTCAACAATCATGGAAAATGGCGTCAATGAGTAGACAAGTTTCCGACACATCGCCGTCGCCGTGGGTTTGCCGCTTCGCACCGCTGATTCCCGCCGGTGGCGAGGTGCTCGATCTGGCTTGCGGGGCGGGGCGGCACGCGCGTCTCCTGGTCGGTCTGGGCTATCGTGTCGAGGCGGTGGATGGCGACGAGCAATTGTTGGCCGGTTTGGCCGGTGTGGCCGGGATCGCCACGCGCCGCGCGGATCTGGAAGGTGGCGCCTGGCCCTACTACGGTCGCCAGTTCGAGGGCATCGTCGTCACCAACTACCTGTGGCGCCCTTTGCTGCCTAGCTTGATGGCCAGTCTGGCCGAAGGCGGCGTGCTCATCTACGAAACCTTCATGGCGGGCAACGAACGCTTCGGCCGTCCGAGCAATCCGCAATTCCTGTTGCGCCCCGGGGAGTTGCTGGACCTCATGCATCGACGGTTCACGGTGGTCGCCTTCGAACAGGGCGAGGTGGCGACGCCACGCCCGGCGGTGGTCCAGCGCATCTGCGTCAGCCGTGCGCGCGAGGTCAGGTTGCCAGAATCCGTCGCGCCAGACGAGTGATGCTCTCCGGCGACAGGTCGTCGGTGGCGTAGGCGGGCGCCTGGGCGTAGTCGGCGTAGTTCTTCGACTGCGAGCGCTGGTAGAGCGGGTCGTAGTGCTGCTCAAGCAATTCGGTGACCAGTGGCCGGAAATCGCCAGCCTCGATCAATGCCAGCCAGCGGGCCAGGGTCTCGTTGCTCTGTAGTCCCCTCAGCCGGCCCAGTTGCTCGACCAGCCAGGGCGGATCGGCGGGGAAGTAGGCGTAGTCACGCAGCAGGAAGTCGACTCGCGCCGCCAGCGTGGCATCGATCCGCAGGCAGGGCGCGGCGCGGATCGCGGTCAACAGGGTATCGGGGAGCTGAACGCCGCCGATGCGCCGGCTTTCCGCTTCCACGAACACGGGACGCTGGCTGTCGAGCCCCGCCAATGCCGTGTGCAGTCGCGTCTCGAAGGCCTTCTGCGAAGGTTGCTTCGCGCGGGGCAGGCTGCCCAGCACGGAGCCCTTGTGGGCGGCCATGTCCTCAAGGTGCAGGACTTGCGCGCCCTCGGCGGCCAGCGCCTCCAGGAGGCGGCTCTTGGCGCTGCCGGTGGCGCCGGAAACAACCCGAAAGCGAAACTTGCCCGGCAGTGTCGCCAAATCGGCGACGACCTGCTGCCGCCAGCGCTTGTAGCCGCCTTCCAGGCGGTGCGCATCCCAGCCGATTTCGCGCAGGATGTGCTGAAAGGCGCCGCTGCGCTTGCCGCCGCGCCAGCAATAAACCAGTGGCCGCCAGTCCTTGGGCTGGTCGAGAAAGCGTTGCTCGATATGCCGGGCGATGTTCTTCGCCACCAGGGCCGCGCCGATCTTCTTGGCCTCGAAAGCGGAAACCTGCTTGTACAGAGTGCCGACGCGCGCCCTTTCCTCGTCGGACAGCACGGGACAATCGATGGCGCCGGGCAGATGGTCGTCGGCATACTCGGACGGCGAGCGGGCATCGAGGATTGCGTCGAATTCCGCCAGTTGTGCTACGGTGGCGACCCCTTTAGGTTGATGGTCGGACATTGGTTCTCATGGAAGAAGTCAAGCTGACGGCATTCTCACACGGCGGCGGCTGCGGCTGCAAAATCGCGCCGGCCGTATTGTCGCGCCTGCTTGCCGATTCGCCGCTCAGAGCGATGCCGACGGACTTGCTGGTCGGCGTCGAAACCGCCGACGACGCGGCGGTGTACCGCTTCAACGACAGCCAAGCCGTGGTGGCGACCACCGACTTCTTCACCCCCATCGTGGACGATCCGTACGACTTTGGCCGTATCGCCGCGACCAACGCCTTGTCCGATGTGTACGCGATGGGCGGTAAACCGATATTCGCCCTGGCGCTGGTCGGCATGCCGCTCGACAAGCTGCCAGAAGCGGTGATCCGGCGCATTCTCGCCGGTGGCGAGGCTGTCTGCGCTGCCGCCGGGATTCCCATCGCCGGCGGCCATTCGATCGATGTGCCGGAGCCGATCTATGGTCTGGTGGGCGTCGGCATGGTCCATCCGGACCGTCTGAAGCGGAACAGCGGGGCCCGGACGGGCGACGTCCTGATTCTGGGCAAGCCGCTGGGTATCGGCATCCTTTCCGCGGTGCTGAAGAAGGGGCTGCTTTCCGAGGCCGGTTATGGGGAGATGATTCGCTGGACGACCAAGCTCAACATGACCGGTACGCGACTGGCCGAGATGGCCGAGGTTCACGCGGTGACCGACGTCACCGGTTTCGGGCTGGCCGGTCATCTGCTGGAGATCTGTCGGGGTTCGAAGCTCGATGCTTCGGTCGATTTCGATCGGCTGCCGGTCATCGCCGAGGCGGCCAGCCAGGCCAGGGCGGGCATAGCGACCGGCGCATCGACACGCAACTGGGCCAGTTACGGCGAGGCCGTCGACCTGGCGCCGGGCCTCGAGGAATGGCAGCAGAAGATCGTTACCGATCCACAGACCAGCGGCGGTCTGCTGGTGGCCTGCGCGGCCGAAGCGGCCGACCGGGTGCTGGCGGCCTTCCGTGCTGACGGCTTCGATCAGGCGGCCGTGATCGGGCGCATGGGCGCCGTTGCCGACCTGCCCCGGCTAGCGATCACTTGAGCAAGGCCGGCAGCGCCGTCCAGACGTGGTCGAGCAACTTTGCCTGGGCTTCCGCAGTGGGGTGCAGACCGTCGGCCTGGTAGGCGGCGTGGTCCAGGGCGATCGGCGCCAGCAGAAAGGGCAGCAGCGCGACGTGTTCTTCATGGGCGATATCGGCAAAGGCCAGTTCGAACTGTCGCGCGTAGTCCGGGCCGTAGTTGGGCGGCAGCTTCATGCCGATCAGCAGCACGCGGGACTTTCTGGCCTTGGCGGCGCGGATCATGGCGGCGAGGTTCTGGCGCATTTGCGCGATCGGCAGGCCGCGCAGTCCGTCGTTGGCGCCCAGCGCGATGACGACCACCGCGGGCTGCGCGCGCTCCAGCGCATCGGCGAAACGGGCCCGGCCGCCGGCGGTCGTTTCGCCGCTGATGCTGGCGTTGACGACGCGGTAGGCGAGTCGCTTGTCCTCGAGGCGTTTGGCCAGCAAGGCCGGCCAGCTCTGGGCCAACGCGATGCCGTGGCCGGCGGAAAGGCTGTCGCCAAAGATCAGGATCGCGGGGCCGGCGGCGACGGCCAGCGGCGATGTCAGCAGCAATAGCAGGAGAAGGCGTCTCAGCATGGCAATGATCGAAGTCGAAGAACTGGGCAAGGATGTGCCGAACGGCAGCAGTGTGCTGACGATTCTGCACGAGATTTCCTTCGCCGTGAGCGCGGGTGAGGCCATTGCCGTGGTAGGGGCCTCCGGGTCGGGAAAATCGACGCTGCTGTCGCTGCTGGCCGGGCTGGACACGCCCAGTCGCGGACGCGTTCGACTGGCCGGGGACGAAATTTCCGCGCTGGGCGAGGATGCCCGCGCGGAATTGCGTGGTCGGCTGCTCGGCTTCGTCTTTCAGTCGTTCCAGCTATTGCCTGCCCTGACCGCCCTGGAGAACGCGGCGCTGCCGCTGGAGCTGATGAATCGCCCACATGCCCAGGACCAGGCGGAGGCAATGCTGGCGCGGGTCGGCCTGGGCGAGCGACTGAACCACTATCCCAAGCATCTGTCGGGCGGCGAACAGCAGCGGGTGGCGCTGGCGCGCGCCTTCGCCGTCGAGCCGAAGCTGCTGCTGGCCGACGAGCCGACCGGCAACCTGGACTCGGCCACCGGCGGCGAAATCATCGACCTGATGTTCGAGATGAACCGGGAAGCCGGCACCACGCTGGTCCTGGTGACGCACGACGAGGCGCTGGCGGGGCGCTGCGGGCGGGTGTTACGGCTGGCCGGAGGTCGCTTGCTGGCGAACTGAGGAGGCGGCGGCGACACCGCTCCTGACCGCCCCCTCGATAGTGGCCGGATAGTCGCCGGCAACATAGTCGCCGGCCAGCCAGAGGCCGGGGAGTGGCGTGGCGGTGGCGGGGCGCGCCAGATTCGGTGTGCAGGCGAAGGTGGCGCGCTTGTCTTCAATGACGCGGTGCCATCGGGGCGCCGGCAGTTCGGGCATCTCTGGCAGCAGGGCGGCAATCTCGCCATGAATACGCCGCGCCAATACCTCATGGCTCGGCTGGCCGTCGACGCGGGCGCTTATGACGGCAGCGATGACGCCGGGCAGGTCGCGCAGGCTACCCAGATCGAACAGCCACTGGCTCCAGCCGTCGGCGATGCCAGCCATGGGCGTCGGCAGCCGCACGGACGGCGGGTAGGCCAGGTAGCAGGTCGTGATCGGTTCAAACGCCCAGCCGGATAGTTGTGTGGCCAGCGATGCCATTTCTGGCAGCCTGCCCAGCAGCGCCGGTACGTGCTGGGGGGCAACGGCGAGGACCACCTGATCGTAGCCGCCATGGCTGTCCAGCCAGTATTGGCCGGCGCGGCGATGGAGGTGGTGAATCCGTGTGCCTCGTCGCACCTGTCCGCTGCGGCTGGCGAGGTAGCGTGCCGCCGGTTCGGGAAACAGCGAGGATAGGTCGACAGTGGGTAGCACCAGGTCGCTGGCGGCACGCTCTGCCGCCAGGCTGTCGCGCAGCACGTTGAGAAACACCTGCGCCGAGGCCTGCTCGGGGGGCGTGTTGAGCGCGGCCAAACAGAGCGGATACCACAGATAGCGGCGCAAGCGTTCCGGCTGAGTGGCCAATAACTGCGCCGCCGGCAAGTCGGCGGGCAGGCGGAAACTTTGCGCCTCGATCGAGCGCATGAACCGGATGGCCGCCAGTTTGTCGCGCCAATCCAGCCCCTGGGCGGTGAGCAGCGCCCAGGCCATGTGCCAAGGGGCCGGCAGACGGGGCGCGGCGAGGCGGAAGTGACCGGGGAACTCCAGATGCAGTGGCTTGCGCTGCCAGGCCGATGTCGGCACGCCGACCACTTGCGTCAGGCGCAGGGTTTCCCGATAGGCGCCCACCAGGAGATGGGCGCCGTTGTCCAACCGCATGCCCTGGATGTCTACGCCACGCGCGCGGCCGCCCAGGGTGCGCGAGGCCTCGAAAACCTCTACGGCGATACCCTGTGCGGCCAGTTCGACGGCGGCGGCCAGCCCTGCGTAGCCGGCGCCAACAATGGCGACTTTCACTCTCTGATCCAGGTCTTCGCGGCCAGCCACAACTTGCGCGCGGGCGGCAGGGCAACTCGGTGGGTCAGTACGCGGCAGCCGTCGTTGATGATTTCCTCGAGCAGCGTGCGATAGATGGTGGCCATGATCAGGCCGGCGCGTTGCGACTTGCGATCGACGTCGGGAAGCTGCGCCAATGCCGTCTCGTAGGTTTCCCGGGCCCGGCCGACCTGGAATTCCATGAGCTTCGTGAAGCCCTCTGAATAACGGGATTGCAGAATGTCGCCCTCGGCGACACCGAACCGCGCCAGTTCGTCCTGCGGCAGGTAGATGCGACCGCGTCGGGCGTCTTCGCCGACGTCGCGGATGATATTGGTGAGTTGAAAAGCGAGGCCGAGATCGTGGGCGTACTTGAGTGTGCGTCGATCCTCGTAGCCGAAGATCTCCGCCGCCAGCAGGCCGACCACCGAGGCGACGCGATAGCAGTAGAGGTGCAGCGCCTTGAAGTCGGGGTAGCGGGTCTGGTGGAGGTCCATCGCCATGCCATCGATGATTTCCAGCAGTTGTTCGGCCGGCAGGTGGTAGCGGGGCAGGGCGGCGGCCAGGGCCTGGGTGACAGGGTGGGTGGGGCGGCCATCGTGGAGCGCCGCCACCTCACCGCGCCACCACGCGAGTTTCATTGCCGCCACGCCGGCATCGGCGCATTCGTCGACGGCGTCGTCCACTTCGCGGCAGAAGGCGTAGAGCGCGGTAATGGCCTCGCGGCGCGGCCGGGCCAGAAAGCGGAAGCTGTAGTAGAAGCTGGAACCGCTGGCGGCGGCCTTCTGTCGACAGTATTCGTTCGGCGTCATGATCGACTCAGAACGCCCGCCAAAGGATGCGCGGCCAATCCGATCTGGTCAGCACGGGCCGCCGGCGGAAGATGTCGTAGCCGGCGGCTTCGATCTTTTCCAGAATCCGCAGCCCACCGGCGACAATGGCGCGAATCTCCAGGCCGATACGGCCAGGCAGGTCGCTGCCGAGCGGTGCGCCGGTTTGCATCAGGGCGCGCGCCCGGTCGACTTCGAAGCGCATCATCGCGCACCAGGACTCGTCGCAGCGCCAAGCGGCGATTTGCGGCTCGGTGACACCGAAGCGCCGCAGGTCGTCCTGGGGCAGATAGACGCGGCCCTTGCCCCAATCGACCGCCACGTCCTGCCAATGATTGATCAGTTGCAGCGCGGAACAGACGGCATCGGAACGACCCAGGTTCTCGGGGCTATCGGCGCGAAACAGCGCCAGCAGCAGCCGGCCGACCGGGTTGGCGGAACGGCGGCAGTAATCCATCAACTCGGTATAGCTGGCGTAGCGGGTCTTGACGACATCCTGACTGAACGCATCGAGCAGGTCGCGAAACGGTTGCAACGACAGCCCATGCCGGTCTATCACAGGACGCAGACGCCGGAAGATTGTCTGTTCGGTGGTATGGCCCTGTCCCAGGGCATCCAATTCGGTCCGGTAGGCATTCAGCAGCTTAAGGCGTTCGTCGGGAGAGCGTTGGCCCTCATCGGCAAAATCGTCGGCGGTGCGCGCGAAAGCGTAAATGGCCGCCACGGGCTCGCGCAGGGCGCGGGGCAGCAGAAGCGAGGCGACGGGGAAGTTTTCGTAATGATCGACGGCCATGGGCAGCGGCCGAGTATATCGGGTAAAATTACGGGTCGTGCGAAGGTGGCGGAATTGGTAGACGCACTGGATTTAGGTTCCAGCGCCGCGAGGCGTAAGGGTTCGAGTCCCTTCCTTCGCACCAGCCCCAGCCATTCATCGAATTGCCGACTTTCTAGATCAGCCTTCAGGAATTCTTCATGCAGACTCAGGACAACATGGGCGCTCAAGCCAGCACCTCCAGCGCGCTGGAACGCAGCATCGACATTGCCATTGCCAAGGCGGACATCGACAAGGAAGTGCAGCAGCGTCTGCGCCATATCGCCAAGACGGTCAAGATGCCGGGCTTCCGTCCCGGCAAGGTGCCGATGAACCTGGTGGCCAAGCAGTATGGTTCGCAGGCTCATTCGGAGGCGATCGGTTCGGCTGTGGAAAAGACCTTCAACGCCACCGTGCAGGCACAGAGTTTGCGCGTGGCGGGTTACCCGAGCCTGAAGCCCAAGACGGCGGCCGACGACGGCCATATGGAATTCACTGCCGTATTCGAGGTGTATCCCGAAATCGCGCTCGGCGACGTCTCCGCCAGTACCGTCGAACGGGCGACCCTGACGGTGTCCGACGCCGAAGTCGACAAGACCATCGACGTGCTGCGCAAGCAGCGCACCACCTATGTGGCCGCCGGCCGCGCCGGGGAATCGGGCGACCGCGTGACCATCGATTTCACCGGCCGCAAGAATGGCGAGGAATTTCAGGGGGGCAAGGCCACCGACTACCCGGTCGTACTGGGCTCCGGCATGATGCTGCCCGATTTCGAGGGCGCGCTGACCGGCATGAGCGAAGGCGAGACCAAGACCTTCGAGGTCGCGTTCCCGGCCGATTATCACGCCAAGGATCTGGCAGGCCAAACCGTTCAGTTCGAGGCCACCTGCAAGAAGGTAGAGGCGGCCAAGCTGCCCGAGCTCGACGCGGATTTCGCCAAGGCGCTGGGCATCAAGGACGGCGACCTGGTCAAGATGCGCGGGGAAGTCAAGGCCAATCTCGAACGCGAAGTGAAGAAGCGCCTGCAGGCCAAGATCAAGAATCAGGTGATGGATGTTCTGCTGTCCGTCAATAACATCGACGTGCCCAAGTCGCTGGTCGATCTGGAAGCCCAGCAGATGGCGGAAAACGCGCTCAAGGATCTGCAATCGCGCGGCATGGATGCCAAGAACATGCCGGTCGAGGCCTCGTGGTTCACCGATCAGGCGGTGCGTCGGGTCAAGCTGGGCCTGGTGCTGGCCGAACTGGTCAAGGCGAAGGATCTGCATGCCACCGCGGCGCAAGTGCGCGTCATCGTGGAGGATTACTCGCAGACCTTCGAGGATCCGAAGGAGGTCGTGCGCTGGTACTACAGCCAGCCGCAGCGCCTGGCCGAGGCCGAGGCGCTGGCGATGGAAAACAACGTCGTGGATTGGATGCTGGCCAACGCCAAGGTGGTCGACAAGCCGGTCTCTTTTGACGAATTGATGGGTAATGCGGCATGATGCGTTCGAGCATCGCCATGAACGAACCAGCCACACTATCCGACCCGCAGGCGATCGGCCTGATCCCGATGGTCATCGAGACCAGCGGGCGTGGTGAGCGCGCCTTCGACATCTATTCGCGCCTCCTGAAGGAGCGGGTGATCTTCCTCGTCGGGCCGGTCAATGACATGACCGCCAACCTGGTGGTGGCGCAGATGCTGTATCTGGAGTCGGAGAATCCCGACAAGGACATCCACTTCTACATCAATTCGCCCGGTGGCGCGGTGACGGCCGGCATGGCCATCTACGACACCATGCAGTTCATCAAGCCGGACGTGTCGACGCTATGCATCGGCCAGGCGGCCTCGATGGGTGCCTTCCTGCTGGCCGCCGGTGCCAAAGATAAGCGATTCTGTCTGCCCAACTCGCGGGTCATGATTCACCAGCCGATGGGTGGCTTCCAGGGGCAGGCGTCGGACATCGAGATCCACGCCAAGGAAATCCTGTTCCTGAAGCAGCGCTTGAACGACATGCTGTCCCGGCATACCGGACAGCCAATCGAGCGGATCGAACGAGACACCGACCGTGACAATTTCCTTTCTGCCGAGGCGGCCGTCGAGTATGGCCTGGTGGACAAGGTGCTGAACAAACGCGGCGACGTCTGATCTCAGCGCGCATCAGACACGGAACAACAGAGGAACGGCGATGGCGGAAAAGAAATCTGGCGAGAAGCTCCTGTACTGCTCCTTCTGCGGCAAGAGCCAGCACGAGGTCAAGAAGCTGATTGCCGGCCCGTCGGTATTCATTTGCGACGAGTGCATCGAACTCTGCAACGACATTATCCGCGATGAGACCGTGGCGGAGTCGGATGGCAAGCCGTCCCGTGACCTGCCGACGCCGCCGGAGATTCGAGCCATCCTCGATCAGTACGTCATCGGCCAGGAGCAGGCGAAGAAGATTCTCGCCGTGGCCGTCTACAATCACTACAAGCGGTTGCGCTACCATCAGAAGGGCGCCGATGACGTCGAACTGGCCAAGAGCAACATCCTGCTCATCGGCCCGACCGGTTCCGGCAAGACCCTGCTGGCTCAGACGCTGGCCCGTTTGCTCAACGTTCCCTTCGTCATGGCCGATGCGACGACGTTGACCGAGGCGGGCTACGTCGGCGAGGACGTCGAGAACATCATCCAGAAGCTGTTGCAGAAGTGCGACTACGAGGTCGAGAAGGCGCAGCAAGGCATCGTCTACATCGACGAGATCGACAAGATTTCCCGCAAGTCGGACAACCCGTCGATCACCCGCGACGTTTCCGGCGAGGGCGTGCAACAGGCTCTGCTCAAGCTGATCGAGGGCACCATCGCCAGTGTGCCGCCACAAGGCGGACGCAAACATCCCAACCAGGATTTCGTGCAGGTGGACACCACCAATATCCTGTTCATCTGCGGCGGTGCCTTCGGCGGCCTGGAAAAGGTGATCCGCAACCGCTCGGAGCAGGGTGGTATCGGTTTCGGTGCCGAGGTGAAGAGCAAGGACGACAAAAAGGCGGTTGGCGACGTGCTGCGTTCGGTTGAGCCCGAGGACTTGATCAAGTATGGCCTGATTCCGGAATTGATCGGCCGGCTGCCCGTGCTGGCCACTCTGGAAGAACTCAACGAGGATGCGTTGGTGACGATCCTGGTCGAGCCCAAGAATGCCCTGACCAAGCAATACCAGAAACTCTTCGCCATGGAAGGGGTCGAATTGGAAGTACGGCCAGCCGCACTTCAGGCGATAGCCCGCAAGGCACTTAAGCGCAAGACGGGTGCGCGCGGCTTGCGATCGATACTGGAAGGCGCGCTGCTGGATACCATGTACGATTTGCCGACGCTGCAGAATGTCGCCAAGGCTGTGGTGGACGAGGCCATGATCGAGAATGGCGGGCAGCCCTTGCTGATCTACGCCGATCAACCCAAGGTTTCCGGCTCCAACTGAGGTCGGGAAGGGGTTACGCCCGCGTCGGGCCGGTTGCCGCCGGCAGGCGCTTGAATTACCTGCTTGAATTGGCCTACGGTCGTCCCCATGTCGGTCGGGCAGCATCAACGAAAAGGACAAGCCCATGTTAGGCGAACTCGAAACCCCCGCGGAAAAACTGGAATTGCCACTGTTGCCGTTGCGCGACGTCGTGGTATTTCCACACATGGTCATCCCGCTGTTCGTTGGTCGGCCGAAGTCGATCAAGGCGCTGGAGACGGCGATGG
>WBZU01002559.1_pt1 | contig 12422 bp, 12 predicted proteins | sample 5204311 | NCBI WGS metagenome assembly WBZU01 (sample SAMN12344359, study PRJNA552823) | activated sludge metagenome | biome: Activated sludge suspended growth; feature: Nitrification reactor; material: Wastewater; isolation source: activated sludge from nitrification reactor of wastewater...
CAAAAAATGTATTTTCCTTTCAAATTACCGGAAAACAGAGATTTCGACGTCGTCGGTTTCGGCACCAACGCGGTCGATTATCTGGTCATCGTGCCGGAGTATCCGGCCTACGATTCGAAGATCGAGAGCAACATCGTCATCACGAAGCTTGATGCCGCAATCAACTGGATGCGAAAGAATTCGCTCTGGCCGATGCCGATGGGCCTCGCTTGCTGCGCCATCGAATTGATGGCCACCGGGGCGAGCCGCTTCGATATTTCCCGCTTCGGTGCCGAGGTGATGCGCTTCTCCCCTCGTCAGGCGGATGTGATGATCGTAGCCGGCACGGTCACCTACAAGATGGCGCTGGCGGTGAAACGCATCTGGGATCAAATGCCGGGGCCCAAATGGTGCATTGCCATGGGAGCATGCGCATCCAGCGGCGGCATGTATCGCAGCTACGCCGTGCTCCAGGGTATCGATCGCCTGCTGCCGGTTGATGTCTACATTTCCGGCTGTCCACCGCGCCCGGAGGCTCTGCTGGAGGGGCTGATGCGCCTGCAGCGGAAGATCGAGAAGGAGCAGTCGCTGGCGGACCAGAAGCGCGAACTGATCCAAACCCTGGCCTGATTCCCGTCTGCCACCCGACCCCCTCTCGCATCCCCGATGAACCTCTCCGAAATCGTTTCCGCACTGAAGCAAAAGTTTGGCGATGCCGTGCTGTCCACCGTGGAAGCGCATGGCGAGCACTCAGTGAATGTCCGGCTTGAACAGGTGAAGAACCTGTTGCGCTACTGCCGGGACGAGATGGCATTTGATTATCTCGTAGACGTTTCCAGCCTGGATCACCTGGACAGCGAACCGCGATTCGAAATGGTCTATGAACTCTACGGCTACAGCCACGCACAGCACCTGCGTATCAAGGCCCGGGTCGATGAGGATCAACCGGTGCCCACGGTCAGCGACCTGTGGCCCACGGCGGACTGGCACGAGCGTGAGGTCTTCGACATGATGGGCATTCTCTTCGATGGCCACCCTGATCTGCGCCGCATCCTGATGTGGGAGGGCTATCCTTTCTACCCGCTGCGCAAAGATTTCCCGCTGGAGGGCAAACCGAGCGATGAGCCTGAAGTAGCGTTCACCCGCGTGGCACCGCTGGAGGGCGGTCCCTTCGTTACCTGTGCGGGTGAAGGCGATACGATCGCGCACGAACCACGTGCGCGCAGCGTGGCGGATTGAGTGGCGTGGCGCCGCAGGCCTTGCGGCGCGAATACCCCGCTCCAAATCCTGTTTGTTACCTTGCCCCGGGCAGGTCGTAGCGCTTGGCGGGCGATGGCACGGACTGCTTGTCCGTGCGCCAGACTTCGCGGCGGTCCTTGTTCAGGGCGATCACCGTGTAATTCGTGAGCCGTTTCGCGAAGCTCCCGTCAGTGCGATTCCACACTTTGATCGCCTGGATGCTCTGTTCTTTGCCAAGATCGACTTCCCACCAGGGTGTGTCCTCACTGTCCTTGCTGTGGTAGATGGACTTACGCTTCCAGTCGCCGCTGGTGTTGCCGTCATTGGCGAGCGGCGGCCTGCCGCCCCAGTCCGTGCTTTTCGCCGTGGCTTTGCCCTTACGGGCGATGTTTTCTCCGCCGGCAAACACCTCAACCTCGGCAAGGTTCAACGTGCCGGTGCCAGGTATTTCCACACGCACAAATTGCGCGGTGATTCCGCCAGACTTGGCCAGTGGCGGCTCCGCAGACTTGGCTGCTGGCTTAGATGGCTTTCGTGATGCAGGTTTCGGTGCCGGTGCTGCTGCCGCCACTGGCTGTGCGGGTTTCGATGCGACAACAGGCGACTCCGCTGACGGCGGAGGGGGGACGAGCGCTGAGGATGCTGCGCCTGCAGGTTCGTCGCCCACATGACCGCCTAGGAAGGTCTCCACGACCAGCTTCCGCAAGCCGCTGGGCCAGTCGCTTCCCCAGCGCACTCCCATCCACGCCAGGAAGGCAATGAGACAGCCGAGAGCGATCAGATTCAGCACGATGGCAATGGGCACGCGCTTGCTCCGCTTCTTCGACTTGGGAACTTCTTTGCCCGAATCAGCAGGCTGCTTCGCGGCTGATGGCCCAGGAGGTCGCGGCTTCGGGACGGGTGGCCCGGCGGGCTTCGACGGCACCGGTGCAGCAGGTTGCAAGGGAGCGGTCGCCGTCCCTGCCGCCGTGCCCACGAGAGGTGCCGTGGGCGCTGCCGGCTGCCACACGGGCATGGCATACATCGGAAAAGCGGGAACGAGAAATCCCGTCGTGGAGGCCAGGACCTCATATGCCTGCGCGGCTGATGCAGGGCGCAGAGCGGAATCAGCTCGCAGCAACCACGCCAGCCAGTCGTGCACGCCAGGCTCCACATCCGGCCGCGCGTGCCGCAACACCACCGGATCAAACTCTGCCCACGCGGCGTGCAGTTCTTCCGCCGAGCCGCCCTCGACCGGTGCCCGGCCCAGCAGCAGGGTGGTGAGTGTGGCACCCACTGAAAACAAATCCGCTGCGGCACCGCCACGCTCACCGCGCAGACGTTCCAGCGCACGAAATTGAAGCGTCTCCCGCGGCTGCTCGTGACGGCACTCCGATTGTCCCCAGTCCTGAAGCTGAGCGAAAATGCCACCCGCAGGATGATCCGCGAGAATGAGGTTCGAGGGTTTCACATCCCCATGCCGCAACCCGAGCTGCTCGCCCGCCATCAATGCCATCACCAGCTGCGATGCCACAGCCCGCACATCAGCCGCCTGCAAGATTCGTTGCTGCACGAACTGCCAGGCATTCATCCCCTCCGGCAGTTCCGTCACCAGCGTGACCTCTTCTTCGTGCGCATCCACCGCGAGCAGACGCCCGACATGTGGATTCTGCAGCGGCACCAGGTGTTCTGCCAGCTCACCAACGGCATGCGCATCCAGTGCATACACCGAAGCGGACTCGCCAAGCAGAGCCTTCAAACGCACGCGCTGCCCAGTCGCCTGATCGATGCCACGATACACCTTTGCCGAAGGCCCGGCAGCGATCACTGCTTCCACGATGTAGCTGTATTCAGGCACGCCGTTGATTTAGAGAATCCCCGATGCGTGTCACGCACAAACACCTCACGGCGCCTTCACCGCATCAGGAAAGGAGCCGATGGTGGTGGCACGTGTTTCATCACCGTCCATTTGCACAAAACGGGCCGCGACACCTCGCATGGCGGTCACCACGGAGCGCGCTTTTGCCACTCCGAGCACGCACAGCGCCGTGGCCGTAGCGTCACTGGTGGTGGCATCCGGCGCCACGACCGAGCAAGCAATGCGACCCGTCAAACCAAGCCCAGTGGCCGGATCCACTATGTGCGAGTATCGCTGTCCCGCGATTTCCATCCACTGATGCAGGTCGCCCGAAGTCGAGACCCCGCAATTCCGCAGTTCCAGCGTGATGAGCCGGTCCTTCTCTCCGGTCGCCTCAAAGGTGCGCAGCTGCACGGGCCAGCCTCGGGCACCAGGTGGCGGATCGCCAATGGCAAGATCCCCGCTGGCCGCGACAACCGAACAGGGAAAGCCACGCTCACGCAGGACCTGCAATGCCGCATCAGCGGCGAACCCCTTCGCAATGCCACCTAGATCCAGCTGCATGCGCGGCTGCGCGAGCGAGACGCGGTGCGCAGCGGCATCGATCTTCACCTTTTCCCAGCCAGTCAGTGCACGCACGGATGCCAGCTGGTCAGGACCAGGCAGCGCGCCTTTACGCCGGGCGCGTCGCCACATCTGCGAGTAGTGGCCGCAGGTAAAATCAAATGCGCCGCCTGTCGCTGCAGCGATCTCGCGCGCACGCTCCAGCACGCGCAGCAGGTCATCGCTCACCACCATTTCCTGCGCCTGGCAGAGCCGGATCAATTCACTGTCCGGCAGGTAATCCGAGCACACGCGGTTCAACTGCTCCACCCGGGCAAAGGCGGCTTCAGCCGCGTTCTGCGCTCCGCTTGCATCAGCCGTCGCGATGCGCACCCGCATCAGGGAGCCCATCTCGGCTCGCTCAAATTCCAGGATGTCCGCCCGGCTGAAAGACAGCAGCAGGCCATGCAGCAAAACAAACTGTAGCGCACGACGCACCAACAAAAACGGCGCTCTGAACGAGCGCCGCTTTGAGACATGAAATGTAAGATCTGGAAGCCTAGGAGCCATCGCGACCGATCGCTTCCACCGGGCAGCCGGCCAGCGCCTGCTCGCAAAGCTCCTTCTCTTCATCGCTCTCCGGTTGTTTGAACACGAAGGAGTGACCGCCGTCGTCGTCACGCTTGAAGTTGGAGGGAGCAGTTTCACGGCACAGGTCGCAGTCGATGCATTGATCGTCCACGTAATATGCTCCTGCGGCGTTTTGTGAGTATTTGTTAGCGGCGTCGGCCATTGATTTGGTATTGTTTGGGGGCGCGATAGTAAGACCACGCGGCAGTCGCGCAATGGATTTTTTGACCTGCTGGCCAGGTGCCCGCACAAGCACCGCACAGTCCCGCTCCCTTGACCGCCGCCGCAATCTCCCCACCATGCGCGCCATCATGCCCCACCAAGAACCCACCGAGATCAAGCCCGTCGTCCCACAAGACGGCTGGCACGTGCTGCATCTGTTTTACAATCTCAATCAGTCTGCGTGGTCGCAGCTCGGCGATGACGAGCAGATCGCTGCGGGCAAAAACCTGAAGCGCATCGTCGAATACATCCGCAAGCAGAAGGACACCCAGCTCCTTTGCTTTAGCATGATCGGCCCGAAGTCCGACATCGGCTTCATGCTCTTGACTCCCGATTTGCAGGACGCCGACAAGTTTGCCAAGCAGCTCGCCCTCGCACTCGGACCCGATGTGCTCGTGCCCGCCTACAGCTACCTGTCCATGACGGAGCTGAGCGAATACACGACCACCGAGGCCGACTTCAAAAAGGAACTCGTGGAGAAAGAAAACCTCACCGAGGGCACCGAAGCCTTTGAGGCACGCCTCACCGAATGGCGCGCGCGCATGGCCAAATACAATCACGACCGTCTGTATCCGAACATGCCGGACTGGCAGGTGTTCTGCTTCTACAACATGAGCAAACGCCGCAACGTGGAGCAGAACTGGTATGCCTCCGATTTCGAGACGCGCCGCAAACTCATGGGCGGCCACGCCAAAACGGGCCGCGCCTGGCATGGCAAGATCCGCCAGCTCATCACCGGCAGCACCGGGCTCGATGAAGCCGAGTGGGGCGTCACTCTCTTCGCGCACAACACCTATGACGTGAAGGGCATCGTCTATGAAATGCGCTTCGATGAAGTCAGCGCGGTCTATGCCGAGTTCGGCGACTTCTACATCGGTCTGCAACTCCCGCTCGGCGAGGTGCTGCACCGGGTGCTGAGTTGAAGCCCCCTCGGAGTCGTGTAGAATCCCGCCATGACAACAACCCTGCCACCCGATCTGATTCCGCTACGAGACGCAATCATCGCGCTGAGCCGGGAGAGGCGCGAGTTGTTGCTCCAACTGGTGGGCGAAGATGCGTGCGACGACAAGCCGTTGATCGCACCGCAAGTGAAGGAGGAGTTGCTTCGTCGCATGCAAGCCGCTGACTCTGGCGAGAGCATGGGCCTCCCAATGGAGGATGCCTTCCAACAATCGCTGAGCAGACTGGAGCAGCGATCTTTGACACGCCGTCCATGAAGGTCATCATTCAGCCTGAGGCGAATGCTGATCTGGATGAAGCTGCGGATTTTTACGAATCGCAGGAGAGCGGGTTGGGACGGGAAGTCTTGCAATTTTTGCACACCGCTATCGGCAAGCTTCGCTCGAACGCAGGCGTGCATCCACAAGAGTCCGGCATTTTTCGTTATGTGATCCAGGGACGCTTTCCCTGGTTTGTCGCATACTACTATCTGGTCGTCGACGAAGCCCGTGTTATCGGGGTGCACGATCATCGGCGTGATCCCGAATGGATTGCCGGGCGTATCCGGCAGCAACGATAAACTCCGCGCGCAAAACCTGATTTGAACTCTCCCCTCACCATCGCCAATCGCACCTTCACCAGCCGGCTCATGCTCGGCACGGGCAAGTTCGCCGCCGGCGAACTCATGCGTGAAGCCATCATCGCCTCCGGCACGCAGATCGTCACCGTGGCACTGCGGCGTGCGGACCTCACCGGCAAAGCGGATCCGTTTGCCAACATCCTCGACTTCATCCCCAAAGACGTGCTGCTGCTGCCGAACACCAGCGGCGCCATGAATGCAGAGGAAGCCGTGCGCCTGGCGCGACTCGCCGTCGCAGCCGGTCTGCCGAACTGGGTGAAGCTGGAGATCCATCCCGATCCGCGCTACCTGCTGCCCGACCCCATTGAGACACTGAAGGCCGCTGAGGTGCTGGTCAAAGAAGGCTTCACTGTGCTGCCCTACATCAATGCCGATCCCGTGCTCGCACGCCGATTGCAAGACGTGGGCACCGCCACGGTCATGCCGCTCGGTTCTCCCATCGGCTCGCATCAAGGCATCACCACGCGCAGGCAAATCGAGATCATCCTCACGCAAGCCACCGTGCCAGTCGTCGTCGATGCCGGCATCGGCGCACCGAGCCACGCTGCGGAAGCCTTTGAAATCGGAGCCGATGCCGTGCTGGTGAATACTGCCATCGCCGTCGCCAGCGATCCCGCGCGCATGGCCATCGCCTTCAAGCAGGCCTGCGAAGCCGGACGCGCGGCCTATGAAGTGGGACTCGGCAATCGCAGCGATGAGGCAAATGCCACGAGCCCGCTCACGACCTTCCTGTATCGGTAAGGCAAAATCACTTCGCCACCAGGCTGACCTTCAGGGTCTGGCACAGCTTCTCCACCTCATCGCGCGCCAGCACGATCGTCTTCCCGGCTTCCACCGCGATCACATCCACGCCTGACGCCGCAGCGTTGTTGATCGTCTCCGGCCCCACCACCGGCACATCGAATCGCATGTCCTGATCCGGCTTCGATACTTTGACCATCGTCGCACCCCCCTTCCCCAGCGCGCCACCGCGCTTCACGCATTCGTTCGTGCCTTCGAATGCCTCCACCGCGAGCACCGTGCCGTTCTTCACCACCACGGTCTGGCCGATGTCCAGCCGGCTCGACTCCTTCGCGATGTGGAATCCATAATCCACGTCCTCCCAGCGGCGCCTTTTCAAACTCGGTCCGGCGACGTGACCCGGCTTCGGCATCAACTCATCCAGAAACGTGGTGGCCGGCAGCAGTTCGATTCCGTCCTTCTTCAACTCATCACCGATCGCCCCGAACAGCGTCTCCGCATTGCGCTGCTTCAGCCGCGCCAGCATCAGCAGCGTGCGGATGTCAGGCCGCAGATCGAAAAGGTTCTTCGGCGCGATCTGCCCCACCATCACACACTGCTGCACGCCCTCCCGTTTGAAGAACTTGATCATCTTCGAAAGCTGCCCCACGCGCACCCACTCGATCGCATTGACCTTCGATGCAATGTCCTGCCGTGTCTCGTTTTCGAACGCACACGCCGCCAGCTTCTTCACGCCCGCCTTCCGAGCATGAGCGATAAAGGTCTCCGGGTAGATGCCGTTGCCGGCGATGATGCCGATGATGTCGGTGGGTGGCTGGACCATGAGTGCGGAGAACGCGATCAAGACCATAGATGCACCCGCCTTTCAACCCGAAGGCGGCGAGATCACGCCCCGACATACGTTTGCATCATCGCATCCTATGCGCGCCCATCTCCTCCTGCCTCTTTGCGTCAGCTTTGCCTCTCTTCACGCCGACGACTGGCCCCAGTGGCGCGGCCCCACACGCGATGGCGTTTGGCACGAAACCGGCGTCATGGAGACCTTCCCTGACGCCGAACTAAAGCCGCTCTGGGGCGCACCCATCGGCGCTGGCTACAGCGGACCCACGATCGCCGGGGACCGCGTCTTCGTGACGGATCACGTGAAGCAACCCATAGAACAGGAACGCGTGCTGTGTTTCGATCGCACCAACGGGAAGCCACTGTGGACTCTCGCTTATCCCTGCGTGTATCACGATCTCGACTACGCCCTCGGTCCGCGCGCGGCGGTCACGATCGCGGATGGCAAAGCATTTGCGCTGGGAGCGCTTGGGAACCTTCATTGTCTCGACGCACAAACAGGCAAGCTCATCTGGTCCCATGATCTGCCCGAAGAGTTTCGTGCACAGGTGAACGTGTGGGGCGTGACTGCCGCACCGCTCGTGTGGCATGACCTCGCCATCATCCAGGCCGGCGGGCAGCCAGACGCATGCCTGATCGCCTTCGATGCAAACACGGGCGAGGAACGCTGGCGCACCCTGGATGGTCGCGCGTCCTACTCGGCACCGCGCATCATCAGCGTCGGCGGCAAAGACGTGCTTCTCGCGTGGACCGGGAACTGGCTGGCATGCATCGATCCCGCCACGGGCAAACCACATTGGCAAGAAGCGTTCAAACCCACGAAGATGGTGATCAATGTGCCCGATCCCGTGTTCGAACCCGCCACAGGTCGCATCTTTCTCACCTCTTTCTATGACGGGTCGTTCCTGTTCCGCATGAAGCCGGATCTCGGCACGCCCGACCTGGTCTGGCAGCGCCATGGCGTCAGCGAGCGCAAGACCGACGCACTGCACTGCATGATCATGACGCCGCTCGTCCGCGACGGTTTCGCCTACGGCATCGACAGCTACGGCGAAATGCGCTGCCTCAATCTCGAAACCGGCGATCGGGTGTGGACGGATGAAACCCTGCTGGCCAATGGTCGCTGGGCCACCGCCTACTTCGTGCAAAACGGCGGGCGCACCTTCATCACCACGGAGAAGGGCGAGATCGTCATCGCGAACCTGACACCCAAAGGCTTCGAGCGGATCAGCAGCGCGCGATTCATCACTCCGGTCACTGATCTGCGCGGACGCAATCATCCCATTGCGTGGTCGCACCCCGGTTACGCCGGGAAATGCCTGTTCGCGCGCAGCGATCGCGAACTTGTCTGCGTGTCGCTGGCAGCGCCTACAAAGTAAACTTCGGGCACTGCCCCATAAATGCCGCCGGGTTCTCAAACGCCACGCGCTGGATCATCGCCTCGCTCCAGCCGCGCCTCTTCATCTCCAGCATCGTGCGCGGCACCGCCAGCGGATCGCTCACGCCCCAGTCGCAGGCGCTGTTCATCCAGATGCGCTCGGCCTTGCGATGCTCCAGCATGTCGATGGCGCGATGCGGGCTGCACTTGCTCTCAGGATACAAGGTCATCCCGGCCCAGAATCCCGCATCCAGCACGAGGTCGATCGTATGCTCCTCCACGTGATCGATGATCACGCGCTCCGGCTTGATCTTTGAGTGATTCCGCAGCGCATCCACGATCAGCCGAGTGCCTTTCAGCTTGTCCTCCAGATGCGGCGTGTGGATGAGGATGAGCTGATCGTGATCCTCGGCGATCTGCACATGCTTCTCAAAGATGGTCAGTTCATTGCGACTGTTCTTGTTCAGCCCGATCTCGCCGATGCCCAGCACGTTCGGCTTCTTCAGGAACTCCGGAATCAAAGCCATCACATCATCCGCCAGTTTCAGGTCCTCCGCTTCCTTCGGATTGATGCAGAGCCATGAGTAGTGCTTCAGCCCAAACCGCGCCGCGCGCTTCGGCTCGTATTCCGTGATCTGGCGGAAGTAGTCATAAAAACCGTCCGCGCTGCTGCGATCGAACCCCGCCCAAAATGCCGGCTCGCAGATCGCCACGCAACCCGCGAGCGCGAGCTTCTCATAGTCGTCAGTGGTGCGGCTCACCATGTGGCCGTGGGGTTCGATGTAGTTCATGGCGTGATCGCGAGAACCGTGCATCGCGGTTCGCAGGCATGCCAGCGGCATTTCGGCAAAGTGTGGCCATGTCTTGCGTAGTAGTTCCTTGATGAAATCACTGCCCGCACTCGCCGCCGCGCTACTCGCCATCGCCACACTGCACGCACAGGACGATGGCTTTGTCCCGCTCTTCAACGGTAAAGACCTCACCGGCTGGCGTCCGATCAATGTCGCCGCCGACACCTTCTCCGTGCGCGATGGCATGATCGTCACCACGGGCAGGCCCACCGGCTTCATGGCCACCGAGCGCCAATACGAGAACTTCATCATCGAACTCGACTGGCAGCACATGAAGGAGGCGGGCAACAGCGGTCTCTTCATCTGGGGTGAAGGCCTGCCCGCACCCGGTGTGCCATATGCCAAAGGCATCGAGGTGCAAATTCTCGACCTCGGTTACGAGAAGAACAAAGGCGCGTGGGAGTGGTTCACCTCGCATGGCGACATCTTCCCCATCTGGGGCGCGACGATGACGCCCGTGGCACCCACGGCGAAGAGCGGCGTGCGCAGCTTCCCCAGTGAGAAGCGCACGAAGCCCTCGCCCGAGTGGAATCACTACCGCGTGACGTGCAATGCCGGCGAGATCCGGCTCGAAGTGAATGGCAAGCAAGTCACCGTGGGCCGCGACTGCGTGCCGCGCAAAGGTTACATCTGCCTCGAAAGCGAAGGCAGCGAATGCCATTTCAAGAACCTCCGCATCAAAGAACTGCCCTCCACCGGTGCAACGCCGGCGCAGACGGCACAGGCGTTCGAAGGCTTCCGACAGCTCTTCAACGGCAAAGACTTCACCGGCTGGAAGCTCACCGACGCAGTGAAATCACTGTGGCATGTGAATGGCCTGCATGTGAACGCCACGGCAGCCGCCAAGGGCAAAGACCTCAACCTCTGGAGCGAGCGATCCTACAAGGACTTCATTCTCGTGGCCGACTGGCGCCTGCCTGCGAAGCCCGTGAAGAAAGCCCTGCCCACTTTCACCGACGACGGTCTCTACGTGCTCGATGCCGACGGCAAGCCCGTGCGCAAGGAGATCGACGACGCCGGCGACAGCGGCATCTACCTGCGCGGCGACGGTCGCTACCAGGTGAACATCTGGAGCCAGCCCATGGGCTCTGGCGATATTAACGAGATGCACAAGGACAAGTCACTGCCTGCCGACATCCGCCGCGCCATGATTCCCAAAAAGCACGCCGACGCCAAGTTCGGCGCGTGGAACCGCTTCATCATCACCATAAAAGGCGACCGCGTCACGGTGGTGCTGAACAATGAAGTCGTGATCGACAACGCCCAGCTCCCCGGCGTGCCAGCCGAGGGTCCCATCGCGCTTCAGTATCACGGCGACGCCATCGAGTTCGCGAATTTGTTCATCAAGGAACTGTGACGCCTCTCATGCCCTCCCCATCCGCGGGCACTCTGGTTCCCAGAACACTGGTTGCGCGCTGACAGGCTCCGCCCGATATCGCCGCGCAGGAAAAGCCTGCTCTTGCGCCCATGCTCGGACACCGCGTCTCCCACCGCTCCGCCCTCTGGCCCTTGGTTGTCGTGCTCGCGGCTGGGTGGCTTGCCGGACTCTGGCTCGTGCTGCGCCCCAGACCTGATGATTGGCGCACTCAGCAAGGCGCTCGCGCCGCGCTTGATACTGCCATACGCGCTTTCGACTACGCCACGCGCATCCCGACTGAATTCCGGTCGGACCTTGTTCCCGACCACGCGACGGAGAGCATAGCCACTCTGTGGGAGGATGTGATCGATGCGCCGCAGCCCAATGACGCGCTGCTTCTTGACTTCGCTGTCGCCGCCTCACGCATCTCACTGAACGCAAACCAAGACGGGTCCGGCGCCTGGGTGCAGCGTGGTCGTGAGGCTCTCCGTCACGTCTCCGCCGCTTCGCGCCTATCCAGCTACTCCATCCATGCGGAGAAGTGCCTCAGCGGTGTCCCTCTCACGAACGAAGAAGCGCAGGCGCTCAAAGCATCGCTCGCCAGCTACGAAGCGAGCTGGACGCAAAACTATCTTGCCTGGAAGCTCGGCGCGAAGTCCGCCATGACCACGCCATCGGTGGACTGGCTCGGCTATAAGAGCTTCCGCGATCTGTGGATCAACTCCATCAGTGACCTTGCCGCGCCGTGGCTCGGCGTGCTCGGCGCTCCTCTTCTGTTGACCGGGCTGCGCAGACGCTGGCCCTCGGACGTGCACGCCGGGCGCCTGCAACGCCTGTGGCCGCTGCCATTCACCTTGATGCTCACGCTTATCAGCTTGCTGACATGCACTCTTGGGCTCGCACTGCTTTCCAAATTTCTGTTTTGGCACCGCTTGCTGCTCTTTGGTCACGACGGCCTGCTTGTCTGGCAGGCCATAAGCAGCGGCGCTTTTCTTCTCGCGCCCGCTGCCATGCGCTGGAGTCTGGGGCACGATTCCATGCGGGAAATCTTCGCCGTCTCCTGGCGAAATCTCATCCAACCAAAGCTGATGCTGGTTGGCTCAGGCGGCGCTCTTTGCGTGCTGTCTCTCGGAGCCATCATCGCCCGTTGGAACCTGCCTTGGCCTGGATGGGGAAATATCACTCTGGATCATTTTTCACGGCTGCCTCTGGATTACGGCACAGGG
>WBZU01001154.1_pt2 | contig 12419 bp, 12 predicted proteins | sample 5204311 | NCBI WGS metagenome assembly WBZU01 (sample SAMN12344359, study PRJNA552823) | activated sludge metagenome | biome: Activated sludge suspended growth; feature: Nitrification reactor; material: Wastewater; isolation source: activated sludge from nitrification reactor of wastewater...
AAGTATTCCGGCTTTATAATATCTGCACACTTTAATAAAAACCTTGGTGAATTTTTCTTGGAATAAAATATAATATGAATGTTGTAATCAGCATCAACCAACCAAAAATACTAAATACCTCCGTATATACGGAAAAATCTGAATAAATAATTAATCCTGCAGCAGGTATCAATCGTATTGTGATTTCAGCATTATTTATAAAATTAATGCTCCTGCTTTTCTTAAAATCTGCCTCGCTTTAGTCGGAGCAAACAGCATAATGAATCCGGAACAGATTATGAATATTCCGATTACTATTATTGTCCATTTTGCCATAATTATAATATTCATGAAATTAATTACTTCTCTTAAGCTTTAAAATTGCCTCTATCATTTCCTTCAAAACAATGTAGACATAAGTTAGTTTTTTATTAAATGCCGGTTTTGTTCTATTCTAAGCTTCTTGAAATTTTTAAATATTTTAGATTTATGCGTTTTATAATAATTTTTAAAACGAGTAATTACAATATTATTAATTACTTTCCAGAATTTTACCCCATGAGATCCCCGAAAAACTTTGAAGTATCTGATTAAATGTAATCCTTCGGTAAATGTCTGCCATATTCTGCAATCAACATCTGATGTATTTGGCGGTAAACTTCTGATAAATCCGTCGGACAGGATGCAAATCAAAAAAAATTTATTTGTGAAAAAAATAATCCTCTGTTAATTTTGCAATGTGATACTGAAATTAAAGTAACTCTGTCAATAAGGGAAAATCAAATAAGTAAAATTAATTTAATAACTAAACTAAACTGAAAAAATGAACCAACAACTGGAACAAATCAGCCGTCAGCAGAAAGAATCATGGAATAATTTTTCTTCCGGCTGGAAAAAATGGGATGAGCTGTTTATGGATTTCTTAAAACCTATGGGTGATGAGATCATTAACCTGCTCGATCCGAAAGATACAGACGTAATACTCGATGTGGCTTCCGGAACCGGTGAGCCGGGCTTGACAATAGCAAATAAATTAAAATTCGGAAAGGTTGTAGTCACAGATCTTGCTGAGGACATGCTGGAAATAGCTAAGGAAAATGCTGAACGCAGAGGAATCAGAAACATCGAAATTTTCCCATGTGATGTCAGCGAGATGCCTTTTGCTGAAAATACTTTCGATGCAATAAGCTGCCGGTTCGGATTTATGTTCTTTCCGGATATGCTCTTAGCAGCAAAAGAAATGGCAAGGGTGCTTAAACCGGGTGGAAGAATCGCTACTTCAGTCTGGAATGTACCAGAGAAAAATTTCTGGATCACAGCAATACTAGGCACAATAAATAAAAATATGGAACTTCCACCGCCGCCGCCGGGAGCGCCGGGAATGTTCCGCTGCTCCAATAAAGATCTTATTCCGGATCTGTTCCATCAGGCTGGATTGAAAAATATTTCTGTAAAAGAAGTTGCCGGAAAAATGAACTGCAGAACTGCTGATGTTTACTGGAATTCAATGACTGAAGTCGCCGCACCGGTAGTCGCAGCTTTGAGTAAAGCGGATGATTCTATGAAAACAAAGATCAAAAACGAAGTCTTTCAAAAAGTTACTGAAAAATACCCGGACGGTAATGTTATGATCGATTCAAGTGCACTTGTGATTTTTGGAGAAAAGTAACTGAATGTAATTCGCAGAAACTGAGCCATTCCTCCTCCTTGAAAAGAAAGTGTCTCATACATCTTTGTAAACCAACAAGGCACGAAGACACTAATAAAAAATGTGCGGAAAACAGAATACATTGTGCCTTAGTGCCTTAATGGTTTTAATATTTTTTAAGTTTTGAGACAAACTCAAAAGGAGTGGATAAGGAGTGGGTAGTTAACTATGATCCCGGGACGAATGCATCTAATCATATTCATACACAAATTAACCAATTAACCAATTAACCAAATTAACCAATTAACCAATTAACCAATTAACCAATTAACCAAATTAACCAATTAACCAAATTAACCAATTAACCAAATTAACCAATTAACCAGTTAACCAATTACCTAATTAACCAATATCATGTGCTTCGTTATCCATCACATTAAAAACATGCAGTACATACGGAAACAGTGCATCCATACTTTCTACCGCGCCGCGAACTGAACCTGGCAATGCCAGTATTAATGTAGTACCTTTTATTCCGGCAAAACTTCTGGACAGCATTGCATAAGGCATCTGCTCCTGTCCGTAATTTCTTGCTGCCTCTCCTATTCCCGGGATTTCACGATCGAGTAAAGATCTTATTGCTTCAGGTGTGACATCCTGTTTTGATAAACCTGTACCTCCGGTGAGAATTATAAGATCAGCTTTCGCCTCACAAAGACCAAGCACTTTTTCCCGGATTGCTTTTAAATCATCAGGAACGACACTGTAATCTTCTACACTTATGTCATACTTTTTAAGCCTCTCAATGACAGCTGTACCTGAAGCATCCTGATTCTTACCCGCAGAAATGCTGTCAGAACAAACCACCACCGCAGCTTTCATTTTGTGTTTAAGTTTAACATTGAACTGGGATTTGCCGCCTTTCTTAGAAATAAGCCTGATGCCTGTAATTTCAATCTCTTTATCTATAGGCTTTAGCATATCATAAATTGTTAAAGCTGCAATCGAAGCTCCATGCATTGCTTCAACTTCGACCCCGGTCTTATAAACCGTATGAACTTCCATTTCAATTTTTATTTCAAGTCCTTCAATACTGAATCGCACCTGTGCAGATTCTACAGGCAGAGGATGACAATCCGGGATCATATCGCTCGTTCTCTTAACTCCGAATAATCCCGCAACACGGGCTGCTTCAAGTACATCTCCTTTGGGAACAGTTTTATTGTTTACAGCATCGATTGTATCCTGTCTGCTTACTTTAACAATTGCCTGCGCAACAGCTGAACGGTGAGTTTTAATTTTTCCTGATATGTCAACCATAATTATTTTCTTTAACTGTTAACTTTCCACTGATGACTTTCATCATCAAAAATTTCCTTTCCCCAGACCGGAACTTCTGTTTTGATTCTTCCCACAATTTCCTCACAGGCTTTGATTGCATTTTTTCTGTGAGCAGAGGAAGTGAGCACAAATAAACTTATTTCACCGGAATTTACCAGACCCAGGCTGTGATATATGTGCAGACAGGTTAATGAATATTTTTCAAAAGCAGCTTCGCGTATTTCACTGAATTTTTCCAAAGCCATTTCAGCATAAACTGTATACTCAATTGCTTTCACTACTTTATTGTTTATTATATCATTCCTCACCTGCCCAAGAAAAATACTGTGCGCTCCGATATTCTTTTTTGTGCTGTGCCCGGCAATGGATTTTCCTATAAATTCAGAAGTGATCGCGCCGTCTACAAATGTTTTCCCGCTTTTAATTTCTTCCATATTATGCTTTAATATTATTTTGATATTTCAGCAATTTTTCAATTCCTCCGCTCAGGCTGTAAGCTCTGCAGAGAGGATCTTTCTTTTTCAGAATTTCTAGCGCCTTTAGACTACGCATTCCAGTCTGACATATCAGTACAATTGTTTCAGAAGCTTTTAGAAGTGAAGTGTTTTTTTCAAACATGGACAAAGGAATCTTTTCTGATTTAAATTCTTTTATTAGAGGCATTTCATTTTCTTCGCGGACATCTATAATTCTTATTTTCTCCTTTAATATAAGATCATAAAACTCAGCAACTGATATTTCATTTTCTGATCTCCTCACTCCGCAAAACCGGTCGTAGTTATAATCTAAAAATTCAGATCTGGATTTTGGAATTAATGAATCGCTTTTTTCTGATTTTGAAATGGCGAATTTGTAAAATGAATTTGTCAGAATATTATATGAAATTACTGAACTGCAAAGCACATCGCCGATACCGGTTATTATTTTTATCGCTTCGGCTGCCTGTATTGTACCTATGATCCCGGGTACAACACCCAGCACCCCGACTTCATTACAGTTAACCACTGAACCCGCATCAGGAGGGTTCGGAAACAGATCACGGTAATTAGTTTTGGTTCCATTATCATCATCCTTATAATTAAAAACACCTGCCTGCCCTTCAAATCTCATCACTGCTCCGTAGACTAAAGGCTTGTCAAGTAATACGCAGGCATCATTTATTATATAGCGTGTTTGAAAATTATCCGTTCCGTCAATTACCAAATCGTAATCTGCAATGATCTTAAGAGCATTCTGATTATCAAGCTTCAGATCGTATTTTCGAAATTCAATCTCCGGATTGAATGAATTCAATTTTTTTGCAGCTGTTTCCGCTTTGGACTTTCCTATATCATCCACTCCATAAAGTATCTGTCTTTGCAGATTTGAGATATCTACAACATCAAAATCCACAATACCAATAGTACCGGTTCCGGCAGCAGTGAGATATAATAATGCAGGACATCCAAGCCCTCCTGCTCCGGCTACCAGAACTTTTGCATTGAGCAATTTCTTCTGAGCTTCTTTGCCGAACTCTTTTAATATTATCTGACTGTTATATCTGCCGAATTTGTCTGACGATTTCAATTTTCAAATATTGTTTATGCTACAGATTATTAAATAGAGTATTTTTTTTTATATGATGCCGAAAATCTCTTTTTATAAAAATAAATCAGAAGTTATGAAAATCAAACGTGAATATTTTATATCAAAATTCTCCTGTCTGAATTCCGGTATAGATCATCCAGCAGGCGGCAACTGCAAATACAGCAATTATTAAAGTGAAAACAAGCATAAAAATAAAGCCTTTGCCGGAATCCAGTTGCATTTTACCGGGATCATCTTTATCATAATATAAAGGCAGCTTATCTCCTTCCTTATATGGCAAACCCGCTACTGCTATATCCTTTCTAATAATAATTCCTGTTTCATTTATTCTATATTCAATCAATATTTTATTAATTCCTCTGAGTGTTCCAAGTGGAGTTTGACAAACAGTACCTGTAGTTTTTACTCCATATTTTTCCAACTTTCTTATTCCTTTTATTCTGAACAGAACAATTATAAAAGGCAGGAAGCCGGTAATTATAATTAATGCAAATATTAAGTTCATAAAAATTTAATATTAAATCATTATTCAATTCTTTAAGAAAATAAATGAATTAAAAATGTGCTGACTTTTTTTATTCCGGGTCTTTAATTGTTACTTCAGGAATATTTGTCACAGACATTTCATTCAGATAATTAATTTTTTCGTCTTTGAGATTTTTTAAAAACGGTGTTATGTCTTCACCGTAACTTCTTTTAGAATAAGCATAGACCAGAAATCCTTTCTGATCATTTCCAAGGTCTGCCTGCTTATACCTGTAAACATTGAATTCGGCTATCGACATATCATCTCCTTTACTTTCACTCAACAGGAAGTCAACCATATATTCTTTTCCGTCAGGACTTTCTGTGATCTGATAATTACATAACGGATCTGTGCCTTTACGGTTTGTCAGTTCTTTTCCTTTTTGCTGAACTGCTTCACTTACACTCATGTCTGTTACAAACAAATGTATTGTCATCATCTCATTAAAATTTTCCGGCTTCTGACCTTCTGGCAGATATTCCTGAATGAAATAATTGTCTCTGGGTCTGTCTGACCAGGCAAGATTAAATTTTATTCCGTTAAATTCCAACGGACCTTTTACTCCGATCCTGTCTGTAACATTATCGGATACTGTCAGGAATGAAAGAAGCAGTGATGAAATTGTTAAAAAAAGAATTTTCATTTTGAATTAATTTAATTTATGATTTGAAGTAATATTCTTTATAAATTCTATTGATCTTTCCAGTGCAAGCTGTCCGGCTTCAGAATCCAGATTAAACTGATATTCGTGAGGCAAAGCAGGCTTTAAATCCGACTGAAAAAAAAGAGTATCTGTTTTTACGTTTAGACCGGAAAGCTTTTCTGCGAATGCCTGTGACTGCACAAGTAACGGATCTCCGTTTCCTGCAGAAATAAAACAGGGAGGATAATCCGAATTGACATAATTTATTATAGATGCAGTTTTAAAAAAAGGATCATTGGAAAAATCTTTTTTTCCGCTGTATGACCAAAGTACAGTTCTAAGAAAATCACCGAAGCCGCTTTTAAGATCAACATTTTCAATATCATAAGGTCCGCAGTAAAGTATGAGTCCGGAAAGTTCTTTGGGATTAATTGATGGAATAATTCCAAGCAAATTTGAGTAGCTGCTGTCAACTGTAATATTCCCCATTTGAGCTGCAATGTGCGCTCCGCCAGAATCTCCTGCAAGAATGAACCTTCCCGAATCAATATGCAGTCTGACTGCATTTGCTTTTAAGTAAGCCAATGCTGCGTTTGTCTGAAGCAGTGGTTTCGGATATTTATTCTCAGGTGCTGTAGAATAGTCAATTGCAGCGACGACAAATCCTTTCGAAGCTAAAATTTTACAGTAGTTTGCTACCTGATCTTTACTTCCTGAAATCAAAGCTCCGCCGTGTATCCAGATTATAACAGGCAGCTTCCTGTCAGTTTCATTTACATCAGAAGGGTAATAAATATCAAGTTTTGAATCTGCATCCTTTATGTCATACTGAATATTCAGTATCTCTGAAACACCTTGCGGTACATGCTTTTGTAATTCGCTGTTAGTATTTAATGCTGTTTTATTAAATGAATACCGGATCAATAATGCTGACGGCCATGGAGAAAGTCTGAATGCCAGAAAAGTAAAGGTTGTGAATAATATGATCAGGATTGCGGCAATGATTATAATTTTCTTAATTCGTTGTGACTTATCTCGGTCTGATGGCATTAAGTCTGATTTTTCTGAAACTCTGATTTTAAAATATAAGTGAAATGCCCGGTGATATTATTTAAGGGAACATTCATAAAGCTGCAGATGAATGAATGTTCTTATGTTAAGGAATGAAATGAAAAGTATTTTCATTTCATCCGGAAAAAAAATTAACGGTGCTGATCTATAAGAATATTATTCCCGTCAGGATCTGTGAGGGCAATGTAACCCGGACCGGATGTGCTCTCGTCTGCTTCTGTATCTAATTTGATACCGCCGCTTTTCAGAGCTTTCTGAATTTCCCTTACATCATCAAAAGGATCGGTATTCTTTGCGTTCTCGTCCCAGCCGGGATTAAATGTCAGCATATTCTTTTCAAACATACCCTGAAAAAGACCGATCAGAGAATTCCCGTTCTTCATTATCAGCCAGTTCTGCTTTATATTACCGCCGAAAACAGTGAAACCCAGTTTCTCATAAAATTCTTTTGAAATGTTAATGTCCTTTACATTAAGACTGATTGAAAATACTCCAAGCTTCATTTTATCTCCTTTCTATGAATTGATTTAATGTTTATTTGATAGTGGATTTAAATTGCACTCAAAAAACTTTTTTCAATTTAATTTTTTGCATATGTAATTTCAATATCAATTATTTAAAAGAATACTTTCAGGCATTTTATTTCAAAATCGATATTTGCCTGATTATTTTATGTCATTAAACTATTCAGAATAAATTGTCCTGTTTATTAACTCATTACAATAAATTATCAATACCATATTCTTAATGTCTAAAAAATTAAACAGGAATTTAAATCACAGATCACTCTGATCTGAGCGGAATAATTCTGATATGACATTACCTTTAATGACTAATAATTTCCAGTTGTAAAATTATAATTAGTTTGTGTGAGGTCAACCACAGAATGCAGTTAATTCCATAAACTCAATTATAATATGGAAATTTTAAAATGATTTAATAATATTTGGGATATTTAGCAGCACAGATATGCCGGCAAAATTAATTTTTCAATCTCATTAAATTTATTCACATAATGTATTCCATTATCGAATTCATTATAGGAAATTATTTCACTGTATGTTTACTAATCGGACTGGTTGCTGCATTTGTGTCTGTCAGTAAACATCCGAAACCGGTTCCGAAAGAATTTATCTATGATAAATATTTTTCATATTACCTGCTTTTTGCAGTAGGCATAAATAATCTGATAAATTTTATCTTTCATGTTTTTTTCGGAGATACTGCGGCTGCATTTATCGGATGGGAGCAAAGTCCTTTTCAGGCTGAAGTCGGTTTTGCAAGTCTGGGTGTCGGAATTGCCGGTGTTCTTGCTTATAAATCCTCATTTCCTTTCAGAACAGCAACAATGATTCCGCCGGCAGCATTCTCTCTGGGAGCAGCAGGCGGGCATATTTACTACATGATCAGAGACAATAACTTTTCACCCGGAAATGTCGGACTTATACTTCCGGTAGATATCATATTACCTCTGATCGGACTGATATTCATGTGGAAATGTTACAAGTACCCATTGATAAAAGAGTAATAGTTTAAACGTAAAGGAATATTTATTAAGTATATAAAATCAATAAAAAAAATCGGTTAATAATTTTACATTTATTGCATATTTTTCTCATAAAATAAATTTTCAAAAAATGGAAATTGACAAAGACAAGATTGATGAAACAGTACTTGCACTTCTTTACCTGACAACTTTTGATGACAAATACTGTATGCGAGCCTGGAAAGGACAAGACTGGGATTCACTGGACAGACTTTACGAAAAGGGATTGATAAGTAATCCAAAGAGCAAAACAAAATCTGTTGTATTATCAGAAGAAGGAGCAAAACTTTCAGAAGAGCTGTTCAGGAAAATGTTTGAAAAGAAAACCAAATAATAAAAACTCTTTTAATTTTAATCTCTTTTTAATTAGTGAAATATTAATTAATGAAATAAAAAAGGGTTTCGGATTTTTTTTCATTAAAAAAGACTGCTTCCCTGAAGAAGCAGTCTTTGTATTTTATCTGTCTGAATCTATTTCTTTATGTCAAATCTGTCAAGGTCCATCACCTTTGTCCACGTGTTGACAAAGTCTCTAATGAATTTTTCTTTTGAATCACTGACTGCATACACTTCCGCAATTGCCCGCAGTTCTGAATTGGAACCGAAGATCAGATCTGTCCTCGTTGCCTTCCATTTCACGTTTCCGCTCTTACGGTCAAGCCCTTCATATAAATATTTTGAATCATCAGCTGCACGCCACTGAGTTTTCATATCCAGCAGATTGATAAAAAAGTCGTTGGATAATGTGTCAGTTTTGTCTGTTAAGATTCCCAGATCGGAATTATCGGAATTTGTCCGCAGCATACGCATACCTCCGAGCAGAACTGTCATTTCAGGGACAGTTAATGTAAGCAGCTGAGCCTTGTCAATAAGCAGATATTCTGCCGATACTTTTGAAATTGCTTTCAAATAATTGCGGAAACCATCAGCAAATGGTTCCATCATTTCAAAAGATGCAACATCAGTTTGTTCCTGTGTAGCGTCCATTCTGCCCGGAGTGAAGGGAACATTCACTTTCACACCCGCATTTTTTGAAGCCAGTTCTATTCCTGTATTTCCCGCAAGTACGATCAGATCGGCAAGCGAAATTCTCTTATCGTCCTTTTGTGACTGATTGAATTCCTGCTGTATCTTTATCAGACTGCTTAAAACTTTTGCTGACTGTGCAGGATTATTAACTTCCCAGTCACTCTGCGGAGCCAGACGGATCCTCGCACCGTTAGCGCCGCCGCGTTTATCAGAATCCCTGTAGGTTGATGCTGATGCCCAGGCAGTGGAGACCATTTCAGATACTGATAATCCCGAATCCGTGATTTTCTTTTTCAGTTCATCAATATCAATTTCATCTATCAGCTTGTGATCAACTGCCGGAATCGGATCCTGCCAGATAAGATCTTCAGCCGGAACTTCAGAACCAATATAACGTGTCTTGGGACCCATATCCCTGTGAGTCAACTTAAACCAGGCACGCGCAAAAGCATCTTTAAACTGTTCGGGATTTTCATAAAACCGTCTCGATATTTTTTCATATTCAGGATCAAACCTCAGTGAAAGGTCAGTAGTGAGCATTGTCGGTAAATGTTTTTTATCAGGTGAAAATGCATCCGGAATAACCGCTTCAGCATTTTTTGCTACCCACTGATTAGCTCCTGCGGGGCTTTTTGTAAGTTCATATTCATATTCAAATAAATGTTTGAAAAAATCATGACTCCATTTGGTCGGGGTTGATGTCCATGTAACTTCAGGTCCTCCTGTTAATGTATCAGGCCCATTGCCGGTTCCGTTTTTATTCTTCCAGCCCAATCCCTGTAATTCTATATCTGCTGCTTCAGGTTCGGGACCAATAAATTTCGGATCACAGGCTCCGTGTGCTTTTCCAAAGCTGTGCCCGCCTGCAATAAGAGCTACACTTTCTTCATCATTCATAGCCATTCGCGCAAATGTTTCACGAATATCTTTCGCTGCAGCTACAGGATCGGGATTACCGTTAGGTCCTTCGGGATTAACATATATTAAACCCATTTGTACAGCAGCCAGTGGATTTTCCAGATCACGGTTTCCTGAATATCGGTCTTCATCGCTGAGCCATTTATTTTCTGCTCCCCAGAAAATACTCATATCAGGTTCCCAGACATCTTCACGTCCTCCTGAATAGCCAAATGTTTTAAAGCCCATTGATTCCAAAGCAACATTTCCTGTAAGTATCATTAAGTCAGCCCATGATATTTTGTTACCGTATTTTTGTTTGACCGGCCAAAGAAGCCTTCGTGCTTTATCAAGATTGGCATTATCAGGCCAGCTGTTTAAAGGTGCAAACCGTTGCAGCCCTTTTCCTGCGCCGCCTCTGCCGTCACCTGTTCTGTAAGTACCTGCACTGTGCCATGCCATGCGAATAAAAAATCCTCCGTAGTGTCCGAAATCTGCAGGCCACCATTCCTGTGAATCGGTCATAAGATTCTGAAGATCTTTTTTTAATCCCTCATAGTCTAGTGCTTCGAATTCTTTCCTGTAGTTAAAACCACTATCCATTGGATTTGAAACTGAAGCATTCTGTCTTAGAATATTCAGATTTAATTGGTTAGGCCACCAGTCATTACTTCTGGGTATACTCATAGTTCCGTTAAACGGACAATTTCCTGAACCGTTTGATTTAGTTTCCATAATAATAAATTAATTTAATTGTTTGAATTTTACTGATAAAAAATAATGATAATTATTAAAATTGAATCTGCAGCTCCCGGAATAAATTATTACTGTTAAATGCAAACGTTTATTTGCTTCTGCAGGGGATATTGATTTCTTACTCAAGTTATTTTTTGGGGCAGTTATAATTTAAGAATATTAGACTGAAAGTAATATACAGTTATTACTGCAGTGTCAGCGAAAATAATATTGGACCGGCAAATATAATGCAGATCGTTTGTATTTCAAATGAAAATTGGAAAATCAGAAAAATATCCGGCGCAGAATTTTTGAAATTTATTGTATTTTATATTTAACATATTTTAAATAAAAAATATATGATCCGAAAATTTGATAGTTTTATCCTGTCAGGTTATAAAATAACTTACAATCCAGCTGAGCTGGATGCTGAATACGGAATAACTCCCGAAATCAGAATTCATCTGGATAAAGTTTTGAAAAAAATTTACGGTGGTGCTGATAATATGAATACATATATCGAAACTCTTATAACAAAGTATCCTCAAATACCGCAATTCAAAAATTATCTTGCAGGCTTTTACTCTCAAACCGGACAAAACGAAAAAGCATTTGAGATAAACAATAGAATTTTAAAAGAACATCCCGAATATTTGTTTGGCAAAATAAATCTCGCTCTTTAATATCTTCGTGAAAATAAGTCATCTAAGATTCCTGAAATTCTCGGCGATGAACTGGAAATTAAATCTTTATATCCTGATCGTGATATTTTCCATATAGAAGAATTATTGTCCTTTTATCAGGCAGCTGTATATTATTTCCTCGAAACGGGAGATATTGAAGCAGCTGAAATGCGTCTGAGAATAATGACTGAGCTGGATAAAGATAGCTCCCAGACAGCACAGGCTGCAGAAAGAATTGTCTTGTATAACATAAAAGCATGTTATGAAAGACATAAAATAAGTTTGTCAAAATCGAGAAAACCTGAATTCATTCCAAAGAAAAAATATAAGCAGACAGTTACTGAACAAACTTTTATTAACTCTGAAATAAAATTACTATATCAGTACAACTTTCAGAATAATATAAATATTATAAAAAAACTGCTTGAATTGCCAAGGCTAAGTCTTATAGAAGATCTGAAGAAAGTTGTCTTTGATAGTATATTAAGATACAAATATTTCAAAAAATTCGAATGGCAGGATTATACTCATTCATTCGCTTTGCATGCTTTGTTCATGCTTCGTGAATTAAAAGCCGAAGAAGCTCTTGAAACAGTACTGGAGCTGTTAAAGCAGAAAGATAAATTTCTCAATTACTGGGTTGGTGATTTAATTACTGAATATATGTGGATGATAATTTATGACATTGGAAAAAATCAACTGGACGCATTGAGAGATTTTATTCTCGAGGGAGG
>WBZU01002560.1_pt1 | contig 12419 bp, 7 predicted proteins | sample 5204311 | NCBI WGS metagenome assembly WBZU01 (sample SAMN12344359, study PRJNA552823) | activated sludge metagenome | biome: Activated sludge suspended growth; feature: Nitrification reactor; material: Wastewater; isolation source: activated sludge from nitrification reactor of wastewater treatment...
AAGAACATCCAGAAAAAGATTGCCGCCCATCCCTTCGCCAAGGAGGCGAAAGGCAAGCCGCGCGTCCTGACCATCACCCAGTCCACCTACGACGGCGTGCTCTACAACGTCGAGGAGATCAAGGAGATGCTCGATGGCAAGATCGACACCCTGCACTTCGACGAGGCCTGGCTGCCGCACGCCGCCTTCCACGATTTCTACGGCGACTACCACGCCATTGGCGCCGACCGGCCGCGCTGCAAGGAATCGATGGTGTTCTCGACGCAGTCGACCCACAAGCTGCTGGCCGGCCTGAGCCAAGCCTCGCAAATCCTCGTGCAGGACTCCGAGAAGCGCAAGCTGGACCGCGATGTCTTCAACGAGGCGTATCTCATGCACACCTCGACGTCGCCGCAGTACGCCATCATCGCCTCCTGCGACGTGGCGGCGGCGATGATGGAGGAACCGGGCGGCACGGCGCTGGTCGAGGAATCGATCGCCGAAGCGCTCGACTTCCGCCGCGCCATGCGCAAGGTCGACGAGGAGTGGGGTGCCGACTGGTGGTTCAAGGTCTGGGGCCCGAACGATCTCTCCGAGGAAGGCATCGAGGAGCGCGCGGCCTGGATGCTCAAGCCTGGCGATCGCTGGCACGGCTTCGGCGCCCTCGAGCCGGGCTTCAACATGCTCGACCCGATCAAGGCGACGGTCATCACCCCGGGCCTCGATGTCGATGGCGACTTCGCCGACTGGGGCATCCCCGCCGCCATCGTCACCAAGTATCTCGCCGAGCACGGCGTCATCGTCGAGAAGTGCGGCCTCTACTCCTTCTTCATCATGTTCACCATCGGCATCACCAAGGGCCGCTGGAACACGATGCTGACCGAACTCCAGCAGTTCAAGGACGACGTCGACAAGAACCAGCCGCTGTGGCGGGTGATGCCGGAGTTCGTCGCCAAGTTCCCGCGCTACGAGCGCGTCGGCCTGCGCGATCTGTGCACGCAGATCCACGATGTCTACAAGACCAGGGACGTCGCCCGCCTGACCACCGAGATGTACCTCTCCGACATGGTGCCGGCCATGCGTCCGGCGGATGCCTTCGCCAAGATGGCGCACCGGGAGATCGAGCGCGTGCCGATCGACAAGCTCGAAGGCCGCGTCACGGCCGTGCTGCTGACGCCCTATCCGCCCGGCATACCGCTGTTGATTCCCGGCGAACGCTTCAACAAGACCATCGTGCGCTATCTCGAGTTTGCCCGCGAGTTCAACGCCAGGTTCCCCGGCTTCGAGACCGACATCCACGGCCTGGTCAAGGAAAATGGTGGCGGCTATTATGTAGATTGCGTAGCTCTAGATTGACGTTGCGTATCCGACTTGCGTGATGCTTCCGTTGTTTATAACAAATGAGTATTATAGGAGCATTGACGTCAAGAGCGGAGCTGGCGATGGCGAACTCAACGGCACACAAATCGGTAGCGAGAAAGCCTGAGCAAAACACAGTCTGGAGCCGCATTAGGCGGATTGCATGCCTAGCCTTGGCGCTGGGTGGTGTCGGTCAAGTGATGGCGTTACCAGGCGACCTGGATACCAGCTTTGGTTCGGCCGGTAAGATGGATTGGCCTGCACTAGAAACAAACTCCGCTCGGGAAGCGATCCCCTTGGCGGACGGCCGTATGATGTTCGTCTTGTATACCAATGTTTATCTTTGCCCGTTTTGTCCGAATCCGCCACCGAAGTACATAACTTGGCTGCGTTATCGTGCGGACGGTAGCTTGGATTCCTCATTCGGCCAAAATGGCCGAATTTCGGCGCCGGCCTCGATTGCCGAGCAGGGGGTGGAATACGGTTTCGCTGCAGCCTACCCTGATGGGCGGGTCGTAGCCAAGCTGCGGACTGACGTAATCGTCCGATGGAATGCCGATGGATCCATCGACTCCAACTTCATAACGGAGCTGACTACCTTGAGATCGACCGGTTTTCGCATCTCAAAACTCCTGCCAATTCGCGATGGTCGTCTTTTGCTCGTCGGCTATTTCTCAGGCTCGGGTGGTCAAGAAACAATCAGCTTAGTCATGCTGAAGGTTAACGGTGCGGTCGACCCAAGCTTCGGCGACAATGGCGTCGTACTGGTGAGTGAGGCGTCGTCGATTAACTCTGTCGTGGTGAGTCCGGACGGCCAGATAATGACCGCTGGCGTGACTAGAGACCGTAGGGGTATTACCGTAGGCAGGTTCAATGCCGATGGCACGCCTGACACCGGCTTCGCCCAAGACGGTACCGTCACGACTTATATTGGCCGCGATGGCCGCGCCTTGAGTGTACCCAATGCCAGCGATACCGATATCGCGGCGAGCGGCCAGACTATTGTTTTACAGCCGGATGGCCGCGCGCTGGTAGGTGGGCAAGTATGCCGTGACCTGCGGGCTGTCTGTATGCCTGTCTTGCTGCGCTATCTGGCCAATGGTCAACTTGACGGTAGTTTTGAAAACGGCATGCGCAGCAATCGCTGGGGTTCCACGATGACGGTCCGGGATATCTACGTGCGGCCCGACGGCAAGATCTTGACGCTTTGGGATAGGACTATCGTCAGATTCAATGCCAATGGCAGTCACGATACTGGCTATGGCGATAACGGCATGGTGCGAATATTGTCCGACGGATCAAGGTTTCTTCCTGACGGCAAATTGTTTGGTTACGGGTCGTACATTTACCGCTACCTGACCGATAACGCCGACCAAGGCGTGGTGCCGTGCACGGGGCTGTGGGTGATCGATGCGGAAAAGGGCGGTCCAGGTCGGGGATTCCAGATCGAAGTCCAGCGCAATCTGTTGATGATGGTGGTGAACGGCTATGAAGCAAGCGGAGCAGCAACCTTCCATGTGGCTGGTGGCAGCTACCAGAATGGCAGCTTTAGCGGGCAATTGCAACGCTATGCCGGCGGTTCGGCCATTGGCGGAAGCGTGCAAGCGGCGCATCTGGCGGGCAGCGCTGGACAAGTGAGCCTGTATTTCAGCGATGCTACGCACGGTACCATCGCTTTGCCCGGCGAATCACCCAAGACTATCAGCAAATTCGATTTTGGCGTGCCGCCGAAAACGGAAATCAATGTTCAGCCCCTTCCGGGTCTTTGGGTCATCCACAGTGAAATGGGTGCTCCTGGCCGAGGTTTCATGTTGGAGTCGCAGGGCAACCATATGGTCATGGTGTTCGACACCTATACCGCACAAGGCGAGCCGACTTTTTACTTTGCCTCTGGGCCTTTGCGTATGGGCACGACAGATTCTGTCACCAACTGGGCTACTCCGCTGGAGAGCTACGCGGGCGGCCCGTATTTCGGCGGCCTCCGGCAGACGGCCCATTTCGTCGGCAGTATCGGCTTCGCCGGCTTATTTTTTGCCAACGGTAGTGATTCGTTGGCCTGCCTGTGGTTGCCCGGCGATATAGATTGCCGCATGTTCAGCAAGTTCGATTTCGGCTTGCAGTGAGGCGAAGCCGCTGAAGATCGCGGCGTGTGACTGTCGGACTTCGTTTTGATCGCCTTCCTGGGGCAATCAGCGCGGAGTTCACAGTGCGGCAGGGGTAGTGGATTCATGTCGCAGTCTAGGCTATTGAAACGATCCACCCGAATCCGGTCATCATAGACGACTGGACCGGATGCGGGCCGGTCGGGAATTGCGCTATATGGGACCGTCGACGTTTCAGGCGGAATGCAAGGCAAGGGTCAGGATCAGCGCGGTCTGACCTATCATGCGTGCTTCCGACGCCAAGGTATGGACCCGCGTGTCGATGCCTATTGGTCCATAAGCCAGAATGAAGGATTCCAGTATGCCCTCCTTGCCGTTTCCCAAGCCGGTGCTTACGTCCAGAAGCAAGAGCCTCGGCATGCTTTCGCGCCGCCCCGATCTGTCGCGCGAATACTTCCAGCGCTATTACGAAACCAGCCACGCCCCGCTGGGCATGCGCCACTATCCCTTCGCGAAGTACGTGCGCAACCACGTGCAGGGAGAAGGCGATCCGGGTTTCGACACCCTCTCCGAGTTCTGGCTGGACGGGCGGCGAGCGGACGAGCGCTTCGATCCGGTCAAGGCCGGTGCCATCATGGACCAGGACGAGATGAAGTTCATGGATCGATCGAACAAGCGCGCCGGCCCGGTGATGGAGTATCTGCTGTTCGGGCCGGCGCGGGGCGTGGAGACGGAGCCGGTGCACAAGCGGGCCATGCTATTGACGCGCTCGGCGGCGCTGACCGACGAGGCGTTTCTCGGCCTGGCCGCGGATTTCGGCCAGCAGGTGTGCGCGGCAAACGGCCCCGCCATCTTCCGGGCGATGCTCGATGTCGTGCGCACCCTGCCCGGTGGCGGCGGCGTTGCGTCCGCTTCGGTGCCGTATCTGGCTATCCCCCATGCCGGCATCCTGTGGTACTGGCTTGAGGAAAACCGCCGCCTGGACAGCGTTCCCGAGCCGCCGCCGGGGGTCAGCGTGACGGCTGCCGTTTCGATGGTGAGCCACGAGACGTCGCCGGAATTGCTGGCGACGGCGTATGGGGCGAACGACGACCCGGTACCTGCGACCTAGGCGCAGCACCAAGGGCTTCGGAGCAAGACGCTTGCGGTAGGGCGTGCGCCAGTGCCGTGCGATGGGCATTCGGCGATCGCTCCGTCCATTGCACGAAGGCGCGGCGGAACGCACGGGCATCGCCAAAGCCCAGTCGAATGGCGACCTCGGCGATCTTGAGGCGCGAACCCGGCGCCAGCAGCTCCATGGCGAGCCGGCGCCGGCAGCGCTCCTTGATATCCCGCAGGCTCACCGACTCGTCCGCCAGACGTCGACGGAACGTCGCGCTGCTGATGTTGAAGACGTTCGCCAGTTGCGCCACGGTCGGGACGGTTTCACCGCGCGCCAGCTGAGTGTTGATCAGGTGCTCGATGGCTTCCGCGAAATGAAACTCGCCCGAAGGGTCGCGCATCAGGTCGAACGGGAACAGGCGCAGCAATTCCACCAGCCGCGGGTAGCTGCGCACGACGGGTTTGGCCAGATACCTTGCCGGAAAGCGGAAATGATTGCCTTGCTGCCGGTAGAGGAGAGGATGATGGAACAGCCGCAGCAGCGTTTCCGTGTTGCCGCGATGCTCGTAGGTGACGGCGTAGCCCGCGATCGGAATGGCCTCGCCGATCAGCCAGCTGAACAGGCGGTGATAGAACGACAGCCCGGTCAGGTCGGCGAACAGGCCGCTGGTGCTGTGCGGCAGGCGCAAGGTATCCATGTGGAAGATGGCGTCCTGATCCTGGATTTCCAGGGACAGTTCCGCCGCCCGCCCGCCCAGCATGGCGCAGAAGCGCACTGCGCGCTGGATCACCGCCTCCAGGGTTTCGCAATTGATCACGCAGTAGCACAGCATGTCCACTTCGTCCTTGCTCATCGGCGGCAGATTGCGCTCCCGGTTGGCGTGGTCGGACAGCAGCGTGATGCAGGTGCGGTAGATCGCCATGAAGTGTTCGTCGGAAATCAGGCGCACGCGGCCCTGGCGCAGGTCGTCGACGGCGAATGGCAGGCGCAGCCGTGTCAGGATCGCCGCCGGATCCTCGCCGATGGCGGCGATGTCCTCGAGCAGCGTCAGTGGAAAGTCGGCCGACACGGCCCGGGGAGGCTTGTTGAGCGCGGGATGACGCATGGCGCGCCATGTTGCGCCGATTGCGGCGCGCCGGCAAGCCTTGAGCGATTCTGTCCCCCTGTTGCCGCTTTGCGGCCTCTGCCCTCGGGCTCGAGCCCAACATAATTTGCCCATGCGGCGCGCCGGTCGCCGCGACCATCCATGCCAACGGAAGAGGGGGCGGCAATGACGATCGCGAAACGGGAAATTCGCTATGGCGGAGCCATGCTCGATCAGAGGGAGATCGACGCCGTGGTGAATGTGATGAAGACCAGCATGGTGCCCATGGTCAACGTGCAGTCGTTTGAAGCCCGCTGTGCCAAGCTGCTGGGCAAGCGGTACGGTGTGATGGTGAACTCCGGCAGCGCGGCCCTGTTGATGGCCGTCCGCCTGCTGGATCTGCCGCCGGATTCCGAGATCATCACTCCGACACTGACCTTCGGCACCGATATTTCCGGCATCGTGCTCAACGGCCATGTTCCGGTGCTGGTCGATGTCGAGCCGGACACCTACCAGATCGATATCGATAGGATCGAGCGCAACATCACCCCCAAGACCAAGGCCATGCTGATCCCCAATCTGGTGGGCGGCATGCCCGACTGGGACCGGCTGCGCGCCATCGCCGACAAGCATGGACTGAAGTTGATCGAAGACAGTTGCGATACGCTGGGCGGCACCTATCGCGGCCGGCCCGCGGGCGAACGCGCCGATATCAGCGTCACCAGTTTTTCCATCTTCCACATCATCACCTGCCTGGGCAACGGCGGCCTGGTGGCGATCAACGACGAGAAACGGTGGGACCGGGCGCTGATGCTGCGCAACTGGGGGCGGTCCTCGGAAAAGTTCATGCACGGCACGCGCAAGGGCGACAGCGACGGCCGCTTCCTGGAGAACCTGGGCGACATCGAATACGACGGCATGTTCATTTTCGAGGAGATCGCCTACGGCTTCATTCCCAACGAGGCCGGTGCCGCCTTCGGCCATGAGCAGCTCAACAAGCTCGACGAGTTCACCCGCCTGCGCCAGGAACGCTTCGATCTCCACACGAAGTACATGGAAAAGCATTCCGACGTGTTCATCAAGGCCCGCGTGCATCCGGAGGTGTTCACCACCTGGATCTGCTACCCGGTGATGCTGCGCCCCGAACTGGGCTGGAGTCGGCGCGAACTCCAGGTCCATTTGGAGGAGGCGGGCATCTTCACGCGAGTGATATTCTCCGGGCACGCGGCAAGGCAGCCGATGATGAACGGCGTCGACTATCGCGTCGACCCCGCGGGCTGCCCCAACGCCGAGCGCGTCATGCGCCACGGGTTGATGCTGCCCTGTCACCCCACCATGACCGTCGAGGACTGCGAGTATCTGTATCAGGTGCTCGATGCGTTCATTGCCCAACGACGCGGTAAGTGAAGAGGAGCGCGCCATGCCAGCCAAGCTTGCCATTGCCGGAACCGACCTGGCGGTCAGCCCGCTGTGCCTGGGCACCAACATGTTCGGCACTGCGCAACCGTCGGACAAGGCGGCAGAGATTCTCGACACCTTTTTCGCGAGCGGCGGCAACTTCATCGATACCGCTCATTCCTACGGCGACTGGATTCCCGACATCCCGAACGCGGCCAGTGAGCGCGTGCTCGGCGAACTGCTGAAAGGGCGACCGCGCCAAGCGTTCGTGATCGCGACCAAGGGCTGCGAGTTCGATTATCGGAAGGGTGATTTCGCCTTGCGCGTCACGCCCGCCCACCTGGAGGCGGATTTGTCGGCCAGCCTGGAACTGCTGGATCTGGACTGCATCGATCTTTATTGGCTGCACCGCGACGACCCGGCGCGACCGGTCAGGGAAATCATCGATGCTCTGATCGGTCACCAGCGGGCGGGTCGCATCCGCCATTTCGGCTGTTCCAACTGGAGCGTGGCCCGTATCCTGGAGGCGCAGCAATACGCCGCCAGCCTCGGCCACGCGGGCTTCGTCGCCTGCCAGCCCATGTGGGGGCTGGCCGAGCCGGACCGTGCCGCCATGGCGACCTACGCGCCCGGCGGCTATTACGAAGATGGCTACCCGGTGCTGCACCGGGCCGGCATGACCATGATTCCCTATTCGGGCCAGAGCCGCGGCATCTTCAGCAAAATGGCGGCGGGACTCGCGAAGGAAGCCGTCGGCCCGGACGTCGCCGCCCTCTACTATCACGCGCGCAACTTGTGCAAGGTCGAAATGCTCAAGACGATCGCGGCCCGCCGCGCCGCGTCGGTCAATGACATCGTTTTGGCTTACCTGACTTCGCAGCCGCTGCCGACTATCCCCATCATCGGTTGCAGTTCGGCGCGGCAGTTGCGCGAGAGCCTTGCCGCCTGCGCGATACGCCTGTCGCCCGAGGAGCTGCGCCAGCTCAGGGAGGCGTGAGATGGCCGCTGCGCGCCGCCGCCTGTTCGATGTCTGCGTGATCGGTACCGGCGCCGGCGGCGGCGTCATGATCGACGAACTCACCCGCGCCGGCATGTCGGTGGTGGCCCTGGAGCGCGGGCCGCGCCTGGGCCAGGCCGACTTCATGGCCCACGACGAATTGTCGAACGTCATCCGCGGCACCGGGTTCGCGCCGGACCTCCGGGAAACCTTGCGCCAAAGCGAAGGCGAGACCGCCGTGGCGCGGCGCTTCACCATGCTCGGGCAATGCGTCGGCGGCAGCAATGTGCACTGGGGCGCCATGTCCTGGCGCCTGCGGCCGGACGAGTTCAAGGCCTTGCGCCAGGACGGACCGACGGCAGGCGCCAGCCTGGCCGATTGGCCGGTCGACGCCGTCGAGATGTCGCCCTGGTACGACAAGGCGGAGGCGGCCTACGGCGTGGCGGGCGGCGCGGTGCATAACGCGCCGCATCCGGGCAAGCGCTACCCCAATCCACCCCATCCGCCGCGCAGCGGCAGCCGCGTGTTCGACCGCGCCGTCCGCAAGCTCGGCTACACGCCCTTTCCCATTCCCCTCGCCGTCAACAGCCGGCCCTACCGGAACCGCGCCGGCTGCACCAACAGCGGCATGTGCGTCATGTTCGGCTGCCCGGTGGATGCCAAGGCTTCGCCGATTTCCGTGGGACTGCCGCGCGCGCTGGCAACGGGCCGGCTCGATCTCCGGCCGGCCAGCCGCGTGCACGAGCTGGTCGTCGATGCGGCCGGCCGCGTCACGGCGGCGCGCTATCTCGACGCCAAGGGGCGCCAGCACGAAGTGCGCGCGCGTCAGTTCATCGTTGCCGGCGGCAGCCTGGGTTCCGCCCATCTACTGCTGATGTCGCGCTCCGGCCGCTTCCGCGACGGCCTGGCCAACGGCAGTGGCCTGGTGGGGCGGCACCTGATGTACCACGTGCTGCCGGCGGTCTACTACCTGCACGAGACGGTGACCCGCGGCTGGCTCGGGCCCGTATCCGGCCAGGCCATCGACGACCTCCATGCCAGCGATCCGGCGCGGGGCTTCGTCCGCGGCGCGGTGCTTACCGAGGCATACCCGGCCACGCCCGTCGTCTATGCCAGCAGCGCCGGCGGTCTCTGGGGTCCGGCGCTGAAGGACTACCTGCGGCAGTTCAACCGGGTCCACGCGCTGATCGGCATCGGCGAAGACCTGCCGGTACATGGCAATCGCGTCGATCTCGACCCCGTGCATCGGGACGAGCTCGGCCTGCCGGTCTGGCGCATCACTCATGCGCCGCACGCCAACGACCTCAAGCTGAAAGCCTACTACGAGCAAAAAATGCTGGAAATCGCGGCGGCGGCCGGCGCCGAACGCAGCTGGGTCGTCGATATGACGCAGGGCAGCACCGGCCACTTGCTGGGCACCTGCCGCATGGGCGTCGATGCGGAAAAATCCGTGCTCGACCGCTGGTGCCGCAGCCACGAGGTGGACAACCTGTGGGTGGTCGACGGCAGCTGCTTCCCCACTTCGGGCGGCTACAACCCGACCCTGACCATCGTCGCCAATGCCTATCGCGTCGCCGACCGCTTCATACGCGAGGCGCGGCGCCTCAACCTGAGGTAAGCCATGGACCAGCACGCTCGCCGCGACTTCGTCAAGACGCTAGGCGTGTGCCTGGTGTCCATGCATCTGCCGCGCCCGCTGGCGGCGCTGGCCGCTGCCAGCGGCAAGGAAGCGGCCACCTTCCGTCCGGCCGAATGGCGCTGCGTCGAGGCGATCTGTGCCGACATCATTCCGACCGACGGCGATCCCGGCGCCACCGAGGCCGGCTGCGTCAATTTCATCGACAAGGCGCTGGCGGCGGAGGATGCCCAGGCGCTGCCGCTCTACCGCGAGGCGCTGGCCGCCATCGATGCGCTGTGCGTCCAGGCCCACGGCGGCGTTTTCGCCCAACTCGACGGCGCGTTGCGCCAGCGAATGCTCGCGCAGATGCAACAGGGCAGCCTGGCCGGCTGGAGCGCAACGATGGTGCGGCCGCAGGATTTCTTCGCGACGGTCCGCTTTCATGCCCTGCTCGGTTTCATTGGCGACCCCAAGCATGGCGGCAATCAGGATTATGTCGGCTGGAAGCTCATGGGGTTTCCCGGACCGCTGCACTTGGTCGGGGGCGTCACGCCCGAGCAGATGATGGGGCGGCGGCCGGTGATCCCGATCTGGGAAACCGACGCTGCCGACGGACGCGGCAGTCATCGCTGACGCGCCAGCGCGTAAGAACCAAGCGGTAGCCAGTCTCTCTGCGCGCGAGCGTGATATCGACGCCCGCAAGTGGGTTGGCGAAGTGCTCGCCCGAGCCAAGACCAAATCAGTCATCGACAACGTGATCGGCGGGTAGTGTTCGGCGTCGAGCGTGCCATCCGGTTGGCCCAGGCGTGACCGATATGCCTAAATGCATATGTCCTGAGTTCAATTGATTGGCATGATGTGAACAGATATCATGTCGGCATGCTCGTCGAGATCTGCGACCACGCGGGCGATCCTGCCCTCGAAAAGGTTTCCATCCTAGGTTGGCACGGACTGGTGGAATTGCTCGGTTTAGCGAGCGTAGGAATAACACGAGTGACAGAAAGCGGAAAAACAAAAGTCAGTCGTGGCGGGACGCCAGGGAATGGAGCGTGGTGACGAGTAGCGTGAGGATCAACAAACCGAAACGTGGCCTGCCTCAGATGCCATATACCATTCGTCATATTGACTCGGCATGATCGGTCGAATATCCTGTCGGCATTCACCAGACCCGCAACCATGCGGGCGAAAATTTCTCCCGAGAGATTTGAATTCCGGCATCTATGCGCCGGTGGCTAAGTTTGGCCTGGAGAATGGCGCGATGAATCTGGCGGCAAGCAGCAAGCAAATGAAAGTCAGGCGTGGCGCGCCGCGGGCGTGATCTGACGTTCGCGTAGCACGTGCTGCTGGGCGGCCCGGAACAGGCCTTTTCCGCCTATTACTTATGTCATATTGACTTGGCATGACCGACTGAATATTCTGTCGGCATTCATGAGGCTCGCGCTCACGTGGGCGACTCTTCCCCCGAAAGAGCTTTCGCCCCTGGCCTGCGCGGGCCGATGGAACGGTTTGGTTTATAGATCAATCGCGGCTACATGCCGAGAACATCGTGGTAGCAAAGCAAAAAAATGAGCGAGAAAAACAAAGACGAAATCCAAGATTGCGGCGCGATAGCACATTCCGATAACACAATGAATTTGATCAAGAAAAATATAAATAGCAGAAGACCTCGGCACAACGGACTTTGGCTAATCGTCTTAGCAACTGCCCTTCTAGCGCTCTATCTATGGCAAGTACTAGTGGCTGCTTTTCAGTACAGCAAATTCAATGTCCCTGGACGTTATGAAGCCAAGCCAGGGCTGTCGCTCCCGATTTACCCTGATGACTTTCCAAAGGAATGCACACCAGTTTACGTTGCATCTAACATGACGCCATATGCGGATAGCAAAGATGAGATGCATCGATTTTCAGAATTCAGGGAACACGGAAATATTTGGCTACTCGATTCTGCGACAACTGTGATGTACGAGTCTGAACTCTTAAAGCATCCACGCTGCCTGCAATTCAGGTTACAAGAAGTAGCTGCCGCTAGAAATCGAATCGTTCTTGTGATCTACGACAAGGCCAGCAAACCGGAAATACTCATCCTCAAGAACTATCTGTAACCCAAGTCAGTTTGACTGAAAGGAATTAAAAATGGGCTATTCGTATCAAGTGTATGTCGATACCAGCGGTGTCGGACACGTATTTCTCAAAATCACGGATCCAAACGGCAACTCCGAAGCGTGGGGCTATTATCCCAAAACACCGAATGCACCCAGTGGCCCGGGGGATCTAAAACGGGACGACCAACTGACCGACCCAAACACGGGACTAGCGAATCAAACTCATAGGTGGGACTGGACTCCCGGGCCGGTAGAGATTACTTCCGAGCAGTACCAGAAAATATATGACTATGCGCGGTGGGTGGATGAGCATCCGGGAGAGTATGGTTTTTTCGACAACAACTGCGTAGAGTTTGTCGAGGATGCGCTCAGAATAATCGGTGACAGACCGATGTGGCAAGACGCGGTATATCCACCCCAGTTGAAGTGGCAGATGGAAATCTATGACTGGTATCACAATGCGTTGCCAGGCTACCTCAACGACCTCTACCTCCTTGCCCGCAACCTCCTCGGCCGCGATCCCCTGGCCATCGATCTGGACGGTGACGGCATCGAAACAGTCGGAGTTGATGCGGGGGTTCTCTTCGACCACGACGCCGACGCCATCAAGACCGGCACCGGCTGGCTCAAGGCCGACGATGCCTTCGTCGTCCTCGACCGCGATGGCAACGGCACCAT
>WBZU01002562.1_pt1 | contig 12411 bp, 8 predicted proteins | sample 5204311 | NCBI WGS metagenome assembly WBZU01 (sample SAMN12344359, study PRJNA552823) | activated sludge metagenome | biome: Activated sludge suspended growth; feature: Nitrification reactor; material: Wastewater; isolation source: activated sludge from nitrification reactor of wastewater treatment...
AATCGTCCCGGCCCTGCTTCATCGATTGCTTCAATACGCCACGGCTGAGGACCTGGCTTCATTGCGGTTGATTTATTGCGGCGGCGAAGCGCTCTCGAAAGAACTGCTCGTGCGCACCCGCAAAGTAACTCGAGCGATATTCGTCAATGCGTATGGCCCCACGGAAGCGACCATTGAATGTTCGTGGTATCAATGCCCGCCGAATGACGATGCACGAGTGATTCCCATTGGACGTCCCATCCCGGGAAGAAAAATATATCTCCTGGACGACCATCGACGACGAGTTCCTCCGGGTACGCCTGGGGAATTGTACATCGGCGGCTCGGGGCTGTCTCTGGGCTATCATAACGATGACGAAATGAACCGGCGCAGCTTCTTCCCGGATCCATTCTCGGATGTGCCAAACGCAGCGATGTACAAGACAGGAGATCTCGGACGTTATCGTGAAGATGGGGAAATCGAATTCTTGGGTCGAGCGGATCGCCAAGTCAAGATTCGCGGCGTGCGCATCGAGCTTGGGGAAGTCGAGCAAATTTTCCTGGAACATCCGAACGTTACGAATGTATCTGTCCAAGCGGTGGAGCGCGGCGACGATGGCAAAGTATTGGTGGCTTATGCAAGCGTACGAGACGAACTGACGCAAGATGTTCTATTTTCGTATATCAAGGAAAAACTCCCCCGAGCGTTGTGGCCTTCGGCCATTGTGTTGCTCGACCAATTGCCGATGACAAACACCGGCAAGGTGGATCTGCGGGCGCTCCCCGACGTGAATTGGTCTTCTTTTCAAGGCACCACGGAGATCGACGCGAACGCGACGGAAAAAGTATTGCTCGAAATCTGGTCGCGCCTCTTGTCACGCGGCTCGATCGCCTTGGACGACGATTTCTTTCAGCTCGGGGGGCATTCGTTAACGGGAGCGCAAATGCTGGCCCAAGTGCGGGAACGATTTGGTTGCCGCATTCGATTACATGATTTTTTCTCGGCTCCCACCGTTCGAGCCTTGGCGCTGGCTGTCGATTCCGCCCGCGCTCCATCCGAAGACGGGCAATGCGAGGAGCTTTTGCTTTCGCTTTATGACGAGACTCGTGCAAGGGAGGTCCCTATTTTGATTTACTTGCCAAAATCGTCGACGCCCGCACCGATTGTTCTTTTCTCGCACGGCCTTGGAGGCACGCGTGAAGGATACGCCTACCTCGGACGAACCTGGGCGGAGCATGGTTACGTCGCCGTGCACTTGCAACACGCCGGCAGCGATATGGACGTATTGCTCCAAGCGAAAAACCCAATGCTTTCCGCAATGCACGTGACAACGGATCGCGAGCAAATGAAGCATCGGCCCAAAGACCTGGCGTTCGTGATTCATCAACTGGACAAACTTCAACATACCCACGGCGCCCTGGCCCAAAAACTCGACCTGACCCGAATCGGCGCAGCCGGGCATTCATTTGGCGCTTTCACCGCCCTCGCCGCGGCAGGCGCCGAATTGATCGTGTCGCCCGAATGTCGGGAGCGTTTTCACGAACCACGAATCAAAGCGGTCGTCGCCTTGTCTGCTCCGGCATTTTTAGGGGGGACACTCGACGCCCGCTCGTACCATCACATTGAAACGCCATGTTTACACGTATCGGGGACGAAAGACGATGGTCCGGTTTTTCAAATATCGCCTGAAGAGCGCAGATTTTCGTACGACCACACCTCTGCTCCCGAACAATACTTCATGTTGATCGATGGAGCGCATCATTTCAGTTTTGGCGACAATGCGCGCTGGAATGGGCACCCCGTGATGCGAGATCCCATGCACCATCTGTATCTTCAAAAAATGACCACTGCGTTTTGGGATGCGTACCTGAAGCGAGATCCCGAAGCATTGCAATGGTTGCGGCAGAATGCCGCCGCATTCCTCGATAAAGGCGCGACGCTCGAAATGAAGTGAACGCCGCGGCGAAGACCGTCACAACAAATGTCGCGCCTTGATCTCCAAATACCGATTGATGAGCGACGCGGTCAATTCGCCGGGAGCCACGTCCAGCACCAAAACGCCCTGACGCTCGAGGGATCGAACGAGTTTGTCTCGGAATGACAACAGCTCCGCCGCCGCCCCGCGTATGTACGGGCTCGTTCCCGCGATCGCCGCAGTCTCCGCCGTCTTTCCCAGCACCAATGCATCCACATCCACATCGCGCAAAAGCACGAGCATCGGCAAATGCCGGGGAAGCATCGCGCGCATGATGCGCACAACCTCGGCCGACGCGACTTCATCGACGACTTGCGTGAAAAGAATCACGAGGCACCGCTTTTTCACGCGCACCGACAACGCGTCGAACGCCGCCGAATAGTTTGTCGGAGAAAACGTCGGCTCCAAGTGATAACCCGATTGCACGATTTTTTGCGTCCCTCGCGGTCCGCCCACGAGCGGCGCGTACGCCTTGACTTCTTCGGCAAACGCAATCATTCCGACTTTGTCGCCTGCGCGCCCCGCGACGTGCGACAACATGAGCGTGGCATTCAATGAATGGTCGAATAACGAAAGATTCGCGAATTCCGCCGTCATGAGCCGCCCGGTATCGAGCATGAACACGACGCTTTGATCACTCTCCAGCTGATATTCCCGGGCGATGAGCTTCTTCCGGCGCGCCGTCGCTTTCCAATCGACGCTGCGGTATTCGTCTTCGCGCCGATATTCACGCAGCCGCTCGAATTCGCTTTCACCTCCGCGACGCCGAGAACTGCGAATACCCGCCGGATCGCGATCCTGTCGCGCCAAAAGTTCATACTCGCGAACCGCTTCGAGGTCCGGATATACCTTGACGGGCGTCGGTGCGGATATCTCGATTTGACGAATCCACAACCCCAGCGGCGACGAATAACGAAGGAAACAAGCGCCGAGCGTGTATGCGCCTCGTCGCGACGGAATCACCCGCGCTTTGCACGACGCCGATCCACGGGCCGCCAAGTCCACTTCAAGCGGCAAATCGTCGCTCGTCGCCGTCGCATACAAATCATCCTGCAAGCGAATATGCAATTTTCGTCGCGCGTACGAGCGTAAATCGTACGCCACGATGTTTGCCCGGCCAATCGATAAAACCGACGGCGCTCTTCGTTGCAACGTCACCAACGGTTTGCGCGCGAGCAATGCATCCACCAGCGCGAGCAGCAAAATCGCCCCATCCGTGAGGAACATGGGCAAAAGCAGCGTTCGGTCCATCAACGTCAAAAATGACAAGACGAGCGGACCGACAAACAGCAGGACGAGGATACGCGAAGGAATCATAACGTGAATCAGGCCGCCGTTCGCGGGACTTTGGCCTCGCGCAAAATGTCCTCGACACAATCGTCCGCGCTCGTACCTTCAATCTCGGCGTCCGCGTGCAAAATGAGCCGATGGCGAAGGATCGCCGGAGCAAACAATTTGACGTCGTCCGGAATGACAAACGTTCGCCCTTCGGTCGCCGCCCGAGCGCGAGCCACTGCCAACAGACCAATCGACCCACGCGGCGACGCGCCCAGGTATACCGCGCGATGCGCCCGCGTTCGTCCAACGATTTCCGTGATATAATCGAGGATTCCTTCGTCCACGCGCACCTGCGAAATGGCCTGGCGCATTGCGAGAATATCGTCCGCCGAGGCGACGCGCGTGATGTTGGCCAAGTCGAGACGCCCGGCGTGAAACCCTTCGACATGATTACGCAAAATCTGCTTTTCGACCGCCGCCGTCGGATGCCGAACGTGCAGTTTGACCAGGAACCGATCGAGCTGCGCTTCGGGGAGCGGATACGTACCTTGGGACTCGACCGGGTTTTGCGTGGCAATCACGAAAAACGGCTGCGGCAAAGACCGCGTCGTTCCATCCGTGGTCACGGTGAGGTCTTGCATGGCTTCCAAAAGCGCCGATTGCGTTTTGGCCGGCGCCCGATTGATTTCATCGGCGAGCAACAATTGCGTAAAGATGGGTCCTTCATGAAACACGAAGCGATCTTCTTTTTGATTGAACATGTTGCCGCCCGTGACGTCGCTCGGCATCAAATCCGGCGTGAACTGAATTCGCCGAAAACTCGCGCCGAATACATGGGCCAACGTGCGCACGAGCAGGGTTTTTCCAAGTCCCGGGACGCCTTCGATGAGCACGTGCCCGCCGGCAAGAATGGCAATGAGCGTACCGTCGATGATGTCCTCTTGCCCCAAAAGAATCTTGGAAGCTTCGCGGCGAATTTGTTCGATTGTGTCGCGGACCTGGTCGATGTTCATAAGGATCGCTTCGTTTTCTTGTCGGAGGAACGTGATGCTTTGCGATTGTCCCGCGACGTCGACGCCAGCCATTGGTCGAGCGTGCGGAACAGCGCCAAATCCGTAGCAACCTGCTGTTTGTCTTTCCGAGCCGCGCGGTTTGGCGCCGCAACGGAACGTTGTGAAGCCGGGCCGATTTCTCGCTGGGCATCGACCACATCGACCAGCACGGTCATGACTTCGCCCGTGGTTTTACCCGTACGCATCGCCAAAGCCTCGGCGAGCCCCGACAAACCACGCCGGCCTTGGCGCGGAAGCCGCTCGCGTAATCGTTCAATGGCCCAGCCGGCGTAAATCCCCAGCACGTGGCGCGACGCGCCCGAACGCGCATACGCAAGCCCAAGCGCACGCACGTGATCCGCAAATGCGCGACGCCGATCCACGATCGGATCCCGCAATGTGCCGAAGGCTCGCCCCGCCCACAAAAATGCGAGCCCAAGCAGCAGAAACAATTGGAGCAATATCGGCCAGATATTCGACCGCGCAATCGAATCGATGGGGGTATTTGCACCGAGCGAAGTCTGACCGTCGAGCACGTGCACGTTGCGATGCACGGCGCCGAAAAACGACAATAGAAATGCCGTATTGTCGCCGAACGGCAAAGCGATGTTCATGAACCAGCGGTCATCGGCAAAAACGAAGACACGCCCCTTCTCGATGCTGCGTTCTTCGGCATAACACAGCGAATCTCGAATCAAGAAAACGTCTTCGTCCGCGCAACGCAGCAAATTTCCCGGCGGGATTTGAATTTCGATCGGGCCGAACTTCGATACATAACTCGGCGCGGGACGCACGGCGTGAATGCTCGTTTGCTCGTGATCGAAGGTCGCTCCGGCCCATTCGGGAATTTCATTTCCCCCGGCAAACACCAAATCCCCACCGCGCTTGACCCATTCGTGCAAACGCCAAGCGCCGATATCGCTGATGTCGTAATCGGGCAAGAGAACCAGTGTGGAAATCCCCGGGTCCGGCAATTCATCCATGGGTCGCCGATGCTGACGCATATCGACCCCGATGTCGTTCACGAGCGTCGTTATGGCGTGAATACCCGACGGCGAACTATCCCCACGAAACACGGAATCCACCGTCACATCGGGGTTCTCGTCCACCTCGTCCACCGCCAAATGCGCACACGAGACAATCGAAGACAAACCCACGATAAAGAAGACGAAGCCCAGCGCTTTGGTCACGAGCGGGACGACTCGATCATGAATACGCGAAAACAACTCGGCGGACGGTGATCGCGAACCGAATTGAACACTCTCGACATCGCTCAAAACCGCTCGCACATCCGGAGCTATCTCCGAACGTTCACTGCGCACTTGCCGTAAGTAATCGCCATTCGTCCGAAATGGCTGAATCTCGATAATCCCGTCACCATCGAGGCGCCGCAACAACGCGGCATACAGATCATCGATCGCCTGTCCAAATGCGCCACGTTGCGCAGCCGCTCGCGCCCGCGCCAACAATCGTTCGACGTCGGTCTCCACGACGCTGCGAACCGCCGTCTTGGCCGTGGTTTGTCCGATCGGAAGCGCATCCTCCGGCGGCGCTTCTTCCGGCGGAGCGTCCGAATCCGCCAAAAGGTTTTTCACGACCATCCAAAGAACGAAGGCAATAAATCCGCCAAGCAGCAAAAAGAACAAGATTCGCGCAATGCCGCTCGCCACTGATGCCACGGCCGGGTCGGGCTTGGGCGGCGGAGGCGGCGGCGGAGGCTCATTGGATTCGGTTCGAGAATTCGGGTTCTCCCCGGAAGGCTTTTGCGTCGAGTTTTCGTTGGGTTTGTCCGACTTCGGCTCCTTGCCGTCAGGTTTGTCCGACTTGGGGTTCTCGCCACCCTTATCGCCGGAGTTCTCCTTGGCGCCGGGCTCGTTGTTCTCGCCTTTATCGCCTTTATCACCGGATTTGTTCGGACCATCGGCGCTCGGTTTGTTCGTATCGGTGGAACGCCGCACCCCGATTCGATCGTCACCTCCGGAGCGGCGCCCGGTCGGCGCGCGAGCCCCCGGATCGATTTTCGTTTCAATGGGCGTTCCGCCCTTGTCTTGAACCTCTTTCGGCGCTTGTTTGCACGCCTTTTCCAATGCGGGACAAATGCCCGAATCCTTGGATACGAATGAACAAAACGCGCGCTCACTGTCGACGAGCGGGTAATCCTCTTCGTGGCAAAATCGATACCGCGGTTCGGCGAGGATTTCTTCGCGCGCACGAACGTCTTCGGTCGTCGCAGGTTGCGGCGTGAGCGCCGCCAAAAGTAATGCCGTGCGAATCATGCGGCCTTCCTCGCGGCTTCCGCACGCACGCGAATACCATGAAAACGCAATTGAATGTCCCAACCATCGGCGCGCGTTCGCGTATCGATGTAATACAAAAAGCGCACCGTCGCGACGAGTGGTATGGCCAAGAAAAACCCGGCCAACGATTCCGCGGATCCGCCATCACGAAACAACTGCCCGAAACGCCGCGTCAATTGCAGCAGATCGCGCGTGACTCCGTCGCTCATCACTTCCGCCAAGACCACGCCGCTCACCCGCGTAAAGGCCAGCAAAAGTACCATGAGAAACGCCGAACCCGTTCCGCGACTATCCACCAGGCGATGACTTCGCTCATACGCTCGATGACCGGACAGCCCCTCGAGCAAGCAAGCTTCATCGAGCAAAAGCAGCCGAATCACGACGAATGGCGACAAGATGAAAATCGTCAGGATCGAAATCACCGCCCCGACGAATCGAACGACGCTCGACCAAAAAAGCCCGCCCAAACGTTTGCGCAAAAGCGAAAATACCGGCTTTGGTCCAAGCATCGGTGAAAACATGAGCTGACTGATCGCCACGCTGTACGCCGCTTCGACGAACGGCACGAGCACAATGGCGACGAGCCAAACCTGAGCCCATGAAAAATCGGCTGCATAACGCAAAACCAAACACGCCGCATACGCAGGCAAAAGAGTAAAAAATGCGAGGCGCAAATAAAGCGGAAATGCCAATGAAAACGTCAAACGAAATCCCAAATCGGCAATCTCCGAAATGGTTCGTGGACGAAGAACAACCGCCGAATCACCCAGATTCATGCGCTCCTCCGCCTTCCACGCCCGGCAAATGCCAAATAGGCCGCCACCAACGACGAAAACACCACCGACGCCGCCCACTTGACAGGCGCCGGCATCGCCGACGGAGACCAGAATCCCTCAATGCCCGCAGCAATCAAGAGCATGACCGCCGCCCCCACAATCAAATACACCAAATCCGGAGCCGCTTCGCGTAATGAACCCACGCGAGTTCGTCCGTTTGTAACAATCAGCGAATGACCCATGCGCAACCCGGCCTGTCCCGCAATGACGATCGCCGTGAGTTCAAACGGGCCGTGGCCGCATATAAACGTGCCGATGTTTCGACCAAAACCGGATGCCGCGACCCAACCCGCCACGACACCGATGTGCAATCCATTGTAAATCAAGAAAAAGATGCTTCCGAGACCGAACAAAATTCCCGTCGCAAAACATCGAAATGCAATGCCGACGTTATTGTACACGTAAAACCCGGCCATCGTGGTGTCCGTACCTTCACTTCGGCCACCATCGAACCCCTTCGAATACATGTCCGCCATGGCATCGAGCGCGCTGCGCGGCAGAATCTCGGATGCCGCGTGCGGCACGAACAAGGCCGCGATGATGCCGATGACACACGGAATGTAAAAAAGCGCGGACGAAGCGACGAAAAAACGCAAGTTGCGCCGAAACGCGACGGGGAAATCACGCTTCAACAACGAAAAAAACGCGGGCGCTCGAAATGGTTCCGCTCCATAAAGCGCACTGTGCGCTCGTCCGGCCAAACTATCCAAATACGCCACGAGATCCGGCGTGGCCCGAGCTCGACACAGAATCAAATCATTCGATAAGGATCGATACAACGCAGCTGCGCGGGAGATGGTCGGACCGTCGAGCTGCGCCAGAGGTACGTTTCGAGATAGAATATTCTCGAGTTCCCGCCAATCGTTTTGCCGCGCGGCGACGATTTCGTCCTGGCTCTTCACGAGGACCTCCGCGAGATGCCTCGAGCGCGAGCGTAAAGCAGCGTCAAAAATCGACTCGCATCATTCACTCGCACGCCGAGACGCTTGGCGAATACAGGCGCAACCATGCCCGCGAGTTCATCTTCGCGCGCCCGGCCGATGCGATCCTTTCGCCGCAAAAAATGCTCGAGCGCGTCGAGCTCGTCACCGGAAATGGGCAATCGTTGGGGCAAATTCGCCAATTCTTTCGCCGTCGGCGCAGGCTCGATGCGAATCGTCGACGCCACCGTACGCTTTTCTTCGACCACCACCATCGTGCCCGCGACGAGGTCCCCAAGGCGTCGAAATCGATTGTCACGGGCCATCGAGATCAAGCCGAGCGCATACCCGCCGGGAAGAAAATCAGCCGCACGCAGCAAATTGCGCAAAAAACTGTCGCCTACTCGTAATGGATGCCCGTGCACGGATACGACCCGCAAATCGAGCGCTCGTTTTCCGGGTGTCGTGCCGTTCCACGTAATCTCCCAAAATGTATAATATCCCCACTCCAGGACAAACAAGAGCACCAAAATCATTCCCGTGGAAACACCCGAAATGGCATCTCCCACGGCCAATCCGCCGATCGATGCGGTCACGGCAAAAACCAGCACGATCCCCGCGCGAATCAAAGCATCCAGAAGCCACGCGACAGCACGTGATGTCGGCCCCGCAATCGGCACATGAAAACACACATGCTCGGGCGTTTCGATTTCCGCCGTCGTATCGATGGGCGTGATTCGATTGGTCGGTTCTGTGCGAGGTGACAAGCGTGACTCCGAAGCGAAAGGAAATCACGAAGTATGAACCACGTCAAACCCTTTGTGACGCATTCGGATCGGCGTTTTGTTTGCGTTATCCGCGAAACGCGATGACGGTCTTGCGCTCGCTGTATTCTTCCATGGCGTAAAGAACGCCTTCACGACCGAGGCCCGAATCCTTGACCCCGCCATAAGGCGCGTTATCGGCTCGATACGTCGGCACTTCGTTGATCAAGATGCCGCCGGCGTCGATTTCGTCGATCACCTGACGCGAGATTCGCAGGCTATCGGTAAATACGCCCATTTGCAGACCATAACGCGATCGATTCACGGCCGCGATCGCCTGGCCCACGTCGCGATACGAAAAGAGATTGACCACGGGGCCGAAGACCTCTTCACGAACAATGCTCAAATGCTCGGAAGGCCGTCCCAATACGGTCGGCGCAAGGACGTTGCCTTCACGACGACCGGCACAAATGGGCTCCGCGCCATTCTTGACCGCCTCGTCAATCCACGAAACAACACGATCCGCAGCTCGCGAATCGACGAGCGGTCCGACGAGGACCGATTCATCCCGAGGATCACCGACGGCGAGTTTTGCAATTTCAGCCGCCAAGAGATCTCGAAATTGGTTTTCAATGCTCTCCTCGACCCACACGTTTTGCACCGAAATGCATATTTGTCCGGCATACGAAAATGCCCCGAACGCCACCCGCGCCGCCGCTCGTGCCAAGTCCGCGTCCGCATGCACGATCACCGCCGCATTTCCACCCAATTCGAGCGCCACGCGTTTTCCACGAGCCGCCGCTTGGAGTGACCAACCCACCGCCGCGCTCCCGGTAAACGTGAGCACGGCAATGCGTGGATCCTTGACCGCCCGACCGGTCACCTCATTCGTCGCTGTAATCGTCTGCAATGCCGCAAGGGGAATTGATTCGCGCGCATCGGCCACTTCATTGGCCGCAGCCTCGAATACTTCCGCCAAAAGACGCGCCGGCCCCGGCGTTTGAGGCGCGGATTTGACAAGGATGGGAGCTCCAATCGCCAACGCCGGAACGACTTTGTGCGCCACGAGATTGAGCGGAAAATTAAATGGCGTTATCGCCAATACCGGCCCGCGCGGGACCCAAAAACTCTGCGCCGCATCGTACGTTCGTCCGGACGCATCCACGTCGACCGGAATCCAATTCCCCGCATAACGCTTGGCTTCCTCCGCACCCGTCGTGAATGTGCCGATCGCTCGAGTCACCTCGATGTCCGCCAAACGATGCGGTTTTCCCGCCTCGTCGATGATTGACGAGACAAACGCACTTCGCCGCTCGGCAATTTTTTGCGCCATCGCCGCCAACAATCGGCTCCGCAAATACCGACTCGTTCGACGAAATGGAACCTGAGCGTTACGCGCCGCCTCGAGCGCTCGTTCGAGCAACGCTTCGTCCGCCTCTTCGGCCACCGCAATGATCTTTCCGCTGTACGGCGCCCTGACGGTGTGCGTGCGCGTCCCCTGAATCCACTCACCGTCGAGCCAAAGCTTGTGCCGCGTCATTCCATCCTCCCCATGTTCAACGTTCTCATCAACATCTATAGTGGTATTCATCGTCCACCCGCGTGAAAGCCGAAGCACGTTCCCGACGTGTTGAAATTACACGATATTTTCAGTAGGTTCAGCCATTTTCAACGTTTGCGGTTTTTCTTTCGACTCTTGGAAGAAGCCGCTTGCGGCTCCTTCGTGTATGCAACCAAAACCGCTTTTCCATTCCGATATTCAGGAGCCACGCGCACATAACCGCTCAGCTTGGCAAAACCCGCAAAATCACCGCGATGTTCACCCATGTAATCGCTGAACCGTTTCCAAAAATCCCGCGCATCGTCAGGGGACAAAGCCACGCCGTCCACGAGCGCAGCCAGAGCCGATCGTTCTTCCGTGGTCATTGAATACCATACTCCTTGAGACGCCGGTAAAACGTGCGTCTAGGCAAACCTACCATTTTCGCCGCCTTGACGCGATTCCAACTCGCCGCCTGCAACGCAGCCAAAATTCGCTCGCGCTCGTCCGCCTTGTGCGCTTCCAGCGACGCGACCTTACGCGGAGCTTCCGCCGATGCCGGAGTTTCCAAAGTCACCGCGGTCCGAGGCGCCGGACGCGTCTCGGATAATTCGAAATCGTCCACGTCGAGCTCCGGACGATCGGACAACACCCACGCATTGAGCAAAATATTTTCGAGCTGCCGAACATTGCCCGGATACGAATAGGACGTGAGCCGACGCAATGCAGCCCGCGACACGCTTCGCCGTTCGCGACCATAACGAGCCGCAAAAATCCCCAAGAAGTGATCGATGAGCAGCGGAACGTCTTCTTGTCGATCCCGCAATGGCGGCACATTCACTTTGACCACGTCCAGCCGATAAAGCAGATCTTCGCGGAACGTCCCGGCCGTGACCATGGCGCTCAAGTCCCGATGCGTCGCCGCAATGACCCGCACGGAAACAGGTTCTTCACGCGTGCCCCCGACCGGACGAACGACTTTTTCCTGCAAAACCCGTAACAAACTCGCCTGCATTTTCGCCGGCATTTCCCCGATTTCATCGAGCAATATCGTTCCGCCCGTCGCTTCGCGAAAGAGCCCCCGACGATCCCGATCCGCTCCCGTGAAGGCTCCCCGCACGTGACCAAAAAGCTCACTTTCGAGCAAATGCTCGGGGATCGCCCCGACGTTGATTCCGACAAACGGTTTTTTCGCCCGCGCTCCGGCATTGTGAATCGCCCGCGCCACACCCTCTTTGCCCGTCCCGCTCTCCCCAATGATCAGCACCGGAACGTCGGTATCCTTGACACGATCGATGAGCGCATATACGCGGCGCATCGCTTCGCTGCGCCCCACCAATCCCTCGTAACCAAAATGCCCCTTGATGAGCGCTCGGGCCGACCGCAAATCCCGACGCGTTTCTTCGAGCTGCTCGGTGCGGTGCCCGAGCCGCTCTTCCAAACCAACCCGCGCTTTTTCAAGCTCCAGATTGGCTTTTTCGAGCTCCGCACTCTTCTTTTCGAGTTCACTCGCTCGACGCGCATTCTCCCCGACGAGACGCGCCGTCTCGATCGCAATCGCCACTTGGTCCGCAAGCGCTCGCAAAATAGGCAATTCCTGGGCAAACCCGGCCACCGGACTGAGTCGCGTCTCCAAATACAACGCCCCGATGACTCCGCCGCTTCGCGATCGAATCGGCACACAGGCAATCGATTGCAACATCAATTGATGCACCGAAACATAATCGGCCATTCGCGCATCGTCTCGCGCGCTCACTGTCGCAATGGGCT
>WBZU01002563.1_pt1 | contig 12411 bp, 18 predicted proteins | sample 5204311 | NCBI WGS metagenome assembly WBZU01 (sample SAMN12344359, study PRJNA552823) | activated sludge metagenome | biome: Activated sludge suspended growth; feature: Nitrification reactor; material: Wastewater; isolation source: activated sludge from nitrification reactor of wastewater...
CCCGGGCGCGTTGCCCGGGTCCGAGCGTCGCCCGGGGTCCAGCTCGCCGTGCGAGATGAAGCCCGCGGCGCCGGCGCGGAACTGCTCGACCGTGATGCGCCGGGCCGGGACGACGATCCCGGTGCGGGTCTTGACGTGGGCGGCCATGCGAGCGGCGGCGTCCGCGCCGTTGCCGATGAAGCCACCGCGCTGGGCGGCGGTCATCTTCGCCCAGTCGGTCGTGCGGCAGGCGAAGCTCAGCCCGATCGAGAAGCGGTTGCCGCTGTGCACGGCGACGTGGAACGCCTCGTCGTCGTAGTCGACGAGGTGCACGATCGAGTCGGAGTCGCACAGGTCGTGGTACGAGCCGGGATCACCGCGACGCCCGATGAAGCCGGCGACGTTCTCCGCCCCGGTGTCGGGGCCGATCGAGTCGAGCACGGACTCGGCGGTGTGCACGACGATCGCGCCGGTGAGCCGGTTCCGGCGGGGGCTGCGGAACTGCGGGCTGGCCGGCGGGTGCTGGCGCAGGTAGGCGGTCAGGCCATCACTCACCAGTCCGCGCTCCCGGTGTAGGTCCCCGTGCCAGGACCCCCGACCGAGTCGCCGGCGTCGTTGGCGGTCGGCTCGGCCGGGGACCCCGGTGGTGTGGGTAGGGGATCTGGCGTCGACTCTGGCTCGACCGCTCCGATCGTCGTGATCAGTCCGGCACGCTCGAGGGCGTTCTGGACGGCGGTCACGAGGACGGTCGCCGCGGCGACGAGGCCGCCGATCCACGCGCCGTCGACCGTCACGCCGACGTAGGCGAGGAACGCGACCAGCGCCGGCGTGATCAGCCCGAGGGCGACCAGCACCTGGAGGACGGTGCGGAGGGTCCGGGTGGTGGGATGGATCGTGTTCACTCGTGCTCTCCGATCTCGGTGGTAGCCGCGGCGCTGACCGCTGCGGCGAGGATCCCGACGGCGCCGCGTGCGGTGTTCGACGGGTCGATCCCGTCTACGGCGACGATCAGCTCATCGGCTCGCTCGGCGAGACCGGCGCCGACGGTCACCGCACTGCGGAGGGCGGGCAGGCCCACGGCCTCGACAAGCTGCACCAAGAGCGGCGGGTCGGCCGCTGGCGGGTCCGGCACGAGCTCGACGGTCTCCTTGACCGGTTGGCCGGCGTCGTCCCAGGTGGTGCGGGTGGCGGTGCCGTCGCCGTGGTCGGCGAGGCGCTCCACGACCTTGCCGTCGCTGGCGATCCTGATGGCGCCCAGCACCACACCCCGTCGATCTTGACCAGCAGCTTGGGGGTTCGCCCGAAGCCGATCGTGGCGTCGGGGTTGCTCTCGAGCTCGCCGGTCTCACCCGGCACGGCCCAGACGTAGAGGTTGTTGGTGGCCACGAAGGCGTGAGGGACCGTCGGGTCGTTCCGTAGCGGGCAGATCTTGACCGTGGTGTCACCCCCGACCACCGACTGCACACCGACCGCCCAGGCCGAGGTCGCGGGGATCTCGATGGCATCGTCCAGGACGGCCCAGTGCACGGTGTTGGAGTCGACCGCCTGGAAGGTGCTCGACGCCCACAGCATCTCGCCGGGGCGCCCCCACTCGGGATCGCGCAGGAAGAGGTACATGCGGTAGGTCGAGGGCGTGCTGCCGAGGCCGTCGACGGTGAGCCCCACCTCCTTGATGGGCCACGGGTACCCGGTCGGCTCCCGCCACGCGAACCAGGTCTCACCCTCGGGGATCACGCCCGAGTCCATCGCGCCCCCGCTCGCCCAGCCGTTCAGGTCGGCGGGCAAGACGTACGGCCCGCCCTCCCGTGGCGCCCACGCCCCAGGCACCGGAGGCAGCGACAGCTCGGGGATCCTCTCGATGTCCAGCACGCCCGAGGTGATGTCGCCGGCGTCGTGGGTGTGGGCGGTCGGCGTCCGGGCGTCCGAGAGCCGCGGGTCCCCGTCGGTGACGTAGTTGCCGAGGGTGTCGCCGAGGGTGTCGTCCACGTACCGCTTGGTGGCGGCATCTTCGGGGTCGACGGGTTCCCCGACGTAGAGCGGGGCCAGCTCTGACGTGAGCATCGAGCCGCCGATCGCGCGCTGACGGATCGCGAACCGGAACATCGGAGCAAAGGTGTTGTCCACGCCGACGAACGAGTAGACCAACACTCCAGCGGCCCCGGTGAACGCTTGGGTGAACGGGTTCCACTGTTCGACCGCTACGCCGCCACCGACGACCGGGCCAAGGCCTGGGATGTCGAGACCGGCGACGACAACCGCACCGAACGAGAGGCCCTCGTCGGGGTCGCCAGGGTCGACGATCTCCAGGTTGCCGAACGGCACGACGGAGCCGTCGGTGGGCACGGCGAGCCGGGTGGTCTGGGCGGCGGTCCAGAGTTGTTCCCGGTCCCGGCGGGTGTCGGCCTGACGGTAAGTTGCTCCCGGCCCGTCGAACGGCGACACCACGAACCAGCCGGGCCCGGCCGGGCCCGGCAGCAGTACGAACACGGGGGACCCACCGGGTTGGTCAGCGTCATAGGTCCAGGTGGCGCCGTCCCAGGTCCACAGGCCCTGCTCGGCGGGTGCTTCGTCGCGGGCGAGCACCTTGGTGCCGGCAGGAATGTCGTCCAGGGGCGCCGGGAACTGGGCGTCGCCGTCGATGTCCCGGAACGGGAGCGGGTCCTCGGTGGCGATGAGGTCGGCGGCCGACGCGAGGGCGAGTGCGACGGTGATGCCTTGGCCGTCGACCTCGACGTTCCCGAGATCGTACAAGTCCTGCCACGGCAAGCCCGGAGGCGACGTGTACCGCCACTGGAGCTGGTCGCCGTCGGCTTGCAACTCGATCTCACGACCGTCCGCCCCGTCCTCAGCGCACCGTGATACGACGATCGTGATCGGGTCGACGCTGCCAGGCGGGTTCACGATGACGGTCGCACCGCACGGCCCGGGGTCGTCACCCGGCTGCGACGGCTGGGTCGAGCCACCGCCCCACCACGCGCCGTCGAGGTACAACCGCCACGGCACGGTGAGGATGCCGTCGTTGAAGAGGTCGGCGCTTGTCTCGGCGTCGAAAGTGATCGTCAGCTCGTCACCATCGACGACAGCCGTGCCCGTGCTGAGGTCGAGGTCGCTGTACCCAGCGTTCACGGTCCACTCGCCGGGCGGGAGGTCTCCCGCTTCGAACGTGACGACCATGACGCCCGGCTCGCCCGGGACGATCCGCCAGTCCGGCAGGCGTGCGAGGTCGGGGCCGACGCTCCAGGAGTCAGAGCAGTCGCTCATGACGCCCGCGGTGGCTCACAGTCCGAGCGCTTGGTGGTGGGCGAGCAGCCGCGTCGCCGCCAGCGCGGTCGGGTACATGGCCGCAGCGTAACAGAGACCGGGGAAGCGCCGGCCATCGTCGGCGGGGTACCCGTAGTGTGACAAGCCGGGGCTCGCCGTCGCGCCGTTGGCGTGCCCTGGCGCATCGCCGTCTGCACGAGTGTCGATGAGCACGCCGTCGAGGTACACCCGTTGCGTCGCACCATCCCAGGTGGCGGCCCAGGAATGCCAAGACGTGTCGACCGCTCCGATCGCCAGGGAGTCCCCGCCGTGGTACGCCGTCATGGTGCCGCTTGCGTTGATGAGCATGGCACCCGACGGCGCGGCGCCACCCCAGTCTGAGATGAGGGTCCCGTCGGTGCCGTTCGTCCCGACTCGTCGTGCCACGGCTTCGAGGGTGTATGCGCTCTGGCCGACGGCCACGTCGTGGCTCCAGAAGCCGGCGGACGCGTCAAGCGCATCATCGCCGATCGTGCCATCGGCGGTCCACGTCGTCACGCCGGCCTGCAGCGTCATCGTGTGACCGTTGCCCGTGCGGTCGGCGAGGCTCCCGTTCAGGAGCCAGAACCCGGAGGGCGTGTCGCTGAGGACCTCATCCATGTAGCTGCGGATCGGATTCGCCCAGGCCAGGCCGGTCGGCGTGGCCGCTGACGACAGCACAAGACCGGTCGTCGGGGGTGGGTCAAGCGGAAGCCACGCCACTCCGTCCGAGACGAGGATCGAACCGGCCCCGGCCGAAGCCGCGTCGGGCAGTCCTCGCACGTCGCCCAGCGGAGCACGGGCGCTTGCGCTGCCCTGCACGACATACACAAGATCCGTGTCCGTCAGCGTACCGGCGGTCGGCAACTGCGAGAGCTTCGTGCCCACGGGTGGCCTCCTCGGGCTCGGGATCGGTCGGTCGGTCAGGACGGTAGCGCCCAAACCGCCCTCCTGTCAACTCCTGGACACGTGTCCAACTTCGAGCGGCACCGCCTCCCCGCCCGACGCTCCCGCCCGACCCGTGCGTCCTCGACCGCACCTCGCCGCGCCTCACCTTCGAACCGCACATCGCCGCCCGCGATGCATCATTGCGACATAACCCGGACCGAGGTGACCGCAGAAACCGGCCCTGACCAGGCCTTGGCCCGTTTCCGACTACACGGTTTCAGGCAGTGTTGTCAACCGTGCAGTGCATTTCACCCGCCTGACCAGGGACTCTACACGGTTTACGGGCTTTCACGGTCTGTTCTAAACTCTCTACATATACCCCTATACGTATATGGAAAGTTTCTAACCAACCCTGTAAACCCGCAAACCGTGTAGAAACCCTGGTCAGAGCCCTGCACATCGCTGCACGGTTACACAGTTGCCCGTTTCCCGTTGACAACATTTCACGTGGTCAAGCGCCGCTTGCATCGTTTCTTGCATCGTTTACCCTCGCCAAGAAAGTTCCCGACAAACCGTGTAGACCGTGTAACCGTGTAAACACGCTCCGACGCCCGCCCGCGACCCGCCTCTCACCCCGCCGGGCGACCGCCCCGGCACCCCGCTCGACACGTCACCGTGACATGCGATCGCACACCTCGCACACCGCCCAACCCGCCCACTCGTCGCCCTGCGACGCGTCGACCAACCGCACCGTGTCGCCCCGCAACCGGCCGCACACCGACCGCCGTTCCAGTCCCTCCCGGTCCCGCCGCGCCGTCTCCTCGACCCACGCCAGGTGCACCACCCGACCCGACTTCCGTCCGACCCCGCCCAGCCCGAGCGCCAGCGGCGACACGGCGGGCACCGCCCGATCCCCGGCCGGTCGCCTCCTCCGGGCGGTCACCCTCCGGTCACCGCCGGGTCCAGACGTCACGCCCCTCGACCGCCCGCAGGTCGGTGCGGACGCGGCAGTCGACCAGCGGCATCAGCGGCATCCCGCGGGTCACCGCCGACCCGAGCGGGCCGCCCGTCCGGTCCCAGCGGATCGTTCCCCGCTCGCCGCTCGCGTCGACCTCGACCAGGACGCCGATCCAGCCGAGCACCTGCACCACGTCACCGACGACCGGCGCACCCTCCCGCGTCGGAACCGGCGCCCGAGTCCACGCGACGGTCACGACGTTCCTCGCCAGATCCTCCCGGCTCGGCACGACGACGATCTCTGCGCGGCCCGGCGCACCGCCCCTCGCGATCGCCTCCGTCAGCGCCTCCCACCCCGCTCGGTGCAGCTCCGGCACCGGCACCTCGCACCACCCGAACCGCTCGTCCCCCGCCCCGTCGGTCACTCCTCCGTCTCCTCGCCGCACTCCGGGCAGGCCACCCGACCGGGGTGGTCCTCGCCCAGGTCCGTGACCTCGCCACACGCCTCACAGTCCAGGCGCCAGATCTGGTAGAGCGACATCAGACGTCCTCCGTCCTCGCCGCCGTCGCTCGGTGTCCCGGCCAGGGCACGAGCCGGGTGTCGCTCGCGAGGTACAGCGGGTGCTTCGGGGCGCCGCTGCTCGTCGTTCCCAGGCAGTGGAGCCGCCCGCCGCCTTGCGCCTCCACGATCCGACGCACCTGCTCGCCTCGTTCGCGGACCAGGTCCCGCAGCCCGCCTGGGCCGTTCCCCCACGCGGCGACCAGCACCCCCGGCCAGCGAGCCTCGGCGCTCGCCGCGGCCGCCCGCGCGATGTACCGGTCCGCGTGCGGGGTGAACGAGTTCAGCGGCTCGCCCGCGCGGCTCGCGCGGACCAGCTCGGTCGGGTCCGTTGCGACGAGGGTGAAGAGGTTCACGACCTCGATCGCGGTCAGCCTCCACGACCGCGCGAACCTCGTGCAGCGCCGGATCGTCGCGTCGTCCGCGTGGGCGCCCGCGGTCGACGGGTTGAGCATGATGAAGACGGCCGTCCTCGCGTCACGGGGCGGGCGCCCGGCTCCGGCCGACGCCGCCCACTCCCGACCCAGTCGGAGACGGTGCCGGCGGTCCGGCGTGAACACCGCCTCGCGCCGCAGCCCCGGTGCCTCCGACCACTCCATGAGCTTCTCGGCGCCCAGGTCCGCGATGAGGGCGTCCTCGTCCTCGCCGCTCACCTCCGCACCACCAGTCCGTGCGGACGCCCAGCGGCGATCGCCTCCGCCAACCCGTAGCCGTGGCCGGCGTTGACGTGCAGCGCATCGAACGTGTGCCGCCCCGGCACGTCGGCGCTCTCCTCACGGACGATGAACGTACACGCTGTCAGTCGCACGTCGTCTCCCTTCGTTGGACCTCGGCCGCGAGCTCGAGCCACGCGCCCATCGGGTCCGTTGGGTGGCGCTTGATCGCCTCCACCACCGTCGCCGGCACGAGCGGTCGCCACACGACCGTCTCGCCCGACGGCTCGACGTAGGTGAGCGGCGAGTCGTACGCCAGCGGCTCGCCGTACGCGAGCTCCCACAGGCGGTTCACCTGCTCGATCTCGGCCAGCCCGATCTCGAGTCGCACGTCCACGCGACCGGCGCGGACGACGGCGGGGTCCAGCACCGAGGCGTCGTTCGTCGTCAGGATCTTGATGAGGCCGTGTGGGGTGATGACGCCGTCGAGCGCGTTCAGCAGGCCCGAGAGCGTGACGCCCTCGACCCCGTCACCGGCGCTGGTCCCGTCCTCGCTGCGGTCGTGCCCGGCACGTGACAGGACGTCGACGTCCTCGAGGAGCACCACCGACCGCGGCGTGATCGAGCTCATCAGCGAGATGAGGTTCACGTCGCCGGTCAGGTCGGCCAGCGGGAGGTAGTGCACGTCCATGCCGAAGTGCCCGGCCAGCGCGCGGGCGATCGACGTCTTGCCCGTCCCGGGCGGACCGTGCAGCAGGTACCCGCGGTGCCACGGCGCCCCGATCCGGCGGTAGAACTCCTCGTCGCCGAGGAAGCGCTCGAGGTCGGCGACCAGCCCCTCCTTCACCCCCGGGGCCAACACGACCGTGTCGAGCGACCTGGGCGGCAAGTCCGAGCGATGCTCCCACCCGCCCCACCGCGTCGCGATCCGCAGGTCGGAGCGCCGCTCCCCGGAGAACCGCAGGTCACGCGCCCGCTCGACCAGCCGCACGGCCGCCGCCGCGCCCTCACGCGACGAGGCCGTGAACCGAATCTTGTCCCGGCCGAACAGCCACGCCGGCGGGCCGTCGTTCGCGTTGGACGAGCCGGCACTCCCGCCCTCCGGGGTCTCGACGTGCACCTTCACGCGGTGGCCGTCGAGGATCAGCGTCTGCGTCCGGGATGAGTCGTAGTGCAGCACGACGTCCGGTCGGGCGGGTGTCCCGGCGCTCGTTGGTGACGCGTGCCCTCCGCCCAGGCGGCGGCTCGTTCGGGCGGTCAGGCTGCGGCGGTCGTCCGGTGGGAACGCGTCGAGGACCAGCCGCAGGACGTCGTCGTAGACCTCGTCATCGCCCGGGACCGTCACGGTCCACGTCAGGCGATCCCGCACCGGGCTCACCAACTCCTTCATCGACGTCCACGCCGCGGTCCCGGCGGCCACCCCGGCCAGCAGGCGACCGACCCGTCCGACGGGCAACGAGCTCGCCGCCACGGGCGGTGCGTGACGGATCACGCGGACGGTCACTCGTCATCTCCTAGCGGGAACGTTCGCACGGACTCTTCGTGCGCGGCCCAGAAGACGCGGGCGTCGCGCAACGCGATCAGCAGCGCATCCCGGTGCAGCGCGAGCGTCATCGTTGCACGCGTCAACGCGGCCTCATTGTCGGCCACGGTCGGCGTGAGTGCGACCACCGCCGTGAGTGCGACGGCGAGCGGCAGAAGATGCAGATCGTCTGCTGGGATCCCCATCTCGTCTGCCACGCGGCGATCGTGCTCGGTGCTGGTCACGTCCGGTCCTCGCTCGGTCGGTCGTCCGCTCGCTTGAGGCACGTGACGGTGCCGTCGAGCGGGTGCAAGAGCGCGGACGTGAACGACCGCGATCCGCCGACCGGCGTGACCGACCGCAGCACGATCCCGTTCACGTCGCTGTCGGGGAAGAACCCGATGCTGGTCAGGTTGTCGATCCGCGGGTGTGGGCCGTCCTCGACCCCCGGCCACACCACCTCACGCGCGTCGCGCCAGGCCTCGGCCCAGTGGACCTCCTCCGTCTCGACGGCGCCCGGCCACGACGGGTACTCGACCTGCCCGAGCGAGAGGCGCTCGGGCGGCGGACCGACCGCGGCCACCAGCCGCAGGCCACGGCGCGGCTCGTCACGGGGGCCGGCCGCCTGCGCCAGCCAGCCCCAGCCGACCGGCGCCCACCTGGCGTAGAACGGCTGCCACCACTCGACGGTCCCACGCGCCTCGTCGAGCCATGCCACCGCCTCATCGAGCGTCGGCGCTCGATCGACCATCACGGCAGCACCTTCAGGTGCGAGATGGCGTACGCCTCGGTGGCCGGGCTCCACCCGATCAGCACGACCCGGCGGTAGTACGGGTGAACGAGCGCGAGCCCGCCCTCCTCGAGCCGGGTGACGCCCGACGTGCGCAGCGCCATCCGCAGGGCGTGCGACTCCTTCGTGTGGAACTGCCCCGGGCCGCCGAGCTTCTCGCCGTTCACCCGGCGGCGGTACGAGTGCCGCTGCCCGGCCAGCGGGTTGCGGCGGTGGATGTACTCGATGCGGAGCACGCCGTGCGAGGCGTCGTAGACGTCCTCGTCGTGCTCGGCATCGACGTTCGTCGGATCACTCACGGTGTTGCTCCTTTGGGTTGGTGCGCCGTCCGGCGCGTGCGCCGATCTAACCTTGCCTCGCTCGATCCCGTCACGATGATCAGACCGTCGCGGTGCTCGATCAGCCCGCGGCGCTCCAGTGAGCGCAGGCCCTCGAACGCGAGGCGCTCGCCCCGCCTGCCTCCTCCGTACGCCCGCGCCACCCGGCGAGCGCTCGGACCTCGGCCCGCCGAGCGCGTGAGGCGCTCGACGATGTCCAGGGTCCGCCGGTGCGACGGCATGAGGTCGTGGCCCAGGCCCGCGTCATTCACCGCCGACGCACGAGAACACCGCCGGTGTCGACCCGCCATTCGGGGAGCGAGAGCGGTGGTGCGCTTCGCGCCCGACGACGACGCACACGTCCATCGGATGTGATCGTGATCGCATCGGTGTTGACCAACTCGGCCAGCACGACGGGATCGATGATGTGACCGTGCTGCGCTTGGCGTTCGCATGTCGCTTCGATGCGTGCGACCCACTCATCCTCCGACCAGTTGTCGGGGTTGTCGGCATCGAGGTCGTGCCACGCGAGGTACGGGTCGTCGTTGACGGTCACCGCCCGCACCCGCACTCGTAGTCGCTCTCGCCGCACGGCAGGCCGGCGGCCATGCGAGCGAGACGCGAATCGTCGGGCCACGGCGCGTCGAGCGCCTCGGCCACGACCTTCAGCTTCGGCGCTCCGTAGTTCGTGTACTCGGCGGCGTCCATCGACGCGATCGCGTCGTCCAGCCCGAGCAGCCACAGCAGGGCGCGGAGCTTGATGATCGAGCGCTCGGCCGAGAGACCTCGGTGGTCGGTCACCTTGCCGACCGCGAACTCGAGGTACCGCATCGCCTCCGCTCGGACGTCCTCGGCCGTCCGTTGATCGGGCGGGTACTGCTCGTCCCAGTCCTCTTGGGTGGTGCCGGCGAACAGCAGCGGCCGTGCGTGCTCGAAGTCGACGAACGGCAGGAGCGCCTCCGCCGCCCAGCCGAACATGTCGCCAGTGGCACGCTGCGCCTGGGTGTAGGTGACGATGGCGTCGCCGTCACGCGCGATGCGGGTGTTCATTTCTTCGCTCCTTGGGTTGGTGAACGTCGGGATGGTGTCGAGCAGCAGGTCGGCGGCGGCGAAGCGATCTGTCATCACGCACTCCCGCCGACGATCGTCGCGATGACGGTGATGATCAGCACGAGCCAGATGAGGGCGATGCTGACGTCCACGAGGCGCCAGGCGCCACGTGCTGCCGCCAGCCCCGCGACGATCAGCATCATGATGATCGGCACGGCTGCGGCGGCGATCGCCTCGGTCGGTGTCATGCCGCTTACTCCTTCCACGGGGCGACCTGCCCCGCCAACGGCGTCACGGTGACCGCGCCGAGCCGCGGGTCCGACCACAGACATCCGTGGCACACGTTCCACGTTGCCTGAGGTGACCACAGGAGTACGACATCAGCGCCTCCCGCTTGGGCACCCCGGATCGCAGCGACGGTCGCACGCTCTTGCGTCTCGAGCGGCCACGAGGCGTCCGCGGCGTACAGCTCCGACCACCAGATCGGAAGATCGGTTCGAGCGTCGAGCCAGCGGGTCACGGCCTCGAACACGCCGGCCGCGGACACCGGATCGGTGAGGTAGCCAGCATCACGAGTGATCGACCAGCCGTCGAGCGCGATGAAGTCGGCGCCGTCGTTGTGGGCGAGCCAGTAGTCGATCGCATCGAGGGCCCGGCGGTCGACGGTCCCCCACGTCCCTGTGATCGACGACGGCACAGGCGCTCGCTGGTACAGCTCGAGCGGCGCGTACGGCCCGCCGACCTGGGCGTCGGGACGAACGGCCTTCACGGCACGGTACACCCGGTTGTAGAGGTCGGTGTACGCCTCGTGGTCCCATCGGTTCTTGGCCGGGTCGTAGAAGCCCTTGAGCTCATTCCAGACCTGGAAGTACTTCACGCTGGGGTAGCGGGCAGCCACGCGCGCGGCGAGTGCTGAGAAGTCATCGTAGTGGCTCTCGAGCGGAGCTACCTCGAGCTTCGTCCAGGCGGTGGTGCCGGCCTGCCCGCCCTTCATCCAGTCGGGGGCGCAGCACAACGTGATGACCGGTTCGGCGCCCGTGCTCTCGATCAGCCGCATCCGCTCGTCGAGCGACGTCCAGTCGTACACACCCGGTGACGGCTCGGGCGACAGAGCGCCCCAGCCCATGATGTGCTGGTTCTGGAGCGGGATGCGACGCAGCACGTCGAGCTCGACCGTGGCCGGGTACCCCGCCGTCGGGTAGGGCGTGTGTTGCCCGTGCGTCACGCCGACGGTGAACGTCCGTAGACCGGGGCCGACGCACGAACCCACGGTCGCTGTGCCGGCCGCACCGAGCAGCGCACCGGCCGCCACGAGCGTTCGAGCTCGTCGCTTCACGGGAGCTCCCAGACTGAACCGACGTCGGTCAGCGTCACCCAGCGGACGCCGGTCTCTGGGTCGCGCTCGATCTTGACGAGGCCCTTGTCCTCGAGGATGCTCGCGACGCGACCGTTGATGACTCCTTCGTCCCAGAGGGTGGGGCCACCGTGCGTGTGCACGGCACCGCCCGAGTCCCGCACGAGCCGCAACGTGTCGAGCGCCAACCGCTGCTTCGGGGTCCAGCCCACGGCCTTCAGCTGGTGGCCGAAGTCGCGCACCGCGAACGCGCTGCGGCGTGCCGCCTTGGCGTACGCCTGACCGTCGGCGGCGGTCATCGGTCTTGTTCCTCTCGTTCGATCAGCCGCATGAGCGCGAACACGTCGGCACGCTCGCGTCGACGTTGACGCCGACGCCGTCGGACGCGCTTGCACACGTTCATCGGTTGTTCTCCTTCTGCCCGGGCAGCACCTCCAGCGCGCGGCGTGCTGCGTACACCGCCTCGACGACGCCCGTCGAGGACTGGTCATCGATCGCCCGCACGAACCGTTCGAGCGCCTGTCGTGCGACGGAGAGCGCGAGCGCGTCGTCGACCGTGCGGTCGCTTCGTACGCGCTCGATGAGCGGGTGCGGGTGCGCACCGACGCCGAGCGCCTGGCACTCCTCACGCAGGTCATCCAACGCGCGGGCGTCACCGGCGTTGATGACGCGATCATCGTGACGAAGAGCGCGTGCGTCCACCCCGTCGAAGGTGTCCGAGTCCAGCCGCCACGCGTCGTACGGGAACCCGGGAGCGTCGTTCGCCCAGTCCTCGATGCCACGCGCCACGTCCGCGGCCGTGACGTCATCGGCGGCGGTCATCGTGAGCAGCACGCGCACGGTGTTGAACGCGGTCATACCAGTTCATCTCCGACGATACGGAGGCCGGTGCACCGGGTGAACCCGACGAGCGCCGCCTCGAGCGACTCGTACCCGCCGGCCCAGCCAAGGAACTCCGAGCCGGAGTCCCATGACCACTCGCCGGTCTTGGGTTCGAACTCGACGCTGATGAGTGGGCCAGACGTCGCGAACCAGCGGCGCGGATCGTAGGTGGCGCTGTCGC
>WBZU01002565.1_pt1 | contig 12402 bp, 8 predicted proteins | sample 5204311 | NCBI WGS metagenome assembly WBZU01 (sample SAMN12344359, study PRJNA552823) | activated sludge metagenome | biome: Activated sludge suspended growth; feature: Nitrification reactor; material: Wastewater; isolation source: activated sludge from nitrification reactor of wastewater treatment...
ACGCCGTTGTGCGCGTCGGTCCACGCCGCGACGATCAGGTCCTCGAGCACGGTCGGGTCGTCGGCGTCGACGGCCCCGGGATCGATGTGGACCGCGCGGACGTGCAGGTGACCGTTGAGCGTGACGGTGACCAGTCCGCCGCCGGCGGAGCCGACGATCTCGGTGGTCGCCAGCGCCTCCTGCGCCTCCTGCACGCGTTCGCCCATGTCCTGTGCCATCTGGAGCATCGCGCCCATGTCGAGACCGCCGAGCGCTCCGGCCAGATCACCGGCAGGTTGCTCCGGGGAACCGTCGACGCTGTCGGCGCCATCGGGTGTGGCGACGACCTCGCCGCTCAGCACCTCGTCGGTGGGGACCGATTCTCCGTGGTTGTCCGGGGGCGTGTTCATCAGGGTTCCTCGGGTCGGTCAGGACGCACCGTCGGCGCCGTCCACGAGGACCGCGCCCGGGAACGCCTGGGTGAGCTTCTCCACGCCGCTGGCGGCCACATCGGCGTCCTCCAGGTCGTGCACGTCGATGATCGACGACTCGTCGTCGTCGCCGGTCGGTTCGACCGGGTCGGGGGCCGTGGTCGGCTCGGGCACCGCGACGGCAGGCTCCTCGGAGCGCGTCGGGGGTGCCGTCCTGCCACGCGGTGGCGGTGGAGTCGGCGTCGACGCCGGGGTGCTGGACGCGGCGGACCGACCGGGCTCGCCCGTCGCATCGGCGACCGCCGCCGGGTCGGTCTCGTCGACCAACAGCAGCCGGACCGGGGAACCCACCTCGGCGCCGATCATCGACTCGACGTCCGGTCGGAACTTCTCGGCCCGCTCCACGGTGGCCGCGTTGGGGAGCGTGAAGACAACCCCCCGTCCGGTCACCGCGACGAAGTGGCCCGAGGCGTAGATCGCCTTGGCCACGCCCTTGAGCTGGGGCACCACCCGGTCGCCGAAGACGACGGTCAACCCGTCGCGGTCCAGCGTCGCGGATCCGGCTGTGACGGCCACGCTGTCCGATGGGGGTGCCGGCGGCAGGGATCGGTCCGCAGCGGTCGTCTCCGGGTTTGCCGACGGGGTGGGGTCCTTCTCGGCGGCCGGTCTAGGCGGCGGAGACGACGGGACAGCCGATGCCGCCGGTGCCTCTGGCGCCTCTGGCGCCGCGGCGGATCGGGCAGACGGTCGGGGTGCGACCGACGGGGCCGGGCCCGGGGACGCCGGGGCCGACGGGCCGGGTCGCGCCGGGCTCCGGTCGCCCTTGCTGTCGGCTCCGGAGCGGCGAGCCCTCATCTCGGCGAGGGCCGCTCGGGCATGTTCGGGCCCCGAGCGGGATCCCGAACCCGTAGCCGAAGCAGCGTCCGACCCGGCGTTCGAGGATCCCTCCCCGGCGTCTGCGTCTGCAGGCGGTGGCCCGGATGCCGCCGTCCGCTCGGGGGCCGCGGCCGCGCGGCGGGAGCGAGCACCGCCACCTGCGCCTGCACCACCGCCACCTCCACCGCCACCGGCGACGGCGCCGTCGGCCAGGGCACGCTCGAGCGCCTCGACGCGACGGACCAGGTCGGCCACCACCGCCTCGTCGCCCGAACCGCGTCCGGCCGGGGCCGGCCCCGCTGCCCCTCCGGCCGTCGGAGCGCCGACGCACAGCCGGACCATGGCGACGTCGAGCGGAACCCGGGGATCCGCGGCTTGACGCATGTCGACCAGGGCGGATCCGACCGCCTCGACCGCCCGGGTCAACACCGGGGTCCCGAGGGTGCGGGCCCACTCGCCGAGTCGTTCGGCGTCGGCGTCGACCAGGTGGGTCACCTCGACTCCGAGCGAGAGCAGGAACGCGTCGCGGAGCTCGGCCAGGAACGACTCGGCCAGCACCCGCGGGTCGTGGCCCAGGGCCAGGGCATCGGAGACGGCCAGGACCGCGGCCCCGCTGTCGCCGGCCGCGATCGCACCCAGCAACTGGTCGACGGGCAGTTCCCGGGTGATCACCCCGCCGGCGGCCACCACCTGGTCGAGCGCCGACAGCGTGTCCCGGGCCGAGCCGTGACCCTCGCGCACGACGTACGCGACCGACTCGTCGTCGACGTCGAGCGGGGCATCGGCCGCGATCCAGCGGACGTAGTCGGTGAGCTCCGCCGCCGACAGGAGCTGGAAGTCGTAGTGCTGGGTGCGGCTGCGGATGGTGGGCAGCACCTTCTGCGGATCGGTGGTGGCCAGCACGAAGCACACGTGCTCCGGTGGCTCCTCGAGCGTCTTCAGCAGCGCGTTGGACGCCCCCGCCGTCAGCATGTGCACCTCGTCGAGGATGTACATCTTGGTGCGGCCCGGCGACGCGACCGCGGCCCGCTCGACGAGGTCCCGGATGGAGTCCACGCCGTTGTTGGACGCGGCGTCGAGCTCGAACAGGTCGAAGCTGCGTCCGGCCTCCATCTCGACGCACGAGCTGCACTCGCAGCAGGGTTCGCCGTCGCGGAGGTCCTCGCAGTTGAGCGCCTTGGCCAGGATCCGAGCGGTGGAGGTCTTGCCGGTGCCACGAGGGCCGGAGAACAGGTAGGCGTGGCCCTCGGTGCCGGTCCGCACCGAGTTCCGCAGTGCCCGGACGACGTGCTCCTGACCGCGGACCTCGACGAATCGGCGGGGTCGGTAGCGACGGTAGAGGGACTGGTGGGCCACGGCGGGATCCTACCGACGACTCCCCGACGGTCCCGGCCGGAGCAACGGTGCGGCCTGCGCCTCCGGAGTCCGGCCGGGTTCCGCCCGGTGGCGGAGACGGTGGGATTCGAACCCACGGTGAGTTTCCCCACACACGCTTTCCAAGCGTGCCGATTCGGCCGCTCTCGCACGTCTCCGGGGCGGGACGATAGCCTGAGTCCGCGCCTGCGTCCTCAGGCGGCGGCCGGGTCCTGTGCGACCGGGGCCCGTGAATCGGGTCAGGGCCGGAAGGCAGCAGCTCTCAGCGGAACCCCCGGTGTGCCGCAGATCGCCTGGCCGCCACCTGAGGACACAGGCGTTCATCGCGCCAGGCGGCCCCAGCGAGCGGAGCGAGCGAAGGCACACAGCCGCCACCTGAGGACACAGGCGTTCATCGCGCCAGGCGCCGAGCCGAACTTGTAGCTGACAGTCGCCCCCACGACCCGTGGCCTACAAGTTCATCGGGCCGAACCGAACTTGTAGCTGACGGACGCTCCCGTGACCCGTGGCCTACAAGTTCATCAGGCCGAACCGAACTTGTAGCTGACGGTCGCCCCCACGACCCGTGGCCTACAAGTTCGTCGGGCCGAACCGAACTTGTAGCTGACGGACGCTCCCGTGACCCGTGGCCTACAAGTTCGTCGGGCCGTGTCGAGGGCCGGAACGAGCTCGGGCCCCTGCCTGAGCAGGGGCCCGATGGCGGAGACGGTGGGATTCGAACCCACGGTGGCCTTGCGACCACAACGGTTTTCGAGACCGTCCCATTCGTCCGCTCTGGCACGTCTCCGGCGGCGACGATAGCGGCGCAGGGATCGTCCGGGCACACCGGGATCCGGCCCCGTTCAGCGACGGGCGGCGAAGAAGTCCTGGAGGATCGCCGCACAGGCGCCGCGCTCGACGCCGACCCGGACCGGGAACTCGTGGTTGAGACGGGGGTCCTGTCCCAGGTGGTAGAGGCTGCCGAGAGCACCGGCATCCATGCTCTCGGTTCCGATCACCACCCCGCCGATGCGTGTGGCCCACAGCGCCCCCGCGCACATCGGGCACGGCTCGAGGGTGACGACCATCAGGCAGTCGTCGAGTCGCCATCGACCCAGCTCTGCGCACGCGTCACGGAGAGCGAGGACCTCGGCGTGGGCGGTTCCGTCGTGGCTGAGCTCCCGCTCGTTGTGGCGTCGGGTGAGCACCCGGGGCGCGTCACCGTCAGGGAGCTGCACGACGACGGCACCGATGGGGACGTCGCCGTGGAGGGTTGCGGCACGGGCCTCGTCGAGAGCGATCGCCATCCAGCCGGCGTGCTCCGGATCGGGTTCCAGCACCGGAGGAGCTGGGGATCGGTCGGCCATCGGCGCCGACGGTACCGCCGAATGCTCAGCCCGCCGAACGCGCAGCCCGCCGAACCTGTAGCCCACCAACCCCCACGGTGACCACCAGCTACAACAACGCGGGGCGCCGCCGAACTTGTAGCCCACCAACCCCCACGGTGACCACCAGCTACAACAACGCGGGGCGCCACCGAACTTGTAGCCCACGAGCCCCCACGGTGACCACCAGCTACAACAACGCGGGGCGCCACCGAACTTGTAGCCCACGTGCCACCCGAGCAACCGAGAGCTACAAGTTCGGCGAGTCGTGGTGCAGCCAGCTAAAGTGGCACTCGGTGTCAAACAGTACCGAGGCACAAATGAAGCCGGGTTCCGACGAGCGGGGCACGACCGACGGCGACGACACCGATCGGCCCGGTCTGCGCGAACGCAAGAAGGAGCGGGTCCGCGAGCAGATCCGACAGGCTGCGCTCGACCTGTTCGACCAGCGCGACTTCGACAGCGTGACCGTCGACGAGATCGCCGAGCGCGCCGAGGTCTCCAAGAGCACCCTCTTCCGCTACTTCGAGACGAAAGAGGACCTGGTCTTCGCCAACTCGCGCACCTACGGCGACACCCTCCTGGCCGCCTTCGCCGCCCGACCCTCCGACGAATCGGTGTTGCGATCCCTGCGGGCCGCACTCGTGTCCCTCGTCAGCGGGCTCCAGGCCGACCGCTCGCGGTACCTCCGCGGCCAACGCATCGTCGCCCGGTCCCCGTCGCTGGTCCGGCGGTCCATCGAACGTCAGTACGAATGGGAGGACGGACTGGCCACGGCCCTGCTCCCCCGCCTGAGCAACCACGACGACGCCGAGACCCGCGCCTCGGTCCTGGCCGCGGCCGGCCTGGCCGTCGTCCGCATCGCCACACGCCGCTGGGTGACCGCCGAGGACGACTCGCTCCTGATCGACCACCTCCTGCCCGCGCTCGACGTGCTGGCCGACGAACTGAAGGACTCCGACTGACGATGCTCTCCGAGATGCTGCGGGTCCACCTGCGGCCCTACCGACGACCGCTCCTGCTGGTGCTCGCCCTCACCACCGTGCAGGTGACCTGCGTCCTGTTCCTGCCGACGCTCAACGCCGACATCATCGACAAGGGCGTCATCCCGGGCGACACCGACTACATCTGGCGCGTCGGCGGGATCATGCTGGCGGTCACCTTCGTCCAGGTCCTGTTCGCGGTGGCCAGCGTCTACGTGGGTTCGAGGGTGGCGATGGCCTTCGGGCGCGACATCCGCGGCGCGCTGTTCCACAAGGTGACCGGCTTCGCCGCTCAGGACGTGGCGCACTTCGGAGCACCGTCGCTCATCACCCGCATCACCAACGACGTCACCCAGGTCCAGATGCTGGTCCTGATGAGCTGCACGCTTCTGGTCGCGGCACCGATCACGATCGTCGGCGGAGTGATCATGGCCGTCCGAGAGGACGGCACCCTGTCGCTGCTGCTCCTGGTCAGCGTCCCGGTGCTGGTGATCTCGATCGGTTCGATCATCGTGCGGATGATCCCGCTGTTCCAGGTCATGCAGGAGCGCATCGACCGCATCAACGAGGTGCTGCGTGAGCAGATCACCGGCATGCGGGTCGTCCGGGCGTTCGTCCGTGAGCACGACGAAGGAGCCCGCTTCGAGGAGGCCAACGACGCGCTCACCCTGGTGTCGCTGCGGTCGGGGCGCTTGATGGCGTTCATGTTCCCGATCGTGATGGCCGTGCTCAATCTGTCGAGCGTGGCCGCCATCTGGCTCGGGGCGGACCGGGTGGCCGACGGAGAGCTGCAGATCGGGGCGTTGATCGCGTTCCTGAGCTACCTGATCCAGATCCTGATGTCGGTGATGATGGCGACCTTCGTGGCCGTCCTCACCCCGCGGGCCTCGGTGAGCGCGAACCGCATCGGCGAGGTGCTGCACACCGAATCCGCGGTCGCCCAGGCGGCGAACCCGGTGACATCTCTGCCCGAGCGCCCGGTGCTGCGCTTCGACCACGTCGAGTTCCGCTACCCCGGCGCAGAGCACCCGGTCCTGTGCGACCAGTCCTTCGAGGTCCGCGCCGGAACCACCCTGGCGATCATCGGCTCCACGGGATCGGGCAAGACCACCCTCCTCGACCTGATCCCCCGGCTCTACGACGCCACCGCCGGAACGGTGTCGGTCGGCGGCCACGACGTGCGCGACATCGACCAGGAGACCCTCTGGAGCCGGATCGGACTCGTGCCCCAGAAGCCGTTCCTCTTCTCGGGCACGGTGGCGAGCAACCTGCGCCACTCCAAACCCGACGCCACCGAGGACGAGATGTGGGAGGCGCTGCGCATCGCGCAGGCCGAGGACTTCGTGCGGGCCATGCCCGACGGCCTCGACTCACCCATCGCCCAGGGCGGCTCCAACGTGTCGGGCGGTCAGCGCCAGCGGCTGGCCATCGCCCGGGCGCTGGTGCGCCGGCCCGACATCTATCTGTTCGACGACTCGTTCTCGGCCCTGGACCTGGCCACCGACGCCCGGCTGCGCGCCGCGCTCGTCCCCGTGGTGACCGACTCGGTGACGGTCCTGGTCGCCCAACGGGTGTCGACCATCCGCCACGCGGATCAGATCCTGGTCCTCGAGGACGGCGCCACCGTCGGTCTCGGAACCCACGACGAGCTCCTCGGATCGTGTCCGACCTACGCCGAGATCGTGGCGTCGCAGCTGACCGCAGAGGAGGCGGCGTGAGCACCTCGAACAACAAGCCCCCGACCAATGGCGCCGGCACGACTGGCGACGCCGCGGACACGACCCCCGACGGGTCCGCCGGGACCGACTACGCCCAGTCCGCCAAGGTCAACGAGGGCGCCCGGGGCGCCATGGGGCGGTTCGGCGCGGCGGGAATGCCGCTCGACCGGTCCAAGGACCTGGGCGGGTCGGTGCGACGCCTGGCCGGGCAGATGCGCCCGGAGAGCGTCGGCCTGATCGGCGTGGTCGCCCTGGCCGTCATCAGCGTCACGCTGCTGGTGCTCGGTCCCCGCATCCTCGGCAACGCCACCCAGACCATCGTCGACGGCGTCGTCGGCCAGTTCAAGGGTGGCCCCGGCATCGACTTCGGTCAGCTGCACCGACTCCTGCTGACCGCGGCGGCGATCTACGTGGTCGCCACGACCCTGGCCTACGTGCAGGGGTGGGTCCTTGCCGGCGTCGTGCAGCGCTCGATGTTCCGGCTCCGTGCCGACGTCGAGGCGAAGCTCAACCGGATGCCGCTCAGCCACGTCGACCGCCAGCCCCGCGGCGACCTGCTCAGCCGGGTCACCAACGACATCGACAACCTGGCGCAGAGCATGCAGCAGACGCTGAGCCAGCTGCTGTCCTCCAGCCTCCAGCTCGTCGGGGTGCTGGTGATGATGTTCACCATCTCGTGGACCCTGGCGCTGGTCACGCTGATCATCGTCCCGGTCACGATCCTGACAATGCGGGCGATCACGTCGCGGTCCAAGAAGCGCTTCGTCGACCAGTGGCGCCACACCGGAACGCTCAACGCCCAGGTCGAGGAGGCGTTCACGGGCCACGCCCTGGTCAAGGTGTACAACCGCCAGGCCGACACCGAGGAGCGGTTCCGTCAGAAGAACGAGGAGCTGTTCGAGGCGAGCGCGGCCGCGCAGTTCATGTCGGGATCGATCCAGCCGGCGGTGATGTTCCTGGGCAACGTCAACTACGTGGCCATCGCGCTGCTCGGCGGTCTCATGGTCACCAACGGGTCGATGAACATCGGCGACATCCAGGCGTTCATCCAGTACTCCCGGCAGTTCACCCAACCCCTGACGCAGGTGGCGTCGATGTTGAACGTGATGCAGTCCGGCATCGCTTCGGCCGAACGGGTCTTCGAGCTGCTCGACGCCCCCGAGGAGCCCGAAGGCGCAACGACCGACCTGTCGTCGGTGGATGTGAGGGGCCGCATCGAGTTCCGCGACGTCGACTTCGCCTACTCGCCGGACAAGCCGCTGATCCAGGACCTGTCGCTCGTGGCCGAGCCGGGAGAGACGGTCGCCATCGTGGGCCCGACCGGTGCCGGCAAGACGACGATGGTGAACCTGATCATGCGGTTCTACGACGTCGACTCGGGCGCCATCCTCCTCGACGGGATCGACACCGCGACTATCAGCCGCCAGGACCTCCGCCGCCACATGGGCATGGTGCTCCAGGACACGTGGCTGTTCGGCGGGACGATCCGCGACAACATCGCCTACGGCAACCTGAACGCCACCGAGGAACAGATCATGGAGGCGGCCCGCGCCACCTACGTCGACCGGTTCGTGCACTCGCTGCCCGACGGCTACGACACCATGATCGACGACGAGGGCGGAACGGTCTCCGCTGGCGAGAAGCAGCTGCTGACCATCGCCCGGGCGTTCCTGGCGGATCCGACGATCCTCATCCTCGACGAGGCCACCAGCTCGGTCGACACCCGCACCGAGGTGCTGATCCAGCGGGCGATGGCAGCCCTGCGCAGCAACAGGACCAGCTTCGTGATCGCGCACCGCCTGTCGACGATCCGCGACGCCGACACGATCCTGGTCATGGAGCACGGCCACATCGTCGAGCAGGGGAACCACGAGACACTGCTCGCCGCGGACGGGGCCTACGCCCGGCTGTACAACGCCCAGTTCGCCGGAGCGGCGGTCGACGTCGACGTCGCGTCCTGATCGGGCTCACCCGCGCCGGACGTCGCAGACGCGCGCCACCCCTCGGCGCGTTCTCATGACATCTGAGTACCGCCAGTGTCGTGACTTGTCGTCAGAAACCTGGGTGGGGGGGTGGGTCAGATGGTGCCGGCCAGGAGGAGGCCGGCGGTGATCGCCGCGGCGCCGAAGCGCCACCAGGCGAAGATCGTCAGGTCGTGGCGCTCGAGGTAGGAGACCAGCCACTTGATCGCCAGCACCGCCGACACGAACGCCGCCAGCATCCCGATCAGCGGCGTGACCGCTCCGAACTGGTCGACGAGGGTGCCCCCGTCCTTGGCCACCTTGTACAGCGACGCGGATGTCAGGGTGGCGAAGCCGAGCAGAAAGCTGAACTCGACCGCGGCCGGCGCCGCCACCCCGACGAGCAGGGCGGCCAGGATCGTGGTCAAGGACCGGCTGGTGCCGGGCCACAGCGCCAGGCACTGCACCAGACCGATGATCAGCGCCTGACGGACCGTGATGTCGATCAGCGGGTCGGTGCCCGGTTCGGCCTTCTGACCCCGGTCAGGGATCAGACCGCTGCGCTCAAGCGCCAGGATCACGATGCCACCGATCACCCAGGCGATCACCACCGGCCACGGCCCGAAGAGAGCGTCCTCGATCACCCCGTCGAACAGGAACCCGACGATCGCGGACGGCAGGAAGGCGATCACCAGCACGACGAGCAGCTGCCGGCCGTCGTCGTCGCGGCCGAACAGGCCGAGGATCATCGAGCGGAACCGCCGCCAGAAAAGGCCGACCACGGCCAGGATGGCCCCGAACTGGATGGCGATCACGTACGTGTTCACCGCCTCGAGCCCCGCGCTGCCCTTCTCGCTCGGCAGGCCGAGGATCCGAGCAGCCACGAGCAGGTGTCCCGTCGAGGAGATGGGCAGGTACTCGGTGACGCCTTCGACCAGACCGAGGATCACCGCCTGCCACCACGACAGAAGAACCTCGGTCCCGTCCGCCGCAACCCGCACCAGTGCCGCTGCGTCTGCCGGTCGTGCCACGACGACCACGACCGCGGCGATCACGGCCACCGCCGACAGGACCCGTCGGCGGACGACGGCGACGGACTCAGGGTGTTCGAGCATCGGGACAGCTTGGCACGCTGGTGAAGCGCTCCTGATGCGCCGCTGTAGGTTCCTGCGCGTGTCGGCCGCGATGTTCCGAATGATGCACCAGGACCCCACCCAGGTGGAGGGCCGGACCCTGGACCCCGCCCTGGTGCGCCGCGTCGGGCGTTTCGCCCGCCCCTACCGGTCCCAGCTCATCGGGTTCGTCGTCATGATCGCGGCCGGGGCGGGCCTGGCGCTGGTGCCGCCGCTGCTGTTCCGCACCATCATCGACACGGCCATCCCCGACGGGAACCGGGCCCAGCTCGTCGGCCTGGGAGCGGTGGTGGTCGTCGCGGCGGTGCTCACCGCGGCGGCGTCGCTGCTCGAGCGCTTCTGGTCGGCCCGCATCGGCGAGGGCCTCATCTACGACCTGCGTCGGGCCCTGTTCGACCACGTGCAGCGCATGCCGTTGCAGTTCTTCACCCGCTCCCAGACCGGCGCGATCGTCAGCCGCCTCAACAACGACGTGATCGGCGCCCAGCGGGCGCTCACCGGCACGCTGGGAACGGTCGTGTCCAACGTGATCACCCTGGGCTTCACGCTGGTGGCGATGATCGCCCTCGACTGGCGCATCACGCTGGTCGCCGTCGTGCTGCTGCCGTTGTTCCTGGTGCCGTCCAAGCGGGTCGGACGCCGACTCCAGTCGATGACCCGCGACTCGATGCAGCTCAACGCCGGCATGAACGCCCAGATGACCGAGCGGTTCGGGGTGTCGGGAGCGCAGCTGGTCAAGCTGTTCGGAGACCACGACCGCGAGACCGGCGAGTTCGCCACCCGGGCCGTCGCCGTCCGCGACATCGGCATCCGCTCGGCGATGTACTCGCGGTGGTTCATGGTGATGATGGGGCTGGTCGGCGCCATCGGCACCGCGGCGGTGTACCTGCTGGGCGGACTGCAGGTGATCGACGGCAACATCACCATCGGGACGCTCGTCGCGCTCACCGCGCTCGTCACCCGGATCTACGACCCGCTGACCAGCCTGACGAACGCCCGCGTCGACGTGATGAGCGCGTTCGTGTCGTTCGAGCGGGTCTTCGAGGTGCTCGACTCGCCCAACCCGTTGGCCGACCGACCCGGTGCCGCCGAGCTGACCGACCCCACCGGCTCCATCCGGTTCGAGCACGTCTGGTTCCGCTACCCCGGAGCCGACGAGGGCTCCATCCGCTCGCTCGAGACCGGGGCGGTGGAGACCGAGCACCCCGACGGCCCGCCCCTTGTGCTGCACGACATCGACCTCGACATCGCTGCGGGGACGACGGTGGCGCTCGTCGGCCCGTCGGGGGCCGGCAAGTCGACGATCGCGTCGCTGATCCCGCGCCTCTACGACGCCACCGAGGGCGCGGTGCTCCTCGACGGCCACGACGTGCGGGACCTGACCCAGGCCAGCGTCCGGCGCGCCATCGGGGTGGTGTCCCAGGACCCGCACCTGTTCCACGCGACGGTGGGCGAGAACCTGCGCTACGCGCGGCCCGACGCCACCGAGGAGCAGCTGCGCGAGGCGTGTCGGGCCGCCCGGGTGCTCGACGTGGTCGACGCCATGCCCGACGGCTTCGACACGATGGTCGGCGAGCGCGGCTACCGGCTCTCGGGCGGCGAGCAGCAGCGGTTGGCGATCGCCCGCCTCATCCTCAAGGACCCGGCGATCGTGGTGCTCGACGAGGCGACCTCGGCGCTCGACACCGAGAACGAGGCCGCCATCCAGGCCGCTCTGGCCGATGCCCTCGAAGGGCGCACCGCGGTCGTCATCGCCCACCGGTTGTCGACCGTGGTCGGAGCGGACCTGATCGTGGTCGTCGACGGCGGCCGGATCGTGCAGCGCGGCACCCACCGCGAGCTGCTCGCCCAGGGGGGTCTGTACGCGGACCTCTACCGGGTGCTCGTCAGCGGCAGCGATCCCGACACTCCCGACACCGCTGCCGCAGCGGACGTGCCGGCTGGTTCCGGGCCGGTTCGGAGCGGAACGGGCGGGTGATGGCTCTAGGGTTGGTCCGACCCGGGACCGGCCCGGGACCCGGGGAGGCTCCGTGCACGCTCTGATCGCCACCGACGGCTCCGATGTCTCGATCGAGGCGGCCCGACGGGCGGTCGCCCTGCTCAACCCCTCCAAGGTGACCCTGCTCACCGTCGCGGACACCAGCGTCGCCGAGGACTCGGGCGCCGGGGGGTTCGAGGGGAACCTGCTGTCGCCCTCCGAGGCCGAGCAGGCCCGCGCCGCCATCCTCGACGAGGGCGACGACGAGCTCGCCGACACCATCGAGGCGATGGGCGTCGATCCGGCGATCGTGGAGCGCAAGCTGGTCGAGGGCGCGTCGGGTCAGATGATCGTGCACGTGGCCGAGGAGTCCGGGGTCGACGTGATCGTGGTCGGCTCCCACGGCAAGGGCTGGTTCAAGCGCGTCGTGATCGGCTCGATCTCCGAGTACGTCGTGCACCACTCGCACATCCCGGTTCTCGTCATCCGCAACGAGCCGGCCGACGGCAAGGACTGAGCTCCCATCGAGACCGCCACCTGGAGCGTCGGTGCGCTCCACGACGCCGTCAACGACGTGCTCGCCCACGTCTTCGGCGACGTGGTGT
>WBZU01002567.1_pt1 | contig 12398 bp, 12 predicted proteins | sample 5204311 | NCBI WGS metagenome assembly WBZU01 (sample SAMN12344359, study PRJNA552823) | activated sludge metagenome | biome: Activated sludge suspended growth; feature: Nitrification reactor; material: Wastewater; isolation source: activated sludge from nitrification reactor of wastewater...
ACGCGTCGACCGCCGACGGGTCGGTGATGTCCACCTCAAGATCGACGCCCATCACCTGATGTCCGTGCGAGACGAGCTGCGGGATCAGATCCCGGCCGAGCATGCCGGCAGCACCGGTGACGAGGACGCGCATCAGAACGTGAACGGCAGCTCGTCGGCCACGTCGCAAAGCAGCGGTGCGTCGATGTCGCGCTGGGACAGGGTGCGCTCCACGTCCGGCCACACGATGGCGACGTCCGGGTCGGCCAGCGAGATCTCCCGCTCCAGCGAAGGGTCGTAGTAGTGCGAGCACTTGTAGACCACGTCCGCGACGTCACTGGTGACGCAGTAGCCGTGCGCGAATCCGACCGGCACATAGACCATCCGCTGGGACACGTCGTCCAGCTCGATGGCCTCCCACCTGCCATAGGTCGGTGACCCGCGCCGGATGTCGACGACCACGTCCACGACCGTGCCGCGAACACAGCGCACGAGCTTCGCCTGCCCTGGTGGGAGTGCGAAGTGCATGCCGCGGATCACTCCGCGCGCCGATCGCGCATGGTTGTCCTGCACCCAATGGTCCGTGACGCCGAGCTCGGACAGGCGGTCCTCGCGCCAACTCTCCAGGAAGAAGCCGCGAGAGTCACCGTGCACCGTCGGCTCCACCACGATCAACCCCGGCAGGGTCGTCGGAACGGATTTCACGTCAGGCCGATGGTGGACGAGTCGCCGAGGACGAAGCGGTAGGCGCGCGGTTTCTCATCGGTGCGTCCGATGGAGACCTCGCGCCCGATCAGGCTGCTCTCGACACGGGCGTCAAGATCGCGAATGGAGCTGCCCTCCCACAGGATGCTGTGCTCGATCTCCGCGTGACTCACGAAGCAGTCGCTTGAGATGGCGCTGTACGGGCCGACGTAGGCGTCCTCGATGACCGTGCGCGCGCCGATGATGGCCGGTCCGCGAACCGTGGAGCGGGTCACCCTGGCGCCCTCCTCGATCACCACCCGACCGTCGATGATCGACTCGGCGTCCACCTCGCCGGAGATGCGTCGCTTCTGCACATCCAGGATCAGGCGGTTGGCCTCGAGCATGTCGCCCACCTGGCCGGTGTCCTTCCACCAGCCGCTCACCACGTGGGGCTCCACACGCAGCCCGCGGTCGACCATGTTCTGGATGGCGTCGGTGATCTCCAGCTCGTTGCGCCACGACGGTTGGATCGCCTTGGCCGAGTCGAGGATGGCGGGGGTGAACAGGTACACGCCCACCAGCGCGAGGTCGCTGGTCGGGTGCTTGGGCTTCTCGACGAGTTTGACGACGGTGTCGCCGTCGAGCTCGGCGATGCCGTAGTGCTCGGGCTCGTCGACATGTTGCAGCAGGATCATGGCGTCCGGCGCGTTGTGGCGAAACTCCTCCACAAGGCCGGTGATGCCGTCGCGAAGGAGGTTGTCGCCCAGGTACATCACGAAGGACGAATCACCCAGGAACTCCTCGGCCGTCAGGACCGCGTGTGCCAGTCCGAGGGGCGCGACCTGCGGGATGATCGTGATCTCCAGACCGAACTGCGAACCGTCACCGACGGCCTCCTCGATCTCGGCCCGGGTGTCGCCGACGATGATGCCGACCTCGCGAATACCGGCGTCGCGAAGCGCTTCCAGCCCATAGAACAGGACGGGTTTGTTCGCGACCGGCACCAGCTGTTTCGCGCTTGTATGGGTCAGCGGTCGCAACCGCGTCCCGGCCCCGCCGGAGAGGACCAAACCTTTGAGTTCTTCCATTTCCAGGAGAATTTAGCAGCAAAGGTGGCCCACTCCCGCAGGACGCATGCCGCCCGCGCGCTCAGGCGGCGACCGGCAGGGGCCGTGCCGGCGGCCCGACGTAGCGCGCCGAGGGTCGGATGAGCCTGCCGGTGCGGTGCTGTTCCAGGATATGCGCAGACCAGCCGGCCATGCGCGAACAGGCGAACAGCACCGGTGCGAAGTGCGGCGCCACTCCGGCCGCGTCGAGCACGACGGCCGACCAGTACTCGACGTTGGTCACGAGCACGCGATCAGGCTTGCGACGTGCGAGTTCGGCCAGCGCGGCAGCCTCGACGGCGAGCGCGATCTCGTACCGCGGCGCCGCGATGCGCCTGGCCGTCTCGCGAAGCAGCCGTGCCCGGGGATCCTCGGCACGGTAGACGCGGTGCCCGAAGCCCATCAGCCGCTCGCCCCGCGCCAAGATGTCGTGAACGGCCCGTTCGGCGTCGCCGCACCCGGCGGCCTCGTCAAGCATGGGCACCACGCGCGCCGGGGCGCCGCCGTGAAGCGGTCCCGACAGGGCGCCGATGGCGGCGGCCAGGCACGCGGCAGCGTCGGCTCCCGTCGACGCCACCACCCGGGCGGTGAACGTCGAGGCGTTCATCCCGTGCTCGGCGGTGCAGATCCAGTACGTCTCGAGCGCCTGGACCACCTCGGGGATCGCCTCGCCGCGCCACGCCCGGACGAAGCGTTCTGCCAACGTGCCGGACGTGTCGCCGTCCGTGGCAGCGCCCGCGGCCAGCGTCGCGGCGATGGCGAAGGCGGCCGACGAGATGCGCTCGAGGTCGCGGCGCACCTGAGCGGCGTCCAGGTCGATGAGCTTCTGCAGGCGCCACCGTCCGGCAAGCGCCGCTACCGCGGCCTGAAGATCCGCCATGGGTTCACCCGTACGGGCGGGCGCCGGGACCTCAACCGGGAGCAGACATGGCGACGGGTCTCCGTCGACGAGCAGCCCCCAGACGCGCTCGTAGCTCACCGCGCCCACCAGGTCCTCGATGTCGACACCCCGGTACCGAAGGGCGCCGCCCCCGCGATCGGGCTCCGCGATCGTCGTCTCGACGGCCACCACCCCTTCAAGTCCAAGAGCAGACGTTCCACTCATCTTGCGCCTCCAATCGTGCATTTGGGATCAGCGTAGGACGAGCGTCAATGATGGTCAATCTTGATTGCTACAATCAATCCATGTCGGATGAACTGTTGAGCGCCCAGGACGCAGCCGCACTCCTTGGCATCTCCAAGCCCACCCTCTATGCCTACGTCAGTCGTGGCCTGTTGCAGTCTCAGGCAGGCCCGGGACCCTCCCGGGCGCGGCTGTATCCGCGCAGGGGCGTCGAAGCGCTGCGAGCCAGACGAGGCGTGTCCGCACCCGAGCGCGGCGCGGCATCGGCAATGGACTGGGGCTCCCCGGTGCTGGAATCTCAGCTGTGCCTGATCGAGGACGGCTCGCTGTTCTACCGCGGGCGCGACGCGATGGAGCTGGCCGCGTCGTCGTCGATCGAGGATGTGGCCACGCTGCTGTGGAACGCTCCCGAGCCGGTGCGGTTTGCGACAACACGCCCACATGGCCGCACCACCGCGACCACCGACCCGACGGCGAGATTGATCGAACTGTTCGCACGACCGGACCGCACGACGCTCGCCGGTCCCCGCGCCCCGCATGCCCCCAACTGCAAGCACGCGGCGACGCTCGTCGCGCGCGCATTCGGCGCCATGGGAGCCCACGGAGCCGAACCGGCGGCCCACCGCCTTGCGCGGGCGCTTGGGACCGAGCAGGTGGATCTGATCTCGGCCTCACTGGTGGCCTGCGCAGATCATGAGCTCAATGTCAGCGCGTTCACGGCGCGGTGCATCGCGTCGGCCGAGGCCGGACTGGACGAGTCCATCCTGGGCGCGTTGTGCGCGTTTCACGGGCACCGCCACGGTGGCGCCGGCGTGCGCCTGGCACAGGTGATCGACGACGCACGGGCCGCCGGCGCCCGGCAGGCGGTGCGCCGATCGCTGGCGGAGCTCGGCGAGGTGCCCGGCTTCGGGCACCCGCTCTACCCGAACGGCGATCCCCGAGCGGTCCTGCTGCTCGACATGGTCGCCGGGTGGCGCGACGACACGGCGCTGGACGGGCTCGTCGACGTCTGCGGCGACGAGCTCGATATCGCGCCCAATCTGGACTTCGCGCTGGCGGTCGTGGGGTCACGCACGAACCGACCGCAGACGGCGGGAATCGCGATCTTCGCGCTCGGACGCACCGTCGGGTGGATTGCCCACATCTTCGAAACGTGGGCGTCGGGCGCGTTCATCCGCCCACGCGCCCGGTATGTGGGTCCACGACCTGACCTACAATCGACACGGTGAACGTCGACGACTGGCTGCACACACGCACATACCCCAAGGATGCGTTCGACGTGCCAGCGCTGTGTGCGCGCAAGCGGGCCGACGGCGCGCGCGTGTCGGTGGTGCTGCCCGCCCGCCGGGTCGCGACGACCATCGCGCCCATCTGCACGACCATCCGTGAGCGCTGGATGGCCGCCGACACACCACTTGTGGACGAACTCGTTGTGCTCGATGCGGCGAGCGAGGACGGCACCGCCGACCGGGCGCGCGCCGCAGGCGCCACTGTGGTGCAGGAGCAGGACGTGCGCCCCGACATCGCCGGTCACGGAAAGGGCGCGGCGATGTGGCGAAGCCTGGCCGCCACCACCGGCGACATCGTCGTATGGATCGACGCCGACATCGTCGACTTCGATCCGGGCTTTGTGCCACAGCTCGTCGGTCCGCTCATCACTGAGCCGCAGGTCGCCTACGTCAAGGGATTCTTCGAGCGCCCCCTCGCCGACACCAGCATCGGGGGCGGGCGCGTGAGCGAGATCTGCGCACGTCCGCTGATCAACCGTTTTCGCCCGCAGCTTGCCGGGTTCGTGCAGCCGCTGTCGGGCGAGGCCGCAGGACGGCGGACGCTCCTGGAGCGTATGCCGTTCCCATGCGGCTACGCGGTGGAGATCGGCCTGTTGTGGGACATCGAGGCGCTCGTCGGCATCGGCTCGATGGCGCAGGTGGATCTTGGAACGCGCCGCCACCACCATCAGCCGACGGTCGACCTGGGACGCATGGCGGCCGCCATCATGGACGCGGTGCTTCGCAGGGAGGGCATCGGCGCCGCGGCGGGCATGCTCGACTACCGATCTCCCCTCGTCACGGGCGATGAGGTGCGCATGCGTGGATCGACCATCGCCACCACAGAACTGCCTCCCCTGGCATCCACCCCCGGAGTTGCGCCGTGAAGGTCTGTTACCTCGATCTGGACGAGACGCTGCTCGGTCATGGAGGGCGTCTGCTTCGCGACGGCGCAGACATGTTCTCCTACGATGCGATCCACGCGCTGCAGGCGCTGCACGAAGCGCAGGTGCCGGCCGTGCTCGTCAGCGGTCGGCGCCTTCCGGAGCTGGCTGCGATCGCCCGCATCTTGGGCGCGGACGGTGCGCTCGGCGAGCTTGGCGCCTGCGACGCCGGGTATCCCACGGCGCCCGGTCAGACGGTGCACGAGGCGATCGCGCAGACCGGCATCGTCGACACATTGCTGACATGGGCCGACGGCGCGCTCGCCCCCTACGAGCCGTGGGCGAGCGGACGCTTCGGAAGCCATCTGCTCGTGGGCGAGGTCGGCGCCGACGCGGTCGAGCTCGTCCATGTCCTGTCTGCGGGGTCGCTGCGTCTGGTGGACAACGGTGGGACCGGTGACGGCCGCCGCGCGTATCACCTGCTGCCCGCTGCGGCGGGCAAGGGCCCTGCCGTGGCACTCGACATCGCCCGGCGCGGAGCCGACCCGGCGGCATGTCTGGCGGTCGGCGACAGCCGCGCAGACCTGGAGCTTCTGAGCGCGGTCGGTCTGGTCGCGATGGTGCGAAACGGTGTCGAGGACGACCCCACGCTTGCCGCCGAGTGTCAGTGGGTCACGACAGCCCGGCACGGCGCAGGCGTTCTGGAGGCGATCACCCGGTGGTTGGCCGACGATCCGCTGCTGGAAACCCTTCGGGACCGCGACTGACGCGCGGCTACCCGCCGTCCGAGCGTTCGGACACGGCCGTGTCGGGAGCCGGTGGATGGTGGGGCGCCCGAATCGCATCCGAGGCCACCAGGCTGTCCAGCACCGTGCGGTTCTTGCCGGCACGCTTGGCGGCGTAGAGCGCGACGTCGGCCGCCTCGATCAGCGCATTTGGGGAATCGTTGTCCGGCCCGTACACGGCCACGCCCGCGCTGAACGTCGAGCCCAGTGCGTCGGGCCGCTGGGCGAAGCGGCTGCGAATCCGATCGACGATTGCGATCGCCGCATCCGCGTCCGTGTTCGGAAGCATCACGACGAACTCCTCGCCCCCCAGGCGCACGGCGAGGTCCGTCTGCCGAACCTCCGACCGGATCTGGCCCGCGAGCGCCACGAGCACAGCGTCGCCCGCGATGTGGCCGTGATTGTCGTTGACCGCCTTGAAGTCGTCGACGTCCAAAATGGCGAGTGCGAGTGGCAGGGAGTTTGCGCGTGCGTGATCCAGCAGCCCTTCCACGCTGTCGTCGAACGACAGGCGATTGCCGAGACCGGTCAGCGCATCACGTCGAGCCATGGCCTCCATGTCCGCCAGCGCCCGCGCGCTTGCGCGGTGCATGGCCGATGCGACTCCGCCGTGCATCATCAGGAAGGTCAGCATGTACGCGGCGAACACGCCATGCTGAACCGCGCTGACCTTCGGATCCACGTGCATGTCGAGCGGACCGAGGCCGATGCCGAGGAGAAAGGCGATGACGATGCCGAGCACCGGCAACGTCGCGCGGATACCGATCCACACACCGCCCAGCGACAGCGTCACCGTCCAGATCAGCACCGCCGGGCTCGACGTGCCGCCGCTGAACATCACCCCCACACCGGTCAGCACCACGTCCGCGGCAATCGCAAGGACCGCCACCGCCTTGGTGATCGGATGTCGCTCTTTGACGTACCACCACCACCAACCGACCTGGAGTGCCGTCGCAAGCAGCAGCGCAACCATGCCGGGCACGAATGCGGGTCCTCGCACCCAAAGCAAGAACCCGATCGAGATGCGGGCGAACGAGACCACTCCGGCACCGACTCGGTAGTCGATGTCCGGGTCCGCCTGGAGCCATTTCCAGGTGGTTGTCAGACGAGTACGCAACATCTCCATTTCGGCATGTTTTGCGACAAAGTAGAGGTTTTGGCGAAGATTACGTCCTGTCGCGTCTGCGTCTGACGGCCACGCCGTGCAAGTGCCCTCGCCATATCCCCGCGACGGCGGCGCCCGCCGCAGCCAGATCGCCTTCCGTCGCGAGCAGGCGCTCCTCGAGCGAGCCGGCCTCCCGCCCGATCGGCAGCGCCGCGATGAAGCCTGCCTCCCTGATCGCCCGAGGTCCAAGGGCCACCTGGCCACAGACCGCGACGCACGACACCTCGCGCTCCACGGCCCGCTCGGCGACGGCCACCGCCGCCTTGCCCTCGAGCGACTGGGTGTCGAGCCGGCCCTCTCCCGTGATGACCAGATCGGCGCTGTCGAGCGCCGCGTCGAATCCCACCACGTCGAGAACGATCTGCGCTCCGGAGACGAGCTGGGCGCCGAGCAGCGCGTGCATGCCACCCGCAGCGCCACCGGCCGCTCCGGCCCGTTCCATGTCGGTCACATCCGGGCCGCCGGCCGCAGCGATCACGCGGGCCAGCTGCGCGAGTCCGGCGTCCAACCGCTCGATTGCCGCGGCTCCTGCGCCCTTCTGTGGACCGAACACCGCGGCGGCGCCATTTGGTCCGCACAGAGGATTGCGCACGTCACAGGCGACGGCGATCTCGATGTCGGCGAGTCTGGGATCAAGACCCGACAGGTCGATGTCTCGCACGTGGATCGCGTCTGCGCCGATCCCGGTCAGCTCGTGGCCGCGCTCATCCAGAAACCGCCCACCGAGGGCGCGCACGATGCCCATCCCCCCGTCGGTGGTTGCGGACCCTCCAACGGCCACCACGATCTGCGTCGGGTTGAAGTCGAGCGCCGCACGGATCAGTTGCCCGGTGCCGTAGGTGCTCGCCGCCTCGGGATCGCGCTCGCCGTCGGCCAGCCGCTCGAATCCGGATGCCGCAGCCAGCTCCACCACCGCGACATGGCCGGGCAGGAGCCCGATCGCCGCGTCGATGGAACGCCCGAGCGGGTCGAGCGCCGGGAACGAGCGAACCTGACCACCACGGCCCGTGACGAGCGCATCGCGGGTGCCCTCGCCCCCGTCGGCCACCGCCAGGGCCACCGTCTGTGCCTCGGGTGCGGCGTGACGCACGCCCGCCGCGATCGCGCGGGCGGCGCGCGGTCCCGAGCAGGCGCCCTTGAAGGGCGCGGGCGCGATCAGGACTCTCATTGCGCGTCGAGCTCGAGAAATGCGCGCATGCCGGCCTCGTCCAGCGTGACCAGGTACTCCGAGTCCTCCCCGACGAGCACCGACGCCGGCGGATCGGGATCGTCGACGATGGCCAGCACCCGATCGGACACGTCCGTCGCCGGGATGTTGATCCATGAGCGCCACTTGCCAAGCCCCTTGAGGAAGGCCTGGCTCATGTGCGCGTAGGGGCTGTCGGGGTCGACGAGCGCAGGTGAGCGTCGCGTGGACCGTGCGAACTCTGTGTCGACCATTCCCGGCTCCACGAGTGAGATGCGGATGCCGAACTCGCGGACCTCGACGGCCAGGGTCCCCATGAACGCGTTGAGCGCAGCCTTGCTCGCGCGGTAGGCCGAGAAGCACGGCGTGTACAGATGAACGCCCACCGTCGAGACCACGACGATCCGTCCACCACCGTTTCGGCGCATACCGGGCAACACCGCCTGGGTCACGGCCACGGCCCCGAAGGTGTTGACCTCGAACATCTCGCGAACGATGTCCAGGTCCAGATCCTCGAATGGGGAGACCACGGCGTGGCCCGCGTTGCTCACGAGCAGATCGATCGCACCGCCGCCAAGCAACTCTGCCCGCTCGACCGCGGCGCGGATGCTTACGGGATCGGTGACCTCCAGGCGCACCACCGTCACGTTCGGATGGTCGATCTCGCAGCTCTCCACGGTGCGAACACCGGCGACGACCTGCCAGCCGCGCTCCGCCAAAGCCAACGTCACGGCTCGGCCGATTCCGCGTGCCGCACCGGTTACAAGCGCCGTCTGTCGTTTCACGTGCCAACTCCCACGGTTGTCGGTGCGCCCGCGTGGAGCGGAAGACGCACGATGAACACACTGCCCACGCCCTGCGCGGAGCGTACGTCGACGGACCCGCCATGTGCCTCGGCGAGGCCGCGGGCGATCGCCAGACCCAGCCCCAGTCCGACACCCTCACGCGACTGGTCCGCCTGGTAGAAGCGGTCGAAGATGAACGGCTGCGCCTCCGGGCTGATCCCGGATCCGGTGTCGCGCACCGAGATGGTCGCCGCCTTCGGCTCCAGCCCGACGCCCACGGTGATCTTGCCGCCCCTGGGCGTGTGCTTGATCGCGTTGTCGAGCAGGATGAGCATGATCTGCTCCACCCGCGCCGGATCGACATCCACCACCACGGGGGTCGGGGGAACCGATGCCGCCAGCTCGATGCCGCCAAGCGCCGCCAGGTGCCGACGCGACGCCGTCACGTCCTCCGCGATCTCGCCCAGGTTGTGCGGCGCGCGCTCCAGGGGAAGCGCGCCGGCGTCGATGCGCGCAAGCTCGAGCTGCTCGGCGATGAGGCGCTCCAACCGGTGCACCTCCTGACCCATCAACCCCAAGAACTCCTTGCGGCGCGCCGGATCCATGTGATCGCTTTCGAGCAGCTCCAGGAATCCCTTGACGGCCGTGAGCGGTGTCTTCAGCTCGTGGGACACGTTCGCGATCAGGTCGCGGCGCGCGCGATTGAGACGGCGCTCCTCGGTCACGTCGCGGATCGTGATGACGACGCCGGCCTCACGACCGACGCGTGCGGCCTGCAGCAGGAGCGACACTCCGCCCGGAAGCGTGTCCTCGAGCACGCTGGTCTCCTCCAACCCGTCGCGCGCCTCGTCCCAGACCTGGCGCACCGAGTCGGGAAGCTCGTCCAACATCACCGTCTGCGCGTCGCGCGGCACTCCGAGCAGGCGACGAGCCGCTTCGTTGGCGACGGTCACCTCACCGCGGTCGCTCACGGCGAGCACCCCTTCGGCCAGTGACGCCACCAGGCCACGGGCCCGGTCGCGGTCGCTGAGCGTCTCGTCCACAAGTCCTTCCAGCCGCGACGCCATCGTGTTGATGCTGCCTGCGAGGGATGAGATCTCGGCGGGGGATTGGATGCGCGCCCGTGCCGACAGGTCGCCCTTGGCGAGGGTGGACGCGGTGGCGGCCAACCGCCGCATGCGCGCACCGAGCAGCCGTGAGATGGCGAGCCCCATGATCAGGGCGAGCGCCAGGACGAGCGAGATGGCGATCAGTACACGGCGGCGTACGATCGCCAGCCGGGTCGCCGTGCCCTCCACCGGCATGCCGATCTCGAAGATCGCCTGACGTTCGGCAAGTTGCGGACGCTCGCGGTCGTAGCGGACCTTCACCGCCGCTCGCACCACATCGGTGCCGCCGTGCTGCACGAACGCCGTGCTGATCTCGCTGAGCGGCGCCGTGACGGTCGCGCGCGCCACATCCGTCAACCGGGTTCCCAGATACCCGTACTGCAGGTTGGCGACCAGTGTCTTGGTCGTGTCCGGAGTGATCACCGTGACGCGCACGTCCGCGCGTTCCGTGTCGATCAGGTAGTACGCGCCACCGACGAGCTCGGACCGGGTTCGCGGTTGGAGCGCCATCCGCTGCAGGAAGACCTTGGCGTTCTCCTCGGCCTTGCGGGCCTGGTCCTTGCGGATCGGCCCCTCCAGGTTGGGCAGCACCACTCCCAGTGCGATGATGCTTGCGATCGCACCGAGCAGGACGAAGGCGGCGCCCAGCCAGGCCTGCAGCCCCAGGCGTCGCACCGAGTTCACGGGGTGGAGCCGTCCTCGGCGCCGAACGCGTAGCCGACGCCGCGAACCGTACGGATGAGCTGCGGGTTGGACGGATCGTGCTCCACCTTTTGACGCAGGTGACGCACATGCACGTCCACACTGCGAAGGTCGCCGTAGAAGTTGCCCTTCCACAGATGGTCCATCAGCTCCTGACGGGTGAAGACCCGCCGCGGGGACTTTGCGAGCTTGAAGAGGATCTCGAACTCCGACAGGGTGAGCGTCACGTCCGCGCCGTCGCGCTGCACCGAGCGCGCGCCGGGATCGATCGTGAGGTCGCCGATCTGCAGCGTCTCCTCCTGGTCCGGCTCCAGGCGCCCGCGCCGCAGATTCGCCTTGACGCGGGATACCAGCTCCCTGGGAGAGAATGGCTTGGTCACGTAGTCGTCTGCGCCCAGCTCGAGACCCAGCACCTTGTCCAGCTCCTCACCACGGGCCGACAGCATGATGATCGGGACGTTGCGCTCCGCACGAATCTTCTGGCACACCTCCAGACCATCCATGCCCGGCAGCATGACGTCGAGCACGACGAGGTCGACGGGCTCACGTTCGACGATCTGGATCGCATCGTCGCCGCGGCCGACGGTGATCACGTCGAATCCGGCGTCCTTGAGCGCGTACTCGACGATCGTTCGGATCGACTGCTCGTCGTCCACCACCAGAATGCGTTGCCCCATTTCTCGATTCTACTGCCCCGCTGTCGGCCACCCGACACGATCCGGTGCCGGCACGCCAACTCGGCGGCGCGCGACAACCGCTCCTGCGGCGGGGGAAATACGGACGCCACTGTCGAATTGCCAGCGATACAATCCACGGCAGTTCGTGTTCCGAAGGAGACCAACCATGGCTGACAACAAGACGGGCGTTAAGGGCGACGGGCTCGCCAACGCATATGTGGGCCTCGCGCTCGGCGCGCCGACCCTGGGCATGCTGATCATGGCCGTGGGCATGTTCTTCGGCAAAGGACATGGCGGCGAGATCGCTTGGTGGGCGACCGTGGTCGCCTTCCCGGTGCTGATCATCGCGCTGCTCCTGCTCGTGCCGCTCACCAACAGCGACCGCACCTAGGCCGATCCGCCGACCCGCGGTCTGAGCGCCGGCAGGTCGGACCACTAAGCTGCACCTCATGGATGGTCTCCCGAGTCTGACTCCTGCGCCGGAGGATCCTGCTGCCGCGCCCGTCGAGCGACGCCGCTCGCGCGGGTTCGTTGCGGCAGCCCTGATTCCGGCGGTTGTCGGCGGTGCCGTCGCGTTCGGTGTGGCGAAGATGACCGATGGTGGGACGACCACCGTCACGGTGGCGGCGACCAGCACGACAGCCACGGGAACGTCCTCCTCCGCCACAACCGTGCCGAAGCCCTCGGCATCGGGCGATGGCGTCATCGACATCCCGGCGATCGTGCGCGCAACGCAGGCGGGCGTCGTGCTCGTCGAGAACCGGACAGGGCTCGGCACCGGCTTCCTCGTCGACGGCAAGGGGCACATCCTCACGAACGCGCACGTGGTCGACACGTCCACGACGGTGGACGTGACGTTCAGTGACGGCACCATCGAACGGGCCAAGGTCCTGGCCGCCGACACGGCGATCGACCTGGCCGTGCTCGAAGCTCCATCGACAC
>WBZU01002569.1_pt1 | contig 12391 bp, 11 predicted proteins | sample 5204311 | NCBI WGS metagenome assembly WBZU01 (sample SAMN12344359, study PRJNA552823) | activated sludge metagenome | biome: Activated sludge suspended growth; feature: Nitrification reactor; material: Wastewater; isolation source: activated sludge from nitrification reactor of wastewater...
TCGTTATCCATGCCAAACCGAGATTCTCCGCCCAGCCCGAGACGCGTCAATTGCCCGGCGAAATGTGCCGCGCCCAAAAACCGCGCCCCACGATCGCCGATACGATTGGCGAACAGCTCCAATGCCGCGAGCTTCGGAAAGCGCAGGTTGATCAAACCGCGCATACCTTCCGGACCAAGTAGATTTCGGCTGATATCGAGAATTTCACAATCCTCGAATTCACGCCCGCGCAATCGCGGTATCAATTCGGCGGGTTTCGCCCATTCATTGATCGCAATGCGTTTCATGACGCGTGTTCAAACGCTCGTCTGTTGTGCGGTTCGAATGGTCACTTGACCCAGTAGAATCGAGCCGGCAAACGATTCGAAGCCGAAATAACCGCTTTCCCCATTGACGGACTCGACGACATCACCGAAGAAGCAAACCTGGCCGTCGAGGATCATCCATTGTTTGTCGCCATTTTTGCCCCAGGTTGCATGATGCATCACGCCGGGGTTGGGCTGGACAAGCCCGGTGGCCAACACGCGAGCAGGCTTCTGCTTGCCCGATGAGCTCGGCGGGTAATCGATTTCCAAACCGGTCAATTGTCCTCCCCACCCACAAAAGCTGCCGACATAGACGGTGCCGAGATTGAAGGCATTGACGGATTTCTCGGCGCACGGAAATACGAAATTCATGTCGTGCGCCGAGTCTCCCGGGTACATGAAAGAAAAATCGACAATGACGTCTTGCGACAACTTCTGATTAAAGAAGAGGATTCCAAAACTTTGCCCCTTTGGAACGTGAAGGCGAAGCAGCCCTCGATCGTCGGAAAGCTCGAGCCCGTCGACGGTCCAATTCTGTTCGACCTCGCCGGCATTCAAGGGCGCAGAATACACCTGGGTCATGCCCTGCGAAAGCTGTTCGATCTGGTTGCGCAGCCAGGTGCCATAAACGCCGTAATAGGTAGCTTCGGTGGTTCCCATTGTCGTATCCTTTCGAGTCGAATGTGTGCCGCCCTGTTCGATTTATCAGATCACGGTCGCGTTGCCAAGCCTGTTGCTCACAAGCATTCACGCGCCGCGGCAGCGACGTGGAAGGTGTCGGTGGTTTTTCGCGTACGTATACGTGACGTGCGGCATACGCGGAAGAAGCCGGAGGCCATCTCCATCGGAGCTTCAGGCTCGGCAAGACATGCGCTTGAAAGACGATGGCTCAGGGCGCGAATAACAAATGCGCGAAGACCGCGCTTTCGCCGGCAGGTGTTTTTCCGCCCCAGGTCGGTTCATTGACCGTCGGAATGGCATTACCCAAAGACTGACCCGTCATTGCATCGGCATCGTGGCGTCCGACGACAATCACGCCTTTGTCGAGCGGCAAAATGCCTTCGAGCACGGTATTTCCTCCGCCATTCCCATCGGCGGGATTCCAGGTTCCCACAATCAACGACGAATACACGAGCGTATCGAGTCCCGGCGTGAATACTCGGACAAACGCATTCCACGTCGAACTTCCTTCGTCTTTTTTCAACATTTTTTGATGCGCGGTTTTGGTCGTAATCGTGCGACGTCCGATACCCGTCAAGTACACTCGACCTTCCCCGTCCACTTCGAGACTTTGCACCCGGGTCGTATTCAAGTCCGCCCAACCCGCATTGTGACTCGGCCATCCATCGACGTTTGGATCGTCATACGCGGCGCCCGTTCCCTTCATATCGTCCACGTATTCGGCAACCCATGACGAAGCGGCGAGTTTTCCATCGCCGAGACCCAATTTGCCGAGCCACGAGATATGAATGTTTCCGCTCGTCCCGGTAAAACCATTGTGAAAAGATACGGCGCCGGGATTGGCGGCGACTTTGTCTCCGCTCCACAAGTTTTGCACGTTGTTGCCGTGCGCTCGAGCCAACACCACGACCGATCCGTTTTTATAATCGATGGCCAGGTGATCGACGTATTGGTCCGGCGTGGAATTATCCTTCGTTTCGTGATACAAACGGCTCCACCATTGCAGGGTTCCATCGGCGCTCATGGCGACCACCGCCGGCTCGAAGTCCGGATTGCCGTCGGGCAGCACCGATTGCGTGCTGTAACCGAAATAGATATCGCCGGTTTGGCGATTGATCACGATTCCTCCGACGCGTTGGGTGGGTTTGTCGCTGGTCTTGTATCCCGTATATCCGGGCCCCGAGGCGCAAGGTCCCGGCGCGGGTTCACAAGGCCCGGAGAAATAATAGTCATCCGGATATTTGCCTTGCTTGGTTTGACCATTTCCATCGTCGTGGACGAGCGAATAATCCGCGGCCGTCGTCGAGCGCAAACTTCCGGCGCGACCGGCTTTCATGACCACGGCGCTATATTCGGGTGCGCCCCCGGGATATTGCGACGCAGATCCGCGAAATTCGCCGGAAGCACCCCAATGCGCGGGCCAATGTTCCACCGCGGCGGGTTTGCCGTCGGGGCCGAGCTTTTGAATGGCGGCCCAATCGTAATCGTAATCAGAACCCAATCCATACACGACCGAGCCATCGGCGGCCACGTCCCAAGGTTGAATGGTTTCATAAGCGGATTCGCCGGTAAAACCTCCGGCTTTGCGCGGCTTCGCCGATACATCGTACGTCCATGCGATCGCAATAGGCGCTTCATCGATGAACTTCCCCGACAACTTCGCGATGTAATAGCCGTCCTGCTGCGGATCGGTCACGTCGCGACTGCCGGAAATGTAAATATCGCCCGTCGGTTGTCCGGGCAATGTCGTGGTACGAATGCGCCTTACGTCCCGCACCGTTCCCGCCGGAAAAGACACGACCCGACGAATGGTCTGCAAATCCGGTCCGACATGCAGCAAAAACGCCACTTTGCCCGCGGCCGCCGAATTGATCCCCGCCGCCGAAAGCTCCTGCCGCGTAGCGGACGCCGGCACCCAATCCAGATTCGCCGCACTTCCGCCCAATAAAAACGATCCATCGGACAAACCAATGACGGATGTGAATCGATCCGCGCCTTCATTACCCGCATAGGTGACGATATTGCGATCCGCCGCCGGAGGATTGACAGGACCTCCGCCGATGCCTCCGCCTCCGCCCGTCGATTCGCCGCCTTGACCATTTCCACCCGCACCGCCATTGGCGCTGGTATTGCCGGTGGAAGATGCATTGCCACCGGAACCACAACCGCCCCAAAAGATCGTTACAAGAAATACGACCGACCATTGTTTGAACCGCATATTGCAAGCTCCCTCTCCGTGCGCCGATTGCACGGGTTCAACCTCATATCGAAACATCATGCAGGATCGGCAAGGCTTTGTTGATTCAACCGCATGCGCCGTCCCAAATCCACACAATGGTGCCCAGTTCGTTCAGCTTGCCCAACTTCGTTTGCAAATCCAGCCCGCGGTTGCCGTAATCCGGTTCCATCTCCCAATTGTCCGCGCTGTTGCGTCAGACCTCTGGCGATCCTTGTCACGCGGTTAGCGCGTCGTGTCAAATGCGGTGAACGTTGGCGCTCGGAAATCTTGTTGACGTCGGATTCATGCCCAGGTACGGTCGGAAAATAGGCCGTCGTGTTTGTCACGACAGCCCTCCTTCGAGGACGGCTCATTCACCTCCTCGATCCGCCATTTGCGACCGGCTTCGAATTAGTGGAAAATGACGTCCTCCGTGCCCACATCAGATCGCCACAGTGTAGGATCGAAAGTTGACGATCTCATTGGCAGTGTGCTCAACGAACGCTACCAGATCCTGCGTCTCTTGAATGAAGGCGGCATGGCGAGGATTTACGTCGCGAAGCACACGGTGCTTGGTCGTGAAGTCGCGATCAAAGTATTGAAGGGAGGGTGTGCCGACGATTCCGACGTCGTGCAACGATTCATCAATGAGGGTCGTGCGGCCGGGACGCTCGGGCATCCGCATATCGTGGAATGCACCGACATTGGAACGACAGCCGACGGAAGGCCCTATTTGGTTCTCGAATTGCTCACGGGTCATTCGTTGGCGGATGAAATCATTCGTTCAGGGCCGATGCCTGTCGGTCGGGCCGCAAAAATCGCCTCACGCATTGCCGATGCATTGGCGACGGCGCATGCATCCGGAATCGTGCATCGCGATTTGAAATCGGACAATGTGTTTCTCTCGCGCAAACGCGGAATTGTCGATTGGGTCAAGGTGCTCGATTTTGGAGTTTCCAAGTTCAGCTCCGAGCCCGTGGGAACTCAAAAAGGCAGCATGCTCGGAACGCCGGATTTCATGGCGCCCGAGCAGGTGGTGGACGCGGGAGCGGTCGATTTACGCGCCGACATATATGCGCTCGGCGTGATTCTTTATGAAATGCTCGCCGGGCGACGCCCATTTCACGGCATTGCATTTCCGATGGTCCTTTACGCCATTGCGCACGAACCTCCACCTTCTTTGGAATCGTTTCGTTCGGACATACCTACCGACGTATTGGCGCTCGTGAAAAAGGCGATGTCGAAGCGTCCCGAAGATCGCCACGCTTCGATGGTCGAATTCCTTGCGGCGGTCGAACCATTTGCCGATCGCGTTTCGGCGCCGGATGCGTCCATGGATGATCTCGTGGCGAGCTCGTCGGCAAGGTTGAGCGCCATTCCTTTGGCCGAATTGCAGGTCGATGCTGCGGATGAACGCCGTCGTTCGAGTTCGTCGGGGGCGATGCCGACGACGGCGACGTGGCCCAATCCACGTGAAAAAAAGAATTCGTTTTCCTTGACCACGGCCATGGGCCTTTTTGCTCTCGCGGGCCTGTTGATTCTGGGCATTGTCGCTTTTCGCTGGAGGCTTCTGAGCCAACAAGCGGATTTGTCCGCGGCGACGACGAATTCGGCGTCGGGCCACGAAATCGTGGAAGTCGACGTAGGGATCGCTCCGGCCAATGCCGTTGTGGAGGTCGACGGACGCCTCGTGGAAGTGTCGAACGGGAAGATCAAAATCAAGGGCGCCATTGGAACGGTTCGGCACGTGCACGTCATACTTGGGCCGAACGATAAGCGAGAAGATGTCGTCATCAGTTTGAATGGGCCCGTGCCTCCAAAAATCGAAGTCAATGCTCCCACAGCAATGCCGGCCGTTCCCACCACGGCATCCGCACTTGCGCCCGCCAAACCGTCGGTGATTCCGGTCAAGCCCAAAACATCGACAAGCAAAGCCTCCGTTTTACGATACACCCATTAAGCAAACGTTCGGTCCATTTGTGCAGGCTCGACCCAAGGAGAAAGGAAAAGCAATGACTTCCAGAGGCATGGTTCTTTCCAGCGTGCTGGGCGCGGCTGTGTTCGGAGCCTGCGGCGCGGAACCCGTCACCAACGAGGATCCGGACAAACCCGGCGAGTCGGGCGGAAACGGGTCGACCGGAGGCGCCGGGGGTTTTTCCACGGGTGGGGCCGGCGGAGCATCAACAGGTGGGTTTGGCGGCGTTTCCATGGGCGGATCCGGTGGAACCGGCACGTCGTCATCAGGCGCGGGAGGCGCGCCCATCGAATGCGTCGATGTTCCCCCGCCGCCCGGGCAATACACGTGTGAACAACAAGCCGGCTGGGGCAAATGCAATGAACCCTGGATGCAAGGTTATTGCTTATTGACCTGCGGAGTTTGTCCCGGCGCATGCGTCGATATTCCTCCTCCGCCCGGCGAATTCACCTGCGCACAACAAGTCGGCTGGGGCAAATGCAATGAGCCCTGGATGCAAGGTTATTGCCTCAAAGCTTGCGGCGACTGCATGCCCGGCGGAAGCAGCAGCAGTAGCAGCAGCAGTGGCGGGACCAGCAGTAGCAGCAGTGGTGGCGGCAGCAGCAGCAGCGGCGGTCCGGTAGGCGTCAATTGCGGGCACGATCCGGTGGATCCGGCGGCGACGCCCGAAGCTCGAAAACTCCTTTGTTATCTGTACAGTATTTACGGCAATCACGTTTTGGCCGGACAACAAGAGCAAAGCTGGGACAATGATCCCGATATCGATAACAATTACATCCAAAGCGTGACGGGCAAATTCCCCGCGCTGCGCGGACAAGATTTCCTTTATCAGCAAACCGACGGAAAAGGCCGCACGACGACATCTCGAGCCATCGATTGGTGGCAAGCGGGCGGCATTTCTCAAATGAGTTATCACATGGGAAATCCGGGCGGAGACGACAGTTACGGGAGCAGTTTGACCAGTTGCGGATCGGGCTGCATCGCGGATGCGCTGACGCCGGGGACCTTCAAAAACCAAGTTTTGAAGCAACGTCTGGATCACGCCGCCACCGAGCTCGGCAAACTCCAAGCGGCCAATGTGGCGGTGATTTGGCGACCGTGGCACGAATCCAACGGCAAATGGTTTTGGTGGGGAATGGAAGGCGGCGCCGAATTCGGAAAATTGTTCCGATTCACGTACGACTATTTCGTCAATGTCAAGGGCCTGCACAATTTGGTGTGGGAGGTCTCCTGGGCGCAGCCCAATCCCGACAATACCTGGGACCCGGGTAAAGCGTATTATGACCTCGCCGGACCGGATACCTACGACAGTCAATCACCTTTTGCCGGGCAATATGCGGCGTCGCGTAACATCGTGGGCAACATCGTCCCGATTTCGCTCCAAGAAAACGGCCTCATTCCCGACCCCGCCCAAATGTTCAACGCAAACCTGGCGCCGTGGCTCTTCTGGAATACGTGGACCCAATTCGAATACGAGCCGGGAAATCAATACGGGAAAAACCCGAAGACGTACACCATTCAATGTTACTCGGATCCGCACACCATCACCCGCGATATGGTGCCGAACCTGAAGTGAGCCGCGACATGCACAAAGGGTGGGTGGTCGCTATTTCGCTGCCCGCGATCGCCGGAATCTTATGGTTGGTCATCCGTGGCGTTACGAGCGGACAAACACCTGGTTCGGCGGTTCGAGCGCCCACGTCCGTTGAAATGGAAGCATCGAAGCCGGTCCCCGCCGCCTCGCCCGAAGCGGTGGTTACGCCACGTAAAACCACTTTACCCGCGCCGAGCGCCGTGAGCTCCGCGTTCCAGGGCGAACCCATGCCTATGCAAAAGCTGCGGGAATTGCTCGAAAAAGATCCGCCGGCGGCCCGAGCTGCTGCACGCAAAGACCTCGATCGCGACCCCGACAGCTCGGATGCGCCTGAACGGTATTGGGTCATTGTCAAATCGCTGGCCGTCGAAGGCCGATTCGAAGACGCTCAACGCGAAGCCGCCATCATGGTGCCGAAATATCGCGGAACAAGGTGGGCGGACGACGTCGAACGCCACGTGCTCGCGCATCCGCGATAAAACCTTCGCCTTCGTCAAGAAGCTCGAATTTGCTCCGCCTTCGGACGCAGCTCCATCGAGGGACGCTCGACAAACAAATACAATGCCGCCGCGCCGAGAAACGTGATACCCACGTCGAGCGGCAGGAATAGGCCCATGGGCGAACCCAAACCCTGACCGACGAGCGGACCGCGATCATGGTGAACACGCATGGCGACGATCGGATTGAGCAAATATGCCGAATACGCGAGCTGTCCGATCGGGTAAAGAATGCGTGAAGAAAGAGCCCGCCCCAGCCATTTTCCCATGGGATGCTGCGATAGCGACAAAAGCACCATGTACGCGATTGCCGCTCCGAATGCCGTTCGATATGACACGAGGTACGCAATTTCGACAACACGCGGGACTTTTGCAAAATATTGCCAATGCGTGCTCACGACCGCAATGCCGAGCGCGAGGGCAAACCCAACCGTAGCCGAGATTCGCTTTCGCGCGATCGATTCCATGACGCGCGCGGAACGAAACAAATACGCCGCGACGACGCCCATGAGCAACGGGCCCGCGCGCATCCAAGGCTTCACATAAAGTCGTTCGAACCCGCGCACCCAAACGATGATGTCACGATTGATGACGATTTCCGAATCGAGGGCGTGAAAATCACCGGCCAAGACAACCCGGACCCCCACGGCCAAAAGCACGAATGCAACCGCCGCGAGCGCCACCATTCGCGCCGAATGGGTCAATCGAGCAAGCGCTTTGACGAGCCACGGACAAACCAAATAAAATTGCTCTTCGATCGCCAAGGACCAGGTCCAGACCATCGTGAGGCGATAAATGGGAAAAAAATTGCTGACATAAAGAAGATTCGCCCATAACTTCCAGGGGTTGTCGTGGAGCACCGTTACATTGACAATTGCGGCCACGAAAAGCGCGGGCCAAAGACGCATGAGGCGGCGCACGTAAAACAATCCCAGGCGCAATCGTCCGGTACGTTCACGTTCGTCCAAGAGCATTCCCGCAATGAGAAACCCCGAGATGACGAAGAAAATGTCGACGCCGAAATCGCCGCGCCAAACCGGGAGCATCCACGATGAGAAAACCATCTGTGAATAGTTCGCCATCGGAATGTTGCCCAAGGAATACCACGCGGTATGAAAAACGACGACCCAGAGAATCGAAATCGCCCGCCAGCCATCAATGGGGCGCAGGTGACTTTGCGGAGGGACGAACAGCAAATGAAGGTTACGGCGCAGCGAAAAAGCGCGCCATAACCGGTCGCGAAGCCTTTCCGGAGCATCTTGGCCGAGTTCCAAATTCGCCGACGTGGCCATACGTCGCGCACGCTAGCACAAAGTTGCGTTTTAGGACAAGAACTCACCGTACGTCGTGAAAACCGCCGGGAGTACGACCATACACGCACCTCGCGTCATCCATGCAATGACATCGCGCAGCGGAGAGAGGAAAACTCCGTTTCACTCGGACAACTCCCCTCCCCGCACGCCGTTGTCATGCTCGACGAAGCATCGACATCAACACATCAGCCGAACATCCACCTCGTTGACTTTGACGATTTCGCCGAATCGCACGGCCCATTCGACGGCCGCTTCTTTGGAAGGCAGGTCGAGAATCGCGTAACCCGAAATGAGCTCCTTGGATTCGGCAAAAGGTCCATCGATGACCGTAGGTTTGCCCGCGCCGAGTCGAATACGCGCTCCTTTTTTCGTACTCGCCAAACCCCCGGTCGCTTCGAGCACCCCGGCTTTGGTCATTTCTTCAATCAACGCCATCATCGCCGCGACATGTTCGGGATCCGGTGGCAAATCGTTCTCCGAACGTTCGTCCGCTTTATGCATCGCCAAAAAACGGAGCGGCGCGTTCTCCGGCTTCGTACCGAACCCCAGATCCCAATACTCGACGACGGGACCCAAGAACATTTCGACATTTCCACCCATCGCCACGGCAAACCGATCCGACCACGCAATGGCTTCGTCACGCGAACTCACCCGCATGAGGGCAAACCCCGCCACCAGCTCCTTCGCCTCGGTAAACGGCCCGTCGGTCACCGTACGCTTACCGTCCTTGTAATGGATGTGCAATCGCTGAGCGGTCGGCTTCAACCCCTCGCCGCACTGAAAAATGTTCTCTTTCGCCGCTTCGCCGATGAGTTTTTCCACGGCCGCCATGGCCTCGGGATCCGGCGGCAAACCCTTTTCCAACTCTTCCGTCACCTTGTGCATCACCATGAATCGCATCGTGTCTTCCTCTTTGTTGTCGTTCGAGTTCGGCGTAACGAACTCGTTTCTGACATGACGACGAACGAGGGCACGTCGGATCGACACGCCGACGAACTTTTTTTCGCGAGCCCGTCGATTTTTGAAAAAGCCTTCATTTAGAGGCGAACTTCCGCAAAACCAGGTTGGCGCGCCCGACCGTGAGGTACCGGGCGGAGGGAACAAAAGTAACGACGAACCGGGTTCCAGATGTCGTGATGGCGGAGCGTGGGTTGAGATTGTCCCGGACGCACCAGGATCGGGAGGAACGATGTCAAGAAAAACCGGATGGATTTCACGGTCCCAATCGATGCCGCAAGAGTGACCGCATTTCGGCGCTGCGCCGATCGAATACCTTGCGGTCTTCGGGGTCCGGTAGAATGGTGGCTTTTTGTTGATCCCAATCGCCGATGATGAGCGCCAATCCCCATTCGTAAAGTTCGCTTATTTCGCATCCGGGCTGCGTTTTGCATTCCGCGCGGCCTTTTTCCCGCATACCACGGAGCGCGTCGGTGAACAGAAACGTCCGTGCCTTGTATTCGCTCCCGACCAATTCGAAGAGAATCGGATACCCGGGAACATCCGCATACGACACCGGCGGTTCGCCCTTTTCACCTTTGAAAGGAGGAAAGATGCGGTCGTAACTGATGAGCTGATAACTTTTGCCTTTACCCAGTTTGATCGGAACGAGGCCATCGCCGCTATCGCCTTTTTCCCACATCAACAGGCGCGAGGAGGGATTGGTTAGTGAAACGACGTAATGGGTGTAGCAACAATGTGCGCCCATGGTCCTTTCGGTCATGATGATTTCGGGGATGCCGTCGCCGGTCAAATCGCCGCAGATATCGACCACCAAAGACCGGCGGAATTTGTCGCCTTCGATTGTATCGAGCCGCCCGTGGGCTTCATAAACTTTTTTTCCCGCCTTGTCATTGACAACGACAAACGGCTCGTACGACGTCGTCATATTGGCGGGTTGTACGTTTTGAATCGCAAAATCGCCGCAATGAACGGTAGGTTTCCAGTGATCGTCCATCGGATCGGGGACATACACGAACCCCGGAGGCAACGTCGCCCGCGAGGGCACTTCGACTTCGGGAACGGGCGCCGGAGCATCCGTGGGCCCGGGTGCCTCGACAAACGCCCCTGCCGATGCGGACGGGGACGGGGGAGCAGCGAGCGCGACGGCGGATGCGGAGGCTCGCGGGGGCGCAGGCGTTTCATGCGGGGACGATGACCCTGAGCAGCCGAAAACAGCGATAACGAGACATAGACATGAAACCGACGCGTGACGAACCATGCCCGCACAATGCCTGAATCGAAGGCGGTTGGCCAGTGTGTCATGCCGCTCGCCGTGTTTTTATGGTTGGCCGATAGACCATTCTTTTTCTCCACAATCCTCTGGTCATCGCTCCAAAACTCTGGTACGAGGCCGTCCGGGAGGTTTTTTCCGATGAAGCTTTTTCATTCGCAATACACACGTTCAGGCCGTCCGCGCTGGGCGCTCGAGGAAATTGGCGCGCCGTACGAATGCGAGCGCGTTTCTCTGATGAAGGGCGAGCACAAGAAGCCCGAGTTTTTGGCGATCAACCCGATGGGTGCCGTGCCCGCGTTGATTGACGGCGATCTCACGTTGACCGAATCATCGGCCATTGTGCTGCACTTGGCCGACAAGTTTCCCGAGGCGAAACTTTTGCCCGCATTGGGTACGAATGCGCGTGCCGAGTGTTATCGCTGGATCGTGTATGTTCCGGCGTCGCTCGATCCGGTGCTCATGACGCTGACCATGCAAACGCGATTCTTGCCCGAGGACAAACGCAGCCCGGCCGTTGTCGAGCAAGCCAAGCAGCAGCTCGGCAATATCATGAAGGTGCTCGAAAACGCGATTGGCGGCCGACCGTTTATCGTGGGCGATTCGTTCACGGCGGCGGATATCGTGCTCGGCAGCGCCGGCGGGTGGCTGGGCTTTTTGGGAATGCTCGGCGATTATCCCGCATTCGCGGCCTATTTCCAAGGTTTGGCGCAACGCCCGGCCTACGTTCGCGCGCACGCGGATTGAAACCTTCTTGCCTTCCCACCTCACGTATATCGTAACGACAATGAAATGCTGCGGTCATACCCGCACGACGTCGTCACGGAAATCCCACCGCAAAAATCATTGAACCCATTCCCATCCTCGCACGGGCCGTTTCGCAAGCAATGACCTCGCAACTGCCGTGTCGTAATGGCTCGGCGGAACACGTTGAAATCATTGCCATACCACGACGAAAAGTGGTATGGTATGCGTGGAGGTTGAGCTTCATGAAGCGAATATGCTTGTCAATGGGGGTTATCGTGGCGGCGATTGTGGGTTTTGCGGAGCCCGAAGCCCTGGCGGCGGAGACGACGAATACGCCCAAGCACCGAAGCCCGGGCAAGATGTACACGGGTATGGCGTTGACCGGACTTGGCGGGGCGGCGGTCTTGAGCGGCGCGGGTTTTTGCGTTTACGATGCGTGGTTTGCGCCTCCCGAGACCAGCGGTTCCATCACCTTTTTCGTGGGCGCGCCGCTTATCATTACGGGGTTGATTTTGGGTGGCATTGGGATTCCGCTTTGGGTCTCGGGCGCACGTCCGCCCGAGGGATCCAAGCTGGCGATCACGCCGACCCTGGGGCCGAAGCTCTCCGTCGGGCCGCGATTCGTTTCCCTCCGTTATGATTTCTGACGGGCGCCGGACCGCCATTCATTGGTGCACGATTCACGGAACGATTCGAGAAACAGAACTCCGAGCCCATTGTTAGACGATACGGCGAAGTGCTCTCGGAGCTCAGCGGGCGTGAGATGACGACCCGGAGCATGGTTTTGGCACGTAACGGCGTATTCACGGCGCGATCCGCGAACGATGAACG
>WBZU01002570.1_pt1 | contig 12389 bp, 10 predicted proteins | sample 5204311 | NCBI WGS metagenome assembly WBZU01 (sample SAMN12344359, study PRJNA552823) | activated sludge metagenome | biome: Activated sludge suspended growth; feature: Nitrification reactor; material: Wastewater; isolation source: activated sludge from nitrification reactor of wastewater...
GTCGAGGGTATTGTTGTCATAGCGGCGGCGACCATGCACATCTGTCTCGACAAACATTCGCCCGCGTCCTGGCCAACTCCGACGGTTTGTCGATCGAGGACGTCGTACGGGCGTATCTCGAGTTGGTGCCGGAGCAGCATTACAAGGGAAGCTGCGTGTACCATACCGATTCAGGTTGCCGATTGCCCCGCAACTTGCGCTCGGATACCTGCAACCATTTTCATTGCAGCGGCGTCCAGCCTCTGGCCACGATGACGAACGACAAACCATCACCACCGATGGTCGTCGCCGCGATGAAAGGCGAAAAGATCGTGCGGCTCGTCGTGATTCAAGACGACGACGCCAAGATTCTGTTTGGCAAGTAAATCGATCCCCGTTCACGATTTCTTGGTTTACAACGAAACCTCGCCGGGTTAAAGCGACCGGATGCGATTTCGATGGCCCACCGTCCACGCAGCGATGTTGCTCCTCGCCGGCACCGTCAGCTCATCGCCTGTCCGCGCCGAAGACCCCGACGTGAATGATATCATGGGGGCCCTCGATGAAGCGTCCGCGAATCTCGATATCGCGTGGCTCGAGACGCTCGTGGATCACGGGCAATTCGACGCGGCACTCGAAGCCGAAAATGCCGCAATGGCTTCCGCCGAGCGTCTCGGGGGCGAACAGCGCACGGCCGCCATCGCGCGCACGCATGCGTGGATTGCCCGCGCGCATCTGGCCAAAGGTGAGCTCGATGCGGCCGCTCGAGCGTATCGCCGTGCGCTCGATGCCATGGAACCAAGCCCGTCCGCACGCCGAGAACTCGAAGCCGATGCATGGGTCGGAATCGGCTGGGTCGCATTGTGCAAAGGAGAAACGGAATCCAGCCTGAAGCACTTCGCGAACGCGCATACGGCGTTGGAAAAACAGGGCCGAGCCGGCTCGGCAGCCGAAGTGCCGCAATTGCTTGGAACGGCGCGCGCGCATCTGGCCGCGGGAAACAAGCCGAAGGCTCAAGAAGCCGTTCGTCTTGCCCAACAGTTTGGCGGACCGGCAAACGAAGGTTCCACGCTTCGTGTCCAGGTGTTGATTGATTTGGCCGACGCGAATGCCGAATCGGCGGGAAAAACCCTTCGGCGCCTGCACGAAATCGAAAATGGCGACCACATCCTGCGCGAAATGGCCGGCATGCCGTTCGAACGGCATAACCTCAGTATGCTCGACAGGTTGATGAGCGACCTGCATTTGTCCCTCACCGTTACGGCCATGACAAACGGACGTGAAGCGGAGACCCGAAAACTGGCGTTCACCTCGTTGCTGCGGCGAAAAGGTCTGGTGCTCGAAGTCGTAGCGGCGCGACGGGCGGCGATACGCAAGCTCGCGCTGACCGATCCGGGCCTCGCCGATCGCGTGAAACAGCTTTCAGCCATTGAAAGCGAGCTGGCGACATTGGAGCGACAACCGCCCACCGCCGCCGAACGAGCTGCCCATGCCAAACGCATTTCCGAGCTCGTCGAATCGGCGGATCATCGGCAGATGGCCATAAATTTGCACTTGCCCGTGGGAGGTGGAGCCGCCGACGTCGTGAAACAAAGCAATGCGGTAACCATCGAAAGCGTGCAACAAGCCTTGCCTGCGGACGCCGCGCTCGTCGAAATCGTTCGGTACCGGCCGGCCCAAGGAAATGCCAAAACCGAGGTGACGCGCTGGGGGAACGCTCGGTATGCCGCGTTTGTCCTCAAGCACCAGGGCGAACCCGCCTATTTCGATCTGGGTGATGCGAACACAATCGAACGAAGTGTCACGGATTTCAGGCAATCCTTGAGCGAACAACGGGACGACGTTCAAACCCAAAGCCGAAAACTCGAGGCGTTGATCATGGCGCCCGTGCGCGCAAGCCTCGAAGGTATTCGCAGATTGTGGATTGCGCCCGATCGCGCGCTGCACACGGTGCCATTCGAAGCGCTCGTGGACCAAGCGGGCCATTACCTCGTCGAACAGTTCGGAATGACGTACCTCGGTACGGGACGAGAGCTCACGCGACCACGAGCACCAAAAGCGGAAATCGGCAAACCTGTCATTCTGGCGAATCCCACGTATGCTCGAGCAACCGGGACGGCGCCTGCGCAGGCGGATGTCACCCGCGCCATCGATTTTCGCAAAGCGCACTTTTCGCCGCTTCCGGGGACGGCCGAAGAAGCGGAAGGAATTCGCAAAGCTCTGCCGAATGCCACCGTCGTGACGGGAGAAGCGGCCACGCGCGATGTATTGTTATCGTTGGTAAAACCCTCGCTGTTGCACGTCGCGACGCACGGGTTTTACTTGGCGCAAGAAACACCGGACAAAAAAGATGGCGGGGCGCAACGAGGGTTGGAGCTGCAAATCGAACCGGCGAAAGAAAATAATGCGGACGAACCCGCATCGGCCGATCCGTTGTTGCGTTCGGGATTGGCCTTGGCCGGAGCCGATGGCGGCGGGGGCATCGTGTCGGCGCTGGAGCTTTCATCGATTGATTTGAGTGGCACCAAGCTGGCAGTGTTATCGGCGTGCGAAACGGGGTTGGGCGATTTGATGAGCGGAGAAGGCGTTTTTGGCTTACGCCGCGCGCTGGTCATTGCGGGCGCCGAAGCGCAAATCGTCAGCCTTTGGCAAGTGGACGATGAAGCTACGCGAACGATGATGGTCGAGTATTACACGAAACTGATGGCGGGAGGCGGCCGGAGTGAATCCATGCGGGCAACGAGGCTCGCCATGATGCGAAATCCGAAAATGGCGCATCCGTTTTTCTGGGCCAGTTTTCTCGTTTCGGGTGACGCAACGACACTCGAAGGTGCCGACGCACCGTCAACACCGGTGACGATCCCCAAGCCGCCGACCGTTTCTCCGGGTGCGCGTGGGTGCAGCTGCGAGCTTGCCGCCATGGCGGATGATGCCCATGGTTTGTCCGTTGTCGCGGGTTTGTCGCTTGGGACCATTGCGCTTCGCCGCCGGCGCATATCGCGGCGCCAACGAGCCAAATAGCTCGTCGCGGTGCAACCGTGGGTCATCTGGCTCGAAATGCGCCGCTCTGGGAACGGGCGGAAGTCCAGGACCAAGTGAAGCATTGGAACGAATCAGATGTGCGCCGGAGAGCAGGACTTCGCCATTTGCCATGCACCGTCAATCGAGATTCGAATGGGATACAGCTCCCCCGGCGAGCGCCCTGATTGGCCCCTTGCAGGTTGAGCCAAGTATGATGACCTGTTGAGCCGTTGTACGCGCTTCGCTGCTCTCATCAAGGGCGGCAATTTCTTGCCCCGAAGGAGTTCCAATGAAAATCAACGGCTGGTTTGTCCTGGCGACCCTCGCAATGGCGCAGAGTCTCGTCGTGATCGGTTGCAGCAGCGCTCCCACGGAATGTGTCGGCGCCTCGTGCGTATGCGACTCGGCCGACTGCAACCTTGCTTGTGCGGGCACGAGTCAATCCGGATGTGCCTTGTCTTGCGGCGCGGACAATACGTCCTGTGCAATGTCGTGCCCGGGCGGGAGCTGCAACGTGGAATGCTCGGGGTCCGAATCCTGCACGCTCGATTGCCCGGGAGGAAGCTGCAACCTCACGTGTACGGGGGCCAAGACCTGCCAAATCACGTCTTGCGAAAAAAGCTGCAATCTCTTTTGCGGCGGTGCGGCGACGTGCGCATCGAGCTGCGATGCCACGGGGAGTTGCAATACCAAGCCCTGATTTCACGTTCGATCGATTTCGGCGGTCGTCGCCCGCGCGGCGTGCCCACGATTACCGTAAGCCTACGTCAGCGCTAAATCACGGCGCTCAACGCGACGATTGATGCTCGACGGCCGACCCATCGAGTTACGCTGTATTGCCCTTGGCGCCCGTATCCCTATCGTCGGTATCAACCTGGCAATACCCGGGCAAACCTCATTGCACGACGGCGAGATGGAGATCCTTCCGGCCCGAGGTCGACGGGGCGAGTTTGTCACGGACAAAATTCGCGATTATGCCCGGCCGAAATATGCCGTATCGGCACCTTATGTGTGTTGTTATTTTCAGCTTGACAGCTTGTCCGTTAAATCATTGTTTGCGCCTTCGAAATCTGCGCAGCGCAGATGCAAGGAGAAAGTCACATGCGTATTCTTTCGTTTCTTTTCGTCGCCGGCATCGCAGCTTTGAGCTTCGCCGGGTGCGGTGATGACCCGAAGACGACGGGCGGCACGGCCGGCTCGGGTGGCAACGGTTCGGGCGGCGACGGCGGCTCTGCGGGCTCGGGCGGCGGTACGGGAGGCAGCGCACCGGCTGCCGGACACTGCGGCAAGAGCTGCGCGATGCCGGTTGATTGCTGTCCCGCGGGCGTCCCGATGTGCCCGGGCGCCTATCCGAACAACTGGACCTGCGACAACGGCACCTGCGGCGCTCCCCAGTGCGCGAGCGACAATGATTGCACCTTCGGCGGTGTGCTCATGGGTTACGCGTGCATGACGGTTTCGGGCTACAAGGTTTGTCAAAAAACCTGTATGGCCGACGGCGACTGCGCGATGCAAATGCTCACGTGTTCCGGCACGGACGACGCGGGCGCGAAGTACTGCAGCACCACCACGATGGGCGGTGGTTGCAAGGCCGACGCCGATTGCATGGGTTTCGGAAAGTGCAACACGACCTCCGGCGCGTGCGAATGCTCGGTGGACGGCGATTGCACCGCGATGGGCGTCGATAAGTGCGTCCAGTGAACCGGGTCCGGTTCACGATCCTTCGGCGAGCTTGATCCGGCTCGAATTCACGTCATCGTCCAGCGACGATTTCCCGTCCGCGTCATCATCCACGACACGATAACAAGCTCTACTTCCCGTACACGAACGTGCAACGCGTGATCGGTTGCGCGATATCCGCGAGGACGTACAGGTAATACGTTTTGCCCATTTCGAGCGCCGCGGGCATACCGTCTTTCGGGAACGCTTGACTCGTTCCTTCGGGCAATTCGCCATAATGCAGTTTGCCGCTACGAACCGTTTTCGACGTCGGCGCTACATCGAGCCGCCACATCGTCCCCGTCGGTAAATCCAAATTCGGCGGAACACCCGGATTTTTCGAGCCGTCTTCGAGAACATACACATACCGTGCCCCACCGCCGGTCCACGTGATCGTATTGTCCGTAGCGACTTTTTCACCTTCGGCGCACGCCGTCGGCTTGTATTGGTCCATCATGTAAAACGGATAAGGCACCGGGTCATAACCCGCCCAAGCATCGGGGCCCGATCCGCGATACACGAGCTCGGCCTCGAAGAACTTCCGCATGCGATCCGGGTCCGTCGACGGAATACCCGTTATCGAGCGATCAAAACCATTGTTTTGGTCCGCCGGATATGCGCCGAGCAACGAGGAATCCACGAATCCGCCGGCAAACGCCAACCCATAATCGGAGAACGTCCAGATCCAATTGTCCTTGGCATCGATATCCCATACGGATGCCCCCTCCGGCGTAATGCTCTTTTGGTGGCAACATACGCACGCCGTCGCTTCAACTTGCTCTCTGACCCAGCCAAGTTCCGCGACATAAGCCGGATCCTGCATTCGAGTATCCGGGGTCGCCGGCGCGGGTGCGGGTGGGACCGGATGATACGGGCGTTGCGTGCGCACAGCATCACAAGACGCATAATCGACGAATTTCCGGCCGGGTTCCGTACAGCCGCTGATCATCGACCAAGTGCACACCTTGCCGCCTTCGCTCGCGCCCGCAGGTTCACCCGCCAAAGGCTCGCGGCATTCGAGCACCGCAGGCGTAAAGAAGGGGCCCGTCGGCTCGGCGTCCGCCGCAGCGGGACCTCCACAAACCTCGGCCGGGACGAAAATGCCCCCGCCAAACAATTCACAACCGCGTTCGCTGCTTCCGCAATCGGCCGGATCCGTTCCCGGCATGACCACCCGAACCACTTTTTCGCTCGTTTCCGTGAGAATACAGGAGCCGAGCACCGACGGGTATTGGCAGGATTCACCGGCTTGAAACGACGATTCCCATTCTTTGCAATTCGCGTCCGCCGTGGCGTCCGTCCATCCATCACCGCGAAATTCACGGCATTCTTCCGCATCGGAAAAACTATTGGTGTAGATGCATCGTCCCGCAATCGTGTCGGGAATCGTTGGATTCCCCGTTTTGTCACACGCGGGCACCAATGACATCAACGCAACGACAAGCGACAGAGGAGTTGTGGTTCGCATCATACGTCCAAGATTAGACACTCCTTGGACAAGTGTCAAGAAAATTTGTAAACATTAGACAAACTTTCTACAAGCAACACAAAAACAGCCCAAATCGCAACGGATTGGATTCGTCCCGAAGCGACGGTCCTTCGCAATGCGCTTTGTGTTACATTTCAACCACGCATTTGAACATGGTTGTTCGTCACAGAAATGACGATATTATTCTATTGAAATTTTTGCGTACTGGAAGATGGAGTCGACAGTTACGGTTCCCACCTGAGTCCCGTTTCACAGCTGACGTGGTGCATCGTGATTCGCGCGCGGCTGAGCTCCATGACGGCGAATACGATCGGCAATTGAAATCGACGCGGGCCGATGGAGCCGGCATTCACGATGACTTTGCCTTTGTCGCGACCGAGAAATGGCACGTGCGAATGACCGCAGACGACAATCGACGCGTCTTCGGCCTGAGCCAGTTTGGCGATTTCCGCGCGTAACTTCGGCCCATACACGGCGATATGCACGAGCAGCAGCTTGACCAGGGGGCCATCGGAATCGCGCACATCGATGGTCATCACATCCGGAAGATCCTGCGCATGCGCATCGATGTTGCCTCGAACCGCCGTAACTTCAGCGATCTTTGCGAGTTCGTCCAGGACCTTCAAATCTCCGATATCGCCTGCGTGAAGAATATGAGCCGGATGCTGCGCGGCAATGTATTCGGCGGCTCGCGGGTGCGGCGCGCCATGCGTATCAGCGACGAGCACGAGGCGCCCGTCGTGTTTGGGAATCTCCAGCGTTTTTCGCTGATGGCGCAGGTTCGTCGGAGCGGAATGTCGCGGTTTCACAGGCCGGTGTTAGCACGGGTCGAAGCGAGTGCCAAGGGCGAATGGGACGAGGTTACGACGTGCCAAACTGGATTGCCCGGAGCCGAGTTATCGACGCTCGGGCAGCTCATCCGAATGGCTCCTCGAAAAATCCACTCTTTCTTTTTTTCCCATTGCCCTTTACCGGCACTGCCCGATATCCTCGACCCAATGAAAAAATCCATGGGCCTTTTTTGCGTCGCCGCCATGCTGTTCGCAGCGTGCGACGACAATGGTAAAACCCCGAGCTCCGCGAGCAGTTCATCTTCCAGCAGCGGCGAAGGCGCGAGCAGCAGCGGCGTGGCAGGATCCGGCGGAAATGCAAGCTCCTCCGGCAGCTCGAGCGGCACCGCCGGCATGGGCGGCAATGGCGGCAATGGCGGCAATGCGGGCGCCGGCGGTATGGGTGGAAATGCGGGCGCCGGCGGTATGGGTGGAAATGGCGGCGCCAGCGCCGGAGGAGCGGGTCCGGGTGGTGGCGGAAATGGCGGCGCCGGAGGCAATGGCAGCGGAGGCCCCGGAATTTTGTCCCAACCAACCTACGACGCCGTAATGGTTTTTCAAAACGAACACGTCGCGGATGCGCCGATGGGACTTGCGTGGGACGGTTCGTCCTTCTGGGTCGGTGGGAATGGCACACTCGGCGGATTCACGGAAGCGCGCTACGACGGCACCGGTAAATTCCTCGCCGATTACCAACCGGGGATCGGCTTTTCCGCCATTTATACCAAAGGCGACGGCACGAGCCCTGTTTTCGCTCGGGCAAACACGTGGCTTGTCGTGGAAAAACAGATTTCCCCCGGGCAATGGTCCGGCGTGATGACGCTCGCGGGACCCAGCCCTCCTGCGGCGACGGGTATTGCTTGGGACGCCGATCACAATGAATTCATTGCCTTGATCGACGGCGTCTTGAATCGATGGAACAGCACGGGTCAAGCATTGGCGCAAGTGCCATTTCAAAATTTCGGCACGATGAACGGGGAAGGCAATTATCCCGCGAATCGCCGTGTGGCTTGGGCTTACGGGTATTACTTGACGTACTCGAAGCAATACATTTCCGCGTGGAACAGCGCGGGCATCCGAGTCGCCTCGGCCAAACTCAATGGCGCCGGCGTCGTGGATTTCGATTCGGCGTGGAGCTTCAGCTTTGCGCAAGGCAAAGCCTGGGTCGTCGACAGCGCTCAAGGAATGTGGCGCGGGTATGTGATTGCACCGTAGACGGATGGGCGGCGGAGATCGAAAGCGAGCTCCGCACAATCCCAAGGCGGCTCATCCTCATTGACGCGCCCGGGACAAACCGCTAAACTCGCCCCACAATGCCTCGATTATCTGCCCGTCGATGGTTTGGCGTTCCGGCCATTTTGCTGCTTGCCGCTTGCGCCTCGCGGCCGGAAACATCACATCAGGGTTTGTCCCAAGGCGCAACGCCTTCTCAAAACGGCCCGAGCGCCGCCGCCTCTGCTTCCGTTGCTCCCAAACCGTATTCAATGAGCGGCGCAACGCATGAAAAAGTCATCGCTGACAAGTATCTCGCCGCGCATCCCAATCTGACCGCCGATCAGGTTTTGGCCATGCTTCCCCGACGTCCGTACGTCGAAAAGTTATCGTTCGACCCGTCGACGGCGGCGTATTACAAGGAGGTGACCAACGCTTTGCAGCTCACGGATCAAGAACGTGATCTCCTTCGGCAACATGGGTTTGTCTCGGTTGACCATCGCCGCCATGTATCCATGGCCGAGATGTATTTTGATATTTACGTTCGGGATTTGCCCGTACTGATTACGACCGATTCAATCCTGCACGCATTGCATCGATCGTATGACGACACCTTGAAAACGCTCGAGGTTCGCATTTTTTCCGGAATGCTCGACCGTCTTTTGACCAAGGTGCACGAAGAGCTGGAAAAAGAGGCGGTCGGCTTATCCGACGCCAAGGTGCTCGAAAGCGTGCGCGATATCGATTTGTATTTGACCGTCGCGCGAAGTTTGTTGGCCGGTGCCGGAGCACCTCCGGGCGAAGAGCCGCCTCGAGGCAAGACGGCGAAACCTACGGCGGTCGCGTCTCGGTTTGGACAAGACAAACAAGTGCAGGAAATCCTCGAGCGCATCGTGTCGCTCGAACTGGAAACGCCGGAAGGAAAAACGACGGCGATCTACGGTGGACGACGACCGATTGATTGGAGCCAATTCAAGCCGCGTGGGCATTACACGGAAACCGCCGAGCTGAAGTATTATTTTCGGCTGATGATGTGGCTCGGCCGCGCGGATCTCGGGTGGAATTTGACGCCTCCCGATGAAGTAGCCGGGCTCGTATCCGATGCCGCTCGCGAACGACGAAACGCCGCCATGTTTTCGTTCGTTCTCGGAAAAACCGGTCAAATGCCGCGGCTGCAAGCCATGGGGAACATCATTGATTTTCTCGTGGGCCGAGGAGACAGTTTGTCCGTCGACGCATTGCATCCCATTGTCGAACAGCTTCAGGTCAATCAATTGGCGGATTTCGGAAATGTCGACGTGACCCAACGTCTCGAATCTGTCGTCAAGCAACAGGGATTGGGTCGACAACAGATTGCGTCTCAGGGGTTGAACTCCGATCCCGATGATCCGAAAAAAACGCAGCCTCCCGCAATTTTTCAAGTATTCGGTCAGCGATTCGTCATCGACAGCTTCGTGCTCGGTCAACTGGTTTATGATTCCATTGTTTACCAGGGAAAAAAGCAGGAACGCGGCATACCCCTGCCCATCGACGTATTTGCGGCTCTGGGCAATGATGAAGCCTTGCGACTTTTGGAACCGGAGCTTCGACGCTGGAATTATAGCTCCAATTTAATGGCCACACGCGCCGTCGTCGATTCGTATACGCCGAAGAATTGGAATGCCAGCGTGTACAATACGTGGCTCGATGCTTTGCGATCCCTCGACGATCCTTTCCCGAATGCGTCGCACGCGCCGCAAGCGATGCGCACGCGCGCATGGCAGCACAAGGAACTCGAGACGCAGCTCGCGTCTTGGGCTGAATTGCGCCACGACACGATTCTTTACGTAAAGCAATCGTATTCGATGGTCAGGGCCTGCGAATATCCGGCAGGATATGTCGAACCTTATCCGCTCTTTTTCGCGCGCCTCGGAACGCTGGGGCTGGAAACTGCGCGACTTCTCGGCGGCGCGGACGTGAGCGACGTTGACCCGGCAAAGTCCGCGGAAAATGCGGAGCTTCGTCAATCGATGGTTACATTTTGGAATGGTTTTGCCACCACGATGAATCAACTGCAAATGTTGGCGCAAAAGGAATTGGCGGCGCAGCCGTTCACCTCTGACGAACAACTTTTCATTAAAAAGACGATAGATATCCGTGGCGGAGGAAGCGGACCGCCGCGATATGACGGCTGGTATCCAAAACTCATTTATGGTGGAAACCCGACGAAATGGAATCCAACGGTCGCCGATGTGCATACGGATCCGACGACGGGTCAAGTGGTGCAAGTCGGCGTTGGTGATGTGACGTTTTTGGTCGCCGCAATCGACAACGAGGCCGACAAGATGGTTTACGTCGGTCCGATGAGCTCGTATTTCGAGTTTCTCATGCCCGCGACGAATCGAATGACGGATGAAGAATGGCGAGCCAAGGTGGAGGAATTCGCCCTTCCGGCGCGCCCTGCGTGGAGTTTGTCCGTGCATCCTACGCGATCGACGCCGCCGCCCGGAAGAGACCTCGGCCCGCCGCCGCGCCGCCCGTCGGCGGAATAACCACGGACAGATGGTTTTTCACAATTGAACAAATACTTGCATCCATTCCTGCGCCACGGTAAAACGCGCTCGTCATGGCTGAAAACAAGACCAAACCCACGGACGTCGATGTCGACGCGCATATTGCGTCCATCCTCAACGAGAACCAGCGTCAATTTTGCGAAAAGCTCCTGAAGCTCATGCGCAAAATCACGAAAGAGGAACCCAAGATGTGGGGCCCGACCATCATTGGGTTTGGCTCGTACCATTATCGTTATGAAAGCGGCCGCGAAGGCGACATTTGTCGCGCTGGATTTGCCGCGCGCAACAAGAGCGAAGTTGTCGTATACCTCGCCGGGCTGGACGAAGTTCCCGCAGAAACCATGATGGCGCTCGGATCGCATCGAACCGGCAAATCTTGCCTTTACCTACGGAAACTCGAAACGATCAACATGACCATTTTGGAAAAACTGATTCGAAATTCATTGGCCGAAATCAAGCGAAAATACGGCTGACATTGCGCGGCGTCATCTTTTGCGTTTCGGCGACTTTACCTGCTCCGCTTCATCCCGCCGCAAAAACCCGCGCGAAAACCAATCATCGTAAACGAACCTCAGCTCGCCGGAATCGAGCGCCCGGACACGCTGCGCCAAGCGTCGAATTGGCGCATGGGAATGCTTCGACAAACTATCCGCACAATCGACCATTTTTCGTCGTTCGTGTTGTCGCAGCCCCGCCAGATAGCAATACAAACAATGCAGCAGATAATCCGCTTCGGGCAATGACGCATCGGACGCCAAGTCGGCGAGCCAATGCATTCGCGGCCCCCAATCCACGGTGATATCCCATTCCATCGCGGGAGCGCCGCCGCGCGGACACGAAGCCCATTCCACCAGTTCGAGGTAACTCGGCTGGTAGACGTCCTTGAAGGACGTGTTTGTCGGGTCAATCGGCAAGGCATGAAGTAGTTTGACCCGGCCGTGATCCCATCCCGTCAAAATGCGGTAAGGGTGACCGGCGATTTCGGTGGGCAACGTCCTCGGAAAATCGAGGTTTGCGTCCTCGACGACCTTCAGGCAATGATGCAAACCGTCCCATTCGTCGACGCCGTCCGGAAAATAGGGCTCGAACATCATCCAATCCAAACTCAGAGTGCAATCTTGAATGCGGATGCCTTTTTCGGCCAAGTCCAAATAACCGCGCAAATATTCGGCCGCATTCACGCAGCGTGACAATTCGTAGCTTTTCTTCAGTTGCTCGAAGATCATTGGCGAAACCTCGCAATTCACGAGGTTCTCCTTTTCGAGCACCACGAATGTTTCTCGACGCCAAAACTCCGCATCATCCGGCGCGTAATCGCGCCCGTTCTTCTCGAACAATTGCACGTACCGCCGAGCCGGCGCTTCCAAGCGCTGGAGAGTGCTCGGTAACAACAAACCTTTTTTCCAGGCGCGATCGAATTTCTGCGCCCAATCATCGATACCGTAAACATCCACGCCGTCCGGAAAAACGGTACGTCCTTCCGCAACCATTTTGGAGACCTCGATGAGTTTGCGCAACGTACTGTCGGCGACGTACGTGCTGTGCATCATCGTCGGAACGAACTTATACGTCCACACGGGTTCGTCG
>WBZU01002571.1_pt1 | contig 12387 bp, 9 predicted proteins | sample 5204311 | NCBI WGS metagenome assembly WBZU01 (sample SAMN12344359, study PRJNA552823) | activated sludge metagenome | biome: Activated sludge suspended growth; feature: Nitrification reactor; material: Wastewater; isolation source: activated sludge from nitrification reactor of wastewater treatment...
ACAAACTGGAAACGCCGGAGCAACTGCGCCTGATGCTGATCGAACTGCTGACCGGCCTGCTCAAGCCGCTCGAACAGCCGCTCGACATCTCCACCCACCGGCCTTTCGTGATCATGATCGCGGGCGTCAACGGCGCCGGCAAGACCACCTCGATCGGCAAGCTGGCCAAGCATTTCCAGAACCAGGGCAAATCGGTGCTGCTGGCGGCCGGCGACACCTTCCGCGCCGCCGCGCGCGAACAGCTCGCCGAATGGGGCCGGCGCAACGACGTGACGGTGATCGCCCAGGAATCGGGCGACCCCGCTGCCGTCATCTTCGACGCCATCGCCGCCGCCAAGGCGCGCGGCATCGACGTCGTACTCGCCGACACGGCCGGCCGGCTGCCGACCCAGCTCAACCTGATGGAAGAAATCGCCAAGGTGCGGCGCGTGATCCAGAAGGCCGAGCCAAGCGGCCCGCACGAGGTGCTGCTGGTGCTCGACGCCAACATCGGTCAGAACGCCATCGCCCAAGTCAAAGCCTTCGACAAGGCCGCCGGCGTCACCGGGCTGGTCGTCACCAAGCTCGACGGCACCGCCAAGGGCGGCGTGCTGGCGGCCATCGCCCGCCAGTGCCCGAAACCGATCCGCTACATCGGCGTCGGCGAGAGCATCGACGACCTGCAGCCGTTCCGCGCCGGCGAATTCGTGGCAGCGCTGTTCGAACAGTGATTCGATTCGACCGTGTCAGCAAGCGCTACCCGCCGGGCATCGATGCGCTGGCCGACGTCAGCTTCGAGATCGGCCAGGGCGAGTTGGTCACCCTCAGCGGCCACTCGGGGGCCGGCAAGTCGACGCTGCTGAAGCTGATCGCCGGCATCGAGCGTCCCACCGGCGGCGCCGTGCTGGTCAACGGCCAGAACGTTGGCAGCCTCAAGCGCGGCGCCATTCCCTACCTGCGCCGCAACCTCGGCCTGGTGTTCCAGGACCAGAAGCTGCTGTTCGATCGCAGCGTGTTCGACAACGTCATGCTGCCGCTGTCCATCACCGGCTTTCCGGCCGCTGAGGCGAAGCGGCGCGTGCAGGCGGCGCTCGACAAGGTCGGCCTGCTCGCCCGCGAGAAAGCCATGCCCATCATGCTCTCGGGCGGCGAGCAGCAGCGGCTGGCCATCGCCCGCGCGGTGGTCGGCCGGCCCAACCTGCTGCTGGCCGACGAACCGACCGCGCACCTCGACGCCGCCACGGCGGCCGACGTGGCGCGCGTGTTTCTCGAGTTCCGCGAAGTCGGCGTCACCGTGCTGATTGCGACCTACGACGATCGCCTGTTCGGCGCACCGCGGCGGCTGACTTTGGACCACGGACGGCTGGCGGCATGAGCGCCGTCCGCAGGGCCGCCCCCAGGGCGGCGCCATCGATCAGCCGGAGCCGCCCGGCGGCGAACGCCCGTCACCTCCCCGCGAGGGGAGGCCGGGCGGGGCGGGCGATATGAGCGCCTGGCTGCTGCAACACGGACAGGCATTACGGCTGGCGCTGCGCCGCCTCGTCGCCACGCCGGTCAACACGCTGCTGTCGCTGCTGGCCATCGGCATCGCGCTGGCGCTGCCGGCCGGCGGCCAGATGCTGCTGGCCAACGCCTTGCAACTGGCCAGGAATGCCGCGCCGGCGCCGCAGATTTCCTTGTATCTCGACCTCGGTGCCGACCGGCGGGCGGTGCAGGATGTCGAGGCGCGGTTGAAAGCCCATCCGTCCGTGAAGTCGGCGCGGCTCATCGCCCGCGAGGAAACGCTGGCGCGCATGAAAGCCAGCGAGGGTCTCGGCGACGTCATCGAGGCGCTGCCGAAGAACCCCTTCCCCGATGCCTTCGTCATCACGCCGGCCGACGACGCGCCGCAGGCGATGGAACAGCTGGCCGCCGAGCTGCGCAAGCTGCCGAAGATCGGGCACGTGCAGCTCGATTCCGACTGGGTACGGCGCCTCGACGCGCTGCTGAGAATCGGCCGCACCGGCGTGCTGCTGCTCATGCTGTTGCTGGGCGCCGGCCTGGTCGCCGTCACCTTCAACACCATTCGCCTCCAGGTTCTGAGCGGTCGCGCCGAGATCGAAGTGTCGCGGCTGCTGGGCGCCACCGATGCTTTCATCCGCCGGCCCTTCCAGTATCACGGCGCGCTGCTCGGCCTGCTCGGCGGCTTGGTGGCGTGGCTGCTGGTGGCGGGAACGACCCTGTGGCTCGCGGCGCCGGTGGCCGAAGTTGCCAGTCTTTACCGGTCCGGCTTCGTCCTGCAGCCGCTATCGGCAACGGATTCCCTCGCCCTGCTGGCCGGGGCTGCCGCCCTCGGCTGGCTCGGCGCCAGCCTGTCGGTACGCCAGCACTTCACCGATCGCTAAGGCTGTACTCGCGCGGCGCGCGCGTCATCCATCCCACCAAAAAAATAACCCCGCCGTAGCGGGGCCGATGCCGATGCAGCGATATCCATCAGGCCTTGCGACGCCTCAGCGCTCCCAAACCGGCAAGACCAAGCCCGAGCAGGGCAAGCGTGCCTGGCGCGGGTACCCCGTATGCCTGAATTTCAGACACGGCGAGGTAATTGTCGCCACCCGTTCCATAAAAGCGTAAGCGATCCGTAGTGATTGCAGGCAGGATGCCGGAATCGCGTGTCTGCATGCCCCAGCCTCCAACTGCAGCAATTGACCACGCGCTTTGCCAACCGGCGCCATTCCAGAAATCGAGCTGATACGTATCGTTGTCATCGGCCTGAACGACGAAGCGATTCATGGTCTGAATGCTGGAAAAGTCGATCTCGAACGTTACTAGGCCGCTATTGACCGATGGGTCTTGATCCCACCACAAAGTACCTGAATTCCAGGCGGTGCTCGCCGGCAGGAAAGTGTTGTCAACGACACTTGACATCCGATTGATGAGTGCAAAGGAGGGCTCGGGCGCCCAGACGGAGCCGGCGCGCAGCGTGCCGAAATTACCTGTCGCCATAAGCCAGCTCCAGTTTCCCGGAATGATATTGCCCGCATTGGCTGAGAGCGGGATTGCCAGCGCTGCTGACATGACGGCGGCCGAAAGAATATTTCGCGCCGCTGAAATGGCCGTTTTCTTGTTTGGCATTTGGTACTCCCTATGGTTGTACGCCAGACGATCAGGCGCCGCAAAACACAATTCCTGACAATTCAAGCAAGTAGAATGCCATTATATGCAATGCAAGAATAATCAGGCTATTACTAACTGCTTCATCGGCTTCGAGCGCGCTCATGTAAAAAATCACGACATCGCCCAAGGGCGAACGATGGGTGCTCGATCCGATTTCGGCAATCAGTCACGGTCCTCCAGGGTCGAAAGCCGGCGCCTCGCCACGGCTGACTTTTCAAGAAAAAGCCCCGCGGGGACGGGGCAAAAGGCAGAATAACAGATCGGCGGGCGGCGGGCGCCGCCCGGTCAGGCGGTCAGAACTTCACGTTCAGGCCGGTGTAGAAGGAGCGCCCCATGCCGGGAACGGCGATGCCCCAGGGCACGGCGTTGATGCCCATGGTGGTGCCCTGTCCCACGTAGGCACCGCCCAGCGGCAGGTAGTAGCGCTTGTCGAACAGGTTCTCGATGCCGAAATCGACGCGCAGCTGTTTCCAGGAGTAGCTGGCGCGCAGATTGACCAGGCTGTAACCCGGCGTTTCAAGCTCGTTGCGGACGTCGGATACCTTGTGCTTCGCCTTGACCCCCACCAGTTCGACAGCGTTGCTCCAGCTGCCCAGCGCATGGCTCAAGGTCAGCCGGGCGTTGAGCGGCATGATGTTGTACAGATCGTCGCCGGTGTCGCGATTCTTGCCGTTGGTGTAGTTGATCAGGCCCCGCAGACCGAAGTCGCCGAACCCGGTCTTCGCCAGCGGCATGCGTCCCGACAAGTCGATGCCGTAGAGCCGCGCCGACTGGTTGGCGTACTTCAGCACGACGAACTGGTTGACGGTCGTGGCGTTCGCCGGCGTGCACCCGGCGCCGGCCGGGCAGCGCACGGCGTCGATGTAGTCCTCCACGTGCGAGTAATAGGGCGTGGCCTTGAATTCCCAGGCGCGGTCGGCGGCATGCCAGTCGACCGTGGCGCTGACGGTATTGGCCTTCTCGGGCTTGAGGCCGATATCGCCGACATAGCCGTTGCCATCGCCGACGAAGTTGTTCATCACCGCCGCCATGGGCCAGGTGGACCACGTGTAGCGCTCGTAGAGGTTGGGCGAGCGTACTTTGCGCGCCAGGCCGAACTCGATGTCGGTATTGCCGTCGGCGGCATAGCGCGCCAGCGCCGTCAGGTCGACATTGTTGTCGGTGCGACGATGGCCGCGGGCGTTGAAGGCGCTGGCGTCGACCACCTGGTTGCCCATGGCCATCGCCGCCGTGCTGTACCCCCGGGCGTTCCCGGCGTCGGTTTCGACCCGTTCGTAGCGAACGCCGGCCAGGGCCGTCCATTGCGAACCGAGACGGCCTTCCCACTCGGCAAACGCCGCCTGCCGGTCGCGTTCGCCATTCTTGATGTTCCAGAAGGTGCCCGGCCCCATGCCGCCGCCGGAGGCTGGCCACCAATCGTCGAGGTGATAGCGCTGGAGTTCGGCGCCGAGACGCAGCTGGTCCTGGCGCGCCAGGTCGATGCTGGCCTTGACGGTGACGCCGGTGGTGTCGCTGTCGGTATCCATGGGCATGCCGGTGGCACAGGTGCCGGCCGGATCGCCGGCGTAGCGAATCGGCGTGCACGGCGTGCTGCCGCCGCCAGAGAGCGAGCCGTACCAGAAACGCTTGTCGGCACCGAAGTCCATGTGGTGCCTGACCGTCTCGCGGTAGGCCCGCGCTTCGAACGCGCCCCAGCCGAACTGGCCGAGATAGCGCAGGTTGATGCGCTTCTGTTCGTTGTCCAGCATGTCCATGCGCTGGTTCGGATAGAGCTGGTAAGGCAGGTCCTGATAGCCGAGCTTGAGCTCGACCAGATGGTTGCCGCCGCGCAAGGCCAGATTCAGCGCGTGGTTGCGCGTCTCATAGGCGGTCGAACCCACCTCGTCGCGCGACAGGGTCCGCGCGCCGTTGCCGGTCGCGGTGAAGGCCTTGAACTTGCCGCCGGCTTCGTAGTTGTCGGACTCGGCGACGGCGCCGGCATAACTGATGCTGAAGGATTCCGTCGCGAACGTCGCGGCAACGTTGCCGCCCTTGGCGTCGCCATTGCTGCGGTAGAAAGCACCGAGTTCGCCCTTGAGCAGACGGCCCTGGCCGGGCGCGGCGAACACCGGCGTCGGCGTTTCGACGACAATGCTGCCGCCGATGCTGTCGCCGCCGACGCTGACCGGCACGATGCCGGCATAGACCTTGAGCGCGCCGACGTTGCTCGGATCGACATAGGACAGCGGCGGATTCATGTGGTTGGGGCAGGACGCCGTCAGGTCCATGCCATCGATCTTGATGCGCAGGCGGTCGTCGGCCATGCCGTGGATCGCCGGCAGGCTGGACACGCCGCCGGCGCCGTACAGGCTGACGCCCGGAATGTCGCGCAGCAGCGCGGCGGTGTCGCTGGTGGCGGCGCGCAGCGCCGGCAGGGCCGCGGCATCGACGCGCGCCGAGCCCGCAACGTCGGCGACGCGCGCACCGGGGACGAGCACCGGAGACAAGGGAGTTTCCTGACCGAAGGCGGCCGGAGGCAAGGCCGCGAGGGCCAGGGCGATGGGAAGTAGCTTGGTTTTCATGGCGTGGGAGATGAAGTGGAAATCATTGTTGCGAATTCTAGACAGCCGCCCGGCGCCATCCCCGTGACATGATGTCGCACCCGGCCCGGCTCAGCGCTGCGCGATGCCGAGCGCATGGCTGGCCGCGGCCTCGTCGACGATGCCGGTCATCGCCGTTCGCCCGCCGCGCCCGTCGAAGAACAGCGTATGAGGCAGGGCGCCCCGCCACTGCGGGTCGATGGCGTAGGCCACGGCTTCTGGCATATCGTCGCCGTAGGCATACCTGTCTCCCCGGATCTTCAGGCGATCCAGGGGTGCGGCCAGCGCCGGTGACCACGGCTCGGTGGCGACGGTGATCACGCGCAGATTGGGGCTGCGCCGTTGCATGTCGGCGAACAATTTCAGGTTGCGCTTGCAATACAGACACTCGGTCGACCAAAGCGCGATGATCGTCGGTCCCCGATGGCGCCGGGCGTCGCCAAGGTCGCGCGCGGCGGCCCGGTCGATCGGCACGATGGGCGCCGCGGCCGCGGCCGTTCCCGCCAGCATCGTCACCGCGATCAAAACGGGAATCATCCGCATCATTGCAGCGGGAAAACCCTCATGCCCTCGCGCTCGGTGCGCCAGAACGCGAACAGTTCGCCGCCCCGGCGCAGTGCGCGCGGCTGATCGGACGCGCGCTCGGTAACCGCCAGCGCGCGCGATTCGAAAGTGGCGCCGCCATCGCGGGAAACTTCCGCATGAAGACGAGTCCGTTCGCCATCGAACTCTTTCCAGACAATGGCAATGCGCTGGTCGGCCAAGGCCAGGTCGGCATGTTCGGCGCGCTCGCCCCCGACGGTGCGCTGCCCGTCGACGCCGCCCTCGCGCAGGCGTCCGTAAAACACGCGCCCAGCGCCATGCGCCTGATTGAACCACACCGCATGCACGACGCCGGTTGGCGCTACGGCCAGCGAAGGTCCGTGATGCGGGCAGCCGTCCACTTTCCAGCGATCGAAGGTGGCGCGGTGCGCAGAAACCGGCGTGCCGCCGCGGCTGACTTTGGCCAGCATGTGATCCCGTTCGTTCGGTTCGAACACGTGACGCCAAAGGAACAGCGGCGCCCCGTCTGCATCCAGGGCGCCGGCGATGCGGCAGCACTCGCAGGAGTGGTCGGCCAATTTGATTTCCGGCTGGAAGCGCTGACCGCCGTCCTCCGACATCGCCAGGTAAACCGCTGCGCCGCGATACCGTTTGCCCGCGGTTTTCGCCGACTCGAGATCGCGCTTGTCGATCCATGCCAGATAGACGCGGTTCGCCGGTCCGGTCAGCATCGATTCGAAGCGATGGGTGATCTCCTGGCGGTCGCGATGCACGGTGATCGGCGAATCGAAGCGCGCGCCGCCATCGATGCCGCGCGCCAGGCGAATCTCGCCGGCGTAAGGCTTGGCCAGCGGCCGCGTCCAGGAAACGAGGAGTGCGCCTTCCGAGGTCTCGGCCACTTTGGGTCGGTTCTCGCCGTCCGCGGAAATCGGCTCGGGCGTGACATTCACCACCACCGGCGGTTCCCAGTGGCGCCCCTCGTCGCGGCTGCGGTAGAGCATGACGTGTTCGCCCTGTTTCGCGACCGCTATGAGGCTGCCGTCCCGCGCAAACAGGGCCGAACTGCCAAGCTCCGCCTTGGGCATGGCGACCTTGTCCGCGGCCTGGGCCTGAGAAGCCGCCGCAAGCAAGCCCGCGGCGATGCCCAGGCAAGCGCGGGCCAGCCGTTGGAAACGTCGATGCGGCCCCATCAGCGCAACGCGTACTTGAGTTGAGCCACCCAGGTGCGCTGCGTATAAGGGTGATAGGCGTAGTAGCGCTCGTTGTTGAGATTGTCCACGCCCACCGAGACGGACAGTTGCCGATCGATCCGGAAGCTGGCCTTGGCGTCGACCACGAAGAATCGGCTCGAGCCGCCAAAGGTCTTGTCGTGCGTGTCGCTATTGTCCAGCTCGCCGTATTGCCGGCCGGAATAGCGCGCGGCCAGCGTCAGGTCCAGCTTGTCGCTGGCATGCCACATCGCCGCCAGCGTGGCGCGCCAGTCGGGAATGCGCAGCATCTGCTTGCCGACGCTGGCCGGATTCTTCTTGTTGGACAGGATCTGCGAATCCGCATACGTCACGCTGCCCATCAGGTCCAGGCCGGAAATCAGCACATCGCGGCGATTGAATGAGGCTTCGACACCGCGCACCCGGACCTTGTCGACGTTCTGGACGTTCGTCACCGTCGGCGATACCGTCGTATTGGTCTGGCGCGTCAGCGCATCTTCGAGATTGTCCTGGAACAAGGAAATCCGCAGGCTGCCGGACGGGATGTCGCGCTCTGCCGCCAATTCGCCGGCCAGGATTTTCTCCGGCTTCAAATTCGGGTCGTTATTGATGATCGACGTTCCCGACACCGAGCCTTGGAACAGCTCGGTGACCGTGGGAAAACGAACCGCGCGCGACAAGGCGCCGCGCAGCAGCCAGTGTTCCGAGGCCACCCAGGACAGCGCGAGTTTCGGCGAGATGAAATTCTCCTCGCGATCCGCGTAAGCCAGAGTAGTGGCGCGGCTGGACATGGCGCCGGCGAATGCCCGCCACTGCTCGTTGCGCAGCCCGAGCGTCAGCTGCCAATCGTCGCCGAGCCGGATGGCGTCCTGCACGTAGATGGCCTGGGTTTCCGTCTTGCCGCGCGCGCCCGACCGCAACGCATCCTCGGTGCCTGAACGCCAGTTCGCCGTGTCGAAAGTCCGGTCCTTCAGCACGTGCTGGTCGAAGTGATAACCGAACGCCAGTTCGTGTCCGAGGCGTCCCTGCTGCGGACGCCAGTCGGCACGAACGTCGGCAGTATTCCAGCCGGTCCCGTCCTGGCGCTGTATCTGGCCTGCCCCGCCGGCATCGGCGGCGGGCAGGGCGACGGTCGGCTTGCGCGTCTGGTCCCGCGCGATGTTGTAATCGGTCACCGCCATCTCGAAGGCCCAGTCCCCCCCCAGTTTGGGGTCGAACCGATAGGCCAGGCTGTTCATCCAATGCTCTTCCTCGCGCCGGCTGAGCTGCAATGCCGTTGCCGCCAGGGTATAGCGCATGCCGTCGATGTTGACGTTGCCGCTGTAGACGGGCCGCCCAAGCGCGTCGCGAAGATAGGGATCGACGCCCGCCTTGGAATCGCCCTGCCAACGGCCCAGGGTGTAGGTGAGTCGCGACGCGGGCGAAAAGTCGTAGGCCAGCTTGACCTTGGCGTTGTCCTGTACCGTGTGGTCCATGCCGGTGGCGCCCAGGATGAGCCGATCGGCGTTCTTGGGATTGCGGTCCCATCGGTATCCCGTCACCGCGATATCGCCCGCACCGGCGGCCGTCGTCCCGCGGCTGGAGGTCACAAAGGACTGCGGGTGACCGTCGTTCTCGAAATGATTGAAGCCGAAAGTCCAGCGCAGATCGCCGTGCCTGTTGCCGAGAAAGGCACCCAGACGGGACCCTTCGTAGGACTCGCTGGTGCCGTAGAGCTTGAAATTCTGCCGGAAGGCCTGGGCGTCGGCGGCAGCCTCGAAGCGATCCGGCAGCCGGGACTTCATCACCATCACCACGCCGACGGCGTTGCCCGCATAGGCCGCGGAATGGGCGCCGTAACTGACGTCCACCCGCTCGATTTCCTGGGGCATGACGAACCACCAGCGCGGTGCGAAAGCGTAGGAATTGCCCAGCAGATTGGATACGAGCACGTTGTCGGCATAGACCAGCGAACGCGCGCTATCGAGCGTGCCGGCATTGCGGGAGGCGACGATGGCGTTCCTGTCGCCGATGTAGCGCTTGCGTATCTGAATGCTCGGGAGATACTTGACCGCATCCTCGGTGTTGATGACGTTGGTGCCGTCGATGATTTCAGCGGTCGCGGCTTCGGTCGACGTGGTGATGTTGCGAAACGCCGCCGGCCGCTCGCCATAGACGGTCACCTCGCTCAGCTTGGAATCCTGCGCCAGCGCCGCCGTCGGCCATACGACCAACTCGCTGAATGCCAATAATGCGATACCGCGTGCTGCCTTCATGACGAATCCCCCGATGTAACAGCGCCCCACCCGACAACTCGTCTGACGCGGCTCGACGGCGGGAATTCTAGGAGTGGGGTCAGCGCGACCCGTGCGACACGTTGCCGCGTGCGACGCCTTGTCGCGGGCGTTTAGGAGGTTTGCAAGGAGAAGACGATGGGCACCGATACCCAGGATTCCACCGCTTCGTCGCCGCGTCGGGCCGGCACGAAGCGCCATTGCTCGACGGCGAGGCGGGCCGCCTCGTCGAGGCGCGGAAAGCCGCAGGAACGCTTGATTTCGACGTTGATCGGCGTGCCGCCGGGACTGACTTTCACCCGCAGCAACACCGTGCCTTCCTCGCCGAGGCGGCGCGAGCCCACCGGGTAGACCGGCTTGGGATTGGACAGGTAGTCGGCGTCGAAGCGTGCCGCGATCACCGCCACCGGTGCGGGGAGCGGCGGCGCCGGTGGCGGCGACGGCGCGACGGCGGCAGGTGCGGGCGCGGGCGCAGGCGCAGGCGGCACATGGATCGCTGCCGGCGCTTCGACCGCGAGGGCGATCGTCACCGGCGGCAAGGGCGCGATGTCCGGTTCGCGCAGTTTCGGCGGCGACTGCCGTCGGGGGGGCAGCTGGACTTCCGGTGCCGGTCGCGCCGGTTCGATCAGGCGCACCATCAGCGCCTCCGCAACCTGGCGCACGGCCGGCTGCCGGGCCAGTTCGACCGCGGCCCAGGCCAAGCCGGCATGCGCTGCCACGACCAGGGCGAAGCAGGTCGCGCGACGCAACGGCGGCGAAGTCGGCATGAAAGGTTCGACAGTCGACACGAAGGTTTTTTACCCTGGCGGGAGAAGGATCGGCGAGGTCCGAATTTTCGCCGATCGCCGCATGCCGGGGGTGTGACAATTTGTCGCTTCCCGGTGTCGCCGCCCTCGGCGCGCCGCGCGCCGGCGATCCGCCGGCAGCACCTATCCCCCTGGCTTGCCATGGACGGAATCCTGCCGCCACGAAACCGCCCCGGCTATGAATAAGTCATAAAAATACCGCGAAAAAATCGAGGCGTGCGACACTATGTAGCACTTCATCAAGAAAAATACCAATTATTTCATGTAGTTACATGGAAGCCTGGGCGCCACCGGCCGTGTCGCCCTTGATGGCCATCAATTTTCCCCGATGGGGCGACACCTACATTCCCGCCCGGCGCAGGCTTGCTGCGCGTCAATTCGGGAGGACCACGCCCATGAGCAGTTCATTCACCACCGCCACCGCCCGCAACATGTTCTATGGAGGAACGCTGTTCTTCCTGCTGGTGTTTCTGGCGCTGACCTACCAGACCGAGCGGAGCATCCCTCAGCGCGACAGACATGAAATGCTGGCCGACCCGAAAGTCGTCGCCGGCAAGAAGCTCTGGGAAACCAACAACTGCATCGGTTGCCACACCCTGCTCGGCGAAGGCGCCTATTTCGCGCCGGAACTGGGCAACGTAGTCAAGCGTCTGGGCAGCGAGGAAGCCGTCAAGGCGTTCATCCAGTCTCGGCCGAAGGAAGGCATTCCGGGCCGGCGCAGCATGCCGCAGTTCAACTTCACGGACCAGCAGCTCGACGAAATCGCCGCGTTCCTGAACTACGTCTCGCAAATCGATACCGCCCAATGGCCGCCCAACATCCAGGGCTGACCGGCAGCCGACCATAGGAGATCACGATGCAATATTCATCCCAAGCCGTCGCGAAGCCTTACTTCATCGCGGCCATCGCGCTGTTCGTCGCGCAGATCCTGTTCGGCCTGATCATGGGACTGCAATACGTCTGGGGCGACTTTCTTTTTCCGCACATCCCGTTCAACGTCGCGCGCATGGTGCACACCAACGCGCTGATCGTCTGGCTGCTGATGGGATTCATGGGCGCCGCCTACTATCTCGTGCCCGAAGAATCCGAGACCGAGCTGTACAGCCCGAAACTGGCGATCGCACTGTTCTGGATCTTCCTGATCGCTGCGGCCCTCACCGTCGTCGGCTACCTGGCCGTGCCCTATGCCACGCTGGCCGAGATGACCGGCAACGACCTGCTGCCGACCATGGGCCGCGAGTTCCTCGAACAGCCGCTCATCACCAAAGGCGGCATCGTGGTGGTGGCGCTGGCCTTTCTCTTCAACATCACCATGACGGTGTTGAAGGGCCGCAAGACGGCGATCAACACCGTGCTGCTGGTCGGCCTGTGGGGGCTTGCCCTGTTCTTCCTGTTCTCGTTCGTCAACCCGCACAACGTGGTGCGCGACAAGTTCTACTGGTGGTGGGTCGTGCACCTGTGGGTGGAGGGCGTGTGGGAATTGATTCTCGGCGCCATCCTGGCCTTCGTGCTGATCAAGACCACCGGCGTCGATCGCGAAGTCATCGAAAAATGGCTCTACGTGATCATCACGCTGACACTGGTCACCGGCATCCTCGGCACCGGCCACCACTACTTCTGGATCGGCACGCCGGAGTTCTGGCAGCTGATCGGCTCGGTATTTTCCGCGCTCGAGCCCATCCCCTTCTTCGCCATGACCCTGTTCGCCTTCAACATGGTGAGGCGCCGCCGGCGCGACCACCCGAACAAGGCCGCGACGCTGTGGGCGCTCGGTACCGGCGTCATGGCCTTCCTGGGTGCCGGCGTATGGGGCTTTCTGCACACCCTGGCGCCGGTGAATTAC
>WBZU01002573.1_pt1 | contig 12372 bp, 7 predicted proteins | sample 5204311 | NCBI WGS metagenome assembly WBZU01 (sample SAMN12344359, study PRJNA552823) | activated sludge metagenome | biome: Activated sludge suspended growth; feature: Nitrification reactor; material: Wastewater; isolation source: activated sludge from nitrification reactor of wastewater treatment...
TAATAAAACCCCAGTTTGAATTATTCGGAATATTTCTATAATTGATAATTACCATTTCTGTAGACCCATCTCCATTTTCATCAAATATCCAAGTGCTTCCTTGAGATCTCCACTTATCATATCTCGTGTAATCAATTGTTGGGTCCATTAATTGCAAAACTAAATTATTCAACTCACCAAAATGATAACCGGCTTGTCTATAAAATTCTGAAGGTTGAGACAAATTAATATGGTATTCATCTCCAATAAAATCAAACTGTCCTAGGCTCATTTCACAAAAGAAATCACTATATGTATATTGACTATACCTATCCATAAAATATATAGATGGACTCTTCTCAAGATGGTCAATCATACGTCCATCAGATGTATAAGGATTATTTGGTGGAGATACTGAAGGCCAAATATTCCATAGAGTTGTAGCTGTATCGTTTGGAAATGTAACATAAATAATTAATGCTCTTAAGAATTCTCCTTGAACTGGAGATTTATTAGGAATTCCGAAAGTAATTGGGGGAGTATCATCTGCTGCGCATCTCGAATCAGAAACTTGAGATTGTATATCCGTTTGAAAATAAATTAGAAGTAATAATATTATAATTTTATTAGTGATTTCATAATTTTTGTTTTGTTTAAATTTTTAATAATATTTTATTTAAGAAATTTGTAACTTAAATAAAAAGAGAGTAAGACAATACCATTAATTATATTAGTAATAAATCTTTGTTGAAACTTATCAGGTCTATCCCAGAGGTTAAATCCTCAATTTATTATTAAAACCCGTATCGCTTTAAACGAACTGGAACAATAAACCAGTTCATAATCACTCCTTTATTTAATTAAAAGTAATTTTTTTGTATCAAAAATACTACCGTTGATTTCCAGAATATAAATATAAATTCCACTTGATAAACTATTGCCATTGAAGGTTGTTTCATATCTTCCAGGCTCTTGAATTTTGTTAACCAATTCTGCAACCATTTTCCCCAATATATTATAAACTCTTATTTTAATTTCACTTTTATTTTTTACTTTATAGCTGATTGTCGTTATCGGGTTAAAAGGATTAGGGTAATTTTGCATCAGCTCAAATGAATCCAGGAGTGTATTTTGATTATTTATTATAGCGGTAACTGGTGAGTATTTGATAGTGACAAAATCTGAATAACCACTTGCGTTTACACTGTAGCCCGAAACAATAATATTGTTTGAAGTATCTACTTTAATTTTGACAGCCCGATTATCTCCAAAAGATAACAAGGAATAATTAGTTACCCATTGCTGTGAACCTGAAGATGAATACTTTAGAGTTGAAAATTGATGGTAAAATAGGCTTCTATCACTGCTGCCAGTTACATAGACATTATTATTTTTATCAACTGCAATTGAAGCAGCATCATCGTCACTTTGAAAAGACGCATCATACTTTCTTGACCAGAGAGAATCTCCGTTCTTATTATATTTTATTGTTAAAAAATCATATCCTTGCCCATTCACGACAGAGCCAGTAATATATATATGACCCGAATCATCTTTAATTAAATCTCTGATTGTTCCCGGAATTTGCCTAACCCATTTTTGAATACCGGTGGAATCATATTTTATTAACAACATAAGATATCCTCCATTATTTGCACTACCTCCAACATACACATTTCCTGAATCATCAACTTCAATTTCAAACCCGGTTGTCGAATCATATGTCATGATCCATTTTTCAATTCCATTTCTATCATATTTTACAGTTGCTGCAACGTACTGATTTCCATAACTTCTGCTGAATCCAGTTACATAAACGTTACCTTTCTTATCAACTTTTATTGGATATGCTATATCAAATCCATGAACAATCCCATCATAATTTCTAATCCATTGAATTTCTCCTGTTGTATTATATTTTATCGTAACATAATCTCCGCAAGTATCGCAAGTATAACCATAACCAGTTACATAAACATTATTTGAGTCATCTAGGGCGATTGAGTAAGCATGATCTACAACTGGTTTTAATAAACTATTATATCTTCTTACCCATAAAGTATCACCATCCCTATCATACTTTATTGTTAAATAATCTATATCATAAATTCCACCATTCTGACTGTAACCTGTAACATACACACCTCCTGAATCATCAACAACTAAGGCACTTGCTCTATCATCACTATCATCTGTTCCATTTGGTCCATCATAGGTTTTTGCCCATTGAAGAATACCATTAGAATTGTATTTAATTGTTAAGTAATCAGCATCATAAGTGCTTGTTGAGCTGTTTAGAGTATATCCGGTTACATAAACATTTCCACTTTTATCAACTGACATGTCAGTTACAAATTTATTATACATGAGACTGCTATTGTATTTCTGCACCCACTCTGTCTGCGGCTGTGATAAGCAATTTTTATTAATCAAAAGAAAAATAAAAATTATTAATATTGGTTTGAGATTATTCATAATTATTGAAATCTGTTTTAGTAGAAATATATTTGAATGTCAGTAATTCTTTCATTAGTCTTTTTTCGGGGCATTATAACGTATGTGAATTAAATTCCAAAATCAATATAATCAATAGTATGTGTATTGAATATAGATCACATCCGTCCAATGTTATTTTTTTTATTTGCAGAAAAAGTTAATCAACATAAATTATCATTTGAAGTATTCAAATTTTAATACAAAACCCCACCTTGCCCTTCTGCGTCGAGACAATACAACCCTTTACAATAAATCTGTCTCAAGACATCAGGTTTTATCACGAAGACAAAAAGAGAAAAGTTTTACAAACAGCAAATTTTATACTTTGAGACTTCAACCTGCTTCCCAATTCCAACACTCAAGAGTTTGTCTCAAAACTGAAAAATAAATTTTACCACAATGATTCTAAGTCACAAATATTACTGTTTTTAAACTTTTCTCCTAAATGTCTTGGAGTCTTTGTGGTAAAAATGGAAGTATAGTGTCAGACTCTGGAAAAAGGGAAGTTTTGATAGGGGTTTTGTATTGAAATAAAACAATTTTAAAATCAAGGAAATATAATGAACCCAAGCGGATTATTCTTTTAAAATAAAAAATAATAATAATTACAAACAAGCGGACTAACATTGTTAATCAAATGCTCTTAATCATAAATTTATATAAAGAATTTTTTCATCTCTTATCATTAATTAAAAAGCCGGCAGATGAATCCGCCGGCTTTGATAAATTATCAATTATAATTTATATCTGTTTTAAGGTTTAATTACTACAATCGTATTGATTGTATTATTATCCACAATGGAAAGATCTGCAGCATCCACAAACAAGTCGCCGTTTAAATCTGAAACAACATATCCGGTAACAAAATTAGCCGCATCATTATCAATCAATGATAAATCCGATCCGTCTATAATTCCATCCTGATTAACATCTCCGGAAAGTATACCATACCAAAGCGGAACAGAATCTATTAAAGCTAAATTTTGTCCGTATGCCTGACCGAAAGTTAAGAAGTCAAAATTCAGAACATCTCCGCTGAAACTTTGTCCGGGTGAATTACTCCATGTCTCTATAGAGTTTCTGTGTTTTACCACGATGTAATAATTCACTCCGTTAACTGCATAATGATAATCTAAAGAACATCTGCCTGAATCATTCAGATACCCGGTTGCGCTTTCAACTAAATTATAAGGCGAATAATTATTTCTAAGTTCGACTTCAATCGTGTCGCCAATCATAAGATCTTTTGAATCATTATATCTGCCCTGAATGAATGCGCCTAAATTAAGATGCAAAGTGTCACAGAAAGGCAGAGTATGAGGTAATTCGAAATAACAACACTCAAAAGTACCGCTGAATAATTTAATTCTAATCGGGAAATCAAGACCTGTATATCCGCCAAGTATCTGCGCTGTTAAATTCGGGAAATCCTGTCCCGGATGAACCGGCGTAGTGAAATGAAATATCTGCGGAACAAATGCTATGGATGCTGTCCCCGGAGCAGTAAGCTGAATTTTTGTAACATCATATATTGTTCCGTTTTTCAGAGTGAAATTATAGAAGTAATCTCCGTCTGAACAGTATATACTGTCCTGTAAAACTTCAGCGCAGTTTCCGCAATCCGGAAGCTTTATGCAATTCTCTATAAAGCAGCACCACGGACAGTCGTCATTTACAAAATGAGCCGAAAGAGTATAGCAGACTTCCGTTCTGGCAACTGCACCCGGTCCGATAAGATTTACAGTATAAATTCCCGAAGCGCTCTGCGGTGGTATTGTAGGCGAAATATTTATTGTGCTCGGAACAGTTACTACATAATTCGGCGGCTGAGGAGAGTCAACAGTTATCTCGAGCTGCTCAATATATTTTGTAGGTGAATTATTAAATATCTTAAACTGATACACATAAGTCCCTGCCGAATTACAATAAGCTGTATCCCAGACAATTCTTATACAGTTAGTATCACTGCAAAGATCTTTTCTGTAAACGTCCACATCTCCTGTAGATGTTTTTGCTTCAACACCGTCAAGGACTCCGTCTAAATCAACATAATCACCAAACAATCCCTGGTCTGACCTTCCTGAAAGCTGATATCCGTAAACGATCTGATACAGATTTGGAAAACAGTTCGGTCTGTATAACGCATCACCTGTACCTATTATCACACTGTCGCATAATGAATTTAAATTCGCTACAGAATCATAACTGCCGTAAGCAAAATCAACTCCTCCGTTGCTTCCGAGAGTATTTTGCAAAGGTCCGCATGTACTGATAAACGGATCTAATAATCCGACATAATTTACCGTAAAGGAAGTGTAAAATCCGCTGCCGTTTCTTTTATATTCAATTATTCTGGAACGATGTGAATATGAACCGCCTCCGTTTCCGCAAGGTCGCATATCTCCTGACATTGTTCGCTCGCCAAGAAGCATATCACCTGAAAAAGAAAATTCTATATCAGCGACAGGATGAGAAAGTGTTGAATCTGCAAGTTTTTGAACATTGATTTCTTTCCTGACAGTAGAAGGAATAAATTCACCATTAACATCAAGCGCTACAGACCAGATCTCGTTATACTGTAATGCCGTATTAGGAAGCGTATTATCAAATCTCCACCTGCTGAAATAAACGCGGACAGAGTTGACATCCTTTCCGTAAGCTCCTATTCCCCATAGTCTTTCTCCCCGCACTGCAAATCCATTGATTTTGTTGTCAAGGGTGAATGGATCAAACCAGCTCTTGACCTGACCAACTCCCGCATTATCTTTCACTCTGTATATTGTGCCGTCTTCATGATTAGTAACAAATATCTGTTTGTGAAAATTGTCATAACAAATATTACCCATACCCGGACCTGTATTAGGAATCCAGTTCGCATTTACCTGCGGCGGACCTGCGATGTTCCTGCCTTTAACATAAACAGAAGACGCCCAGTTAACGCCATTTAATTTATATACCAGCCCTGAATCCGCTCTTAGTGTATATGCATCCGAACAATAAACCGTTGAACGTGAAACAAAAATATTCGGAGCGGGAGCATCATCCAAAGCTATTCCATATACATTTCCAATCTTTGTATTTGTCCAGTCTGCTCCTGAATTCTGCAGAGGCGCGTTCCAGTATGTTCCGGGAGTAATAAAGTTAGGTCTGTTTTTTCTGATCTCGTAAGCTCTCACAACCAAATCGCTTGTCTGATCGAAACATGTTACAACACTTTGCCCGAGTTTCAGCGGAGGCGAAGGTATTTGTGAAAATGCATTTGTGTTAATGAATAAGTTTAATAAGATAACTACAGCAATCGGAAATTTTAACTTTTCAGTTACTTTTAATAAAAGGTAAGAATTTAACTTTTTCATTTAATTTTTTTAGTTTTTAAAATTTTATTTTTGTTAATACAAATCTTATTGCAGCTTAATGTATATCAGTATTAATTAAATATCCGTAACCTGACCCGGTTACGCAGGTCTGTAAGATCTCCTTTTATGATATTAAATATTTTAATTTTTAAATAAAGTACTTCCGGGTTTTTATAATTAATTAAAATTTTAATAGAGTTGTTTAAAGTCAGGAAGAACGCAGGGTACAGACATAATCCGAATTCACTGAATGTGAAATTCAAACATTCTGAATTTTTATTATTGAGATAAGAATAGATATACATTGTTCTTTTCATCGTTTGATATTCCTTTGAAAACTGAGATTTTGTTTTTAATCATATTGAGATTAAATTTCAAGTGAGAATTTTTTAAGAAAATCCTGCAGGAGAAAAATATTTAAGTTACTCAAGTTGACAGCTTTAAAAGTTGGAACAAAGAAATTGCCACTAATTTCACTAATTAACACGAATTGTATTAAGAAAGTATTTTAATATTAGAGTCAATTAGTAGCAATATCTTGTTTTCAATCTGCTTTCATATTAACTATTTCAAATAACATTTTCAAAAAATTTATTGCAACTTACGAGTCTCGAAGTCTCAAAGAATTTTGTAATGAAATTTTTAAACTTCGAGTCTTTGAGTTTTTGAGGTTATTCCTTTGTTTTCAGACAGTCTGCCGGCTCGGGATTGTCAAAATTTATTTTATCAGCACCATTCTCTTAATATCCCTGAAATCACCTGACTCCATTCTTACAAAATAAACTCCGCTTGGAAAATCAGCTCCGTTAAAAGTAACTTCATATCTTCCTGCTGGTTTGTTTTCATTTACTAAGGTTTTTACTTCTTGACCCAGTACATCATATACTTTCAAACTAACATTACTGAACATTGATAATTGATAATTGATAATTGTTGACGGATTAAACGGATTCGGATAATTCTGCTCAAGCTCATATTTTTCAGGAAATAAATTATTTTCTGATATACCTGTTATTATCGAAGAATATTTAACAGTGGCATAATCGTAGTAAGTACCGGAACCCTGACTTGTGCCAGTCAGGTATACTGTTCCTTTTTTATCAACAAACATATCATAAACATAGTTAAAATGGTTTCCGGGATAAGTATAGTTAACTATAAATAACTGATTGCCGTTATTATCATATTTTATTGCTCCGTAACGAGTATATGAATTTGAGTCAATGTTTGCCGTAACATAAATATTCTTTGCAGTATCAAGAATTAAAACTGCATAATTAGGAGCAAATCCATCAGTAGTCGGATATGTTCTTGCCCATATAACGTTACCGTTTATGTCTAATTTAAGTGTGTTATTAGTGCCGCTGCTTCTGCCAGTGATGTAAACATTCTGAAGCTCATCCACTTCAATATCATACCCAACGACAGGAGGATATATCCTGCTTATCCAGATTACATTTCCTGAGCTGTCATATTTTAGAGTTGTGCAATTAAAAGTTTTTGAAGCATCCTCACTTGCGCCGGTTACATATACATTTGCAGCATTATCCGTAGTTAATGCATAAGGAAAGTCATACTCGCCTAAACCATTATAATGCCGGATCCAAATAATTCTGCCGTCATTTGTATATTTAATTGTATTATAGTCATAAGAAGTAATATTGTATTCGGTTTCAACTGAGATAAGAATGTTACCGGAATTATCCAAAGTCAGATCATGAAGTCTGTGAGCTCCGGGATGTTTGTTTATCCAAAACCGGTTTCCGTTTTGGTCGTATTTAGCAACTATATATCTGCCTTGTCCAAGACCTGCGACATAAATATTTCCCAGAGAATCTATAACAAGTTTGTTATAATCTGTTGAGTCATATCTTGTCCATTTCAGATTTCCGTATTTATCATACTTGATCAGGGAGGCTGCTCCAGCTATATATATATTTCCTGAATCATCCAATTTGATGTCATGACCTAAGTTATAATTATTGCCCGGTTTCTGATAATCTCTGACCCATAAGCTGTCTCCGTATTTGTTATATTTAATTGTCGTACATTTATATCCGGAACTAATTTCAACTCCTCCGGTAACTATTACATTTCCCGAGTCATCAACAATTATTGCACTTGCTGCATCATCTAAACTACCTGAGCCTGTATATCTTCTTACCCATTCGGTCTGCATTTGAGATATACATAAGCTTGAATTTAATAAAACTGATAATATTATTATTGTCAAAGAAATTATTTTCCTTTCCATAGTTTGTAATTCATTTATGAGATTTTTATAAATTTCCCTATGGAGGGAATCTTCCAGTCACCAGAAGTACTTAGAGTCTTATCCTTCAAAACAAAGAGCATATAATATCCCGGAGGAGCTTTATAAGCGTCAGGAGTTTCGACTACATATTCATTAAGACTTCCTCCCTGAGTAAAATTCAACTCTATATACCGCTGATCCATATTATTGCCGTGAGTCACTGCTCCGGGTTTCATTAAGCAAATTGAATCAATTTGATAAATACCATCAAGTGTAATCTCAAATTCAGGAGTTAAGACAGATCTGCCTGAATAAGACAGCCGGTAATAATTTATTTTACTCATAATTTGGTAATACTTTTTTATAATCTATATTAACTTAATATGAACATTATATATTTACAAGATACATTAATTGAATCAATGCTGTATTTCCGGGTCACTTAAATAAAAGATGACTCAAATATCAGATTCATTTTGACATATTCTCCGTTCAGCAGGGTCACACCGATATAACTCTTTTTTTGAACCTATACATCCAAACGGGGGACCCTGCTGGATACCGAAGACACAGCAGTCTATAAAAATCCCTGATGTATGATTCCGAAAACGAAATCGAAGCCATGTAAAACGAAATCGAAGCCACCGAAAACAAAATCGAAGCCATTCGTTAGAACATTTTTACCGTGCGTTGGAAAATCTTTACTGTGCGTTGGAAAATCTTTACCGTGCGTTGGGAAATCTTTACCGTGCGTTGGGAAATCTTTGCCGTGCGTTGGGAAATCTTTGCCGTTCATTGCAAAATCTTTACCGTGCGTTGGGAAATCTTTACTGTGCGTTAGGAAATCTTTACTGTGCGTTGGGAAATCTTTGCCGTGCGTTGGGAAATCTTTACCGTGCGTTGGGAAATCTTTACCGTGTAAAAGCAAATCTTTCCTCATCGAATGTAAATCTTTTTCAATCATAAGTAAATCTTTTCTATTCGAAAGCAGTTTTTTTCTCATCGCTGGCAAATAATTATTTAAAATGCTGAAATTTTAACTGGTTTAACAAAAATCACACATTATTTATGTCAGTTAGTTAAAAATCAGTTTTTTAAATGATCTCATACTAAGAAAAAGATTTTTATGAAAGATATTATACCGTCAGATCAGTTAAAAACCCCGGAGTCCGGCATAAAAAGCAAACGGAAAATCCTCAAAAAACTGCTTAAAAAAATAAAGACCTCACTGAATTACATCCAGTGAGGTCTGTTAAAAAATCAGAAATATACTACATCAGACAGAACAAGGGAGTATGCTCCCTTGTTTGATTGCATATAAGAATAAAATTATTTTTCTCCTCTTTCCCAAGCCCTAGCTTGGGAAAGTTTCTACTCACTCCCAATCTCCGCCTTGCCGGCGAGGCAGGCGGCTCAGGATTGTCAAAATTTATTTTATCAGCACCAATCTCTTTATATCCCTGAAATCACCTGATTCCATTCTCATAAAATATACTCCGCCCGACTTATATGCGAGGCAGGAGTGAAATCTCATTCAATTATCAATTTTCAATGATAAATATTCAATGAGAGAAATAAATTTAATTGTGAGTTTTCACGGGACTTGTTAACATTTTTCCTTCCAACATTTATAGTTTTATTTCTGATGTTTTTATCGAACCATAACAGGATTGGATTCAGAATTTCTGAATTATAGAATTTTCAGAATTATGAGAATTCTGATTTTAAATTGAAATTAATTAATGAGAAAAGAATTATTTCTTCAAATTCAATAATCCTGATAAATCTGATTCAGACATTTTTGAATCGAACCATACATAGTGGAGATATTGCCTGCAACGTTACCATATGTTAATTTGATTCTAACCTTTGAAGAATTAAAACCTGTATAAACGCAATATTTTGCGTCTGTACGTTGCTAAACGGAAAAAACAATGAGGATTGTTTCAGCAGCATAATCGCATATTTTCTATGATAACTGCATACTGTAAAATCTCATCTAATATCTTTTCTTCTCTTCTCTTCTTTTCCGGTTATCGTTTATATTACTTTAATCTCAGGAAGTTATTTCACTTTTGATTTTATACCCATATCCTATTTACCGTTTTTATGTTTTAACTATGAAAATATTGATTGTTAGGCAATGTATTGGCATAATTCAGATTTACATTAGGATAATTAATGTTTACAATGGATATATAAAATTGAATTAGTTTAAATAATTACTAAACAGAAATAAATTTCCTGACAAGTTTGGAAATAAAGATAATTAGTTTGATGTTTTTAAAAAGAATAGAAAATTTTTCTTTGCAAACTGTGGAATTTATGGACTATAGAAATTTTAATGCTTTAAAATCTCTTATAAATAAAAGAATACATCTTTGGTATGAAATATGATATATTAATATATAAACAAAAACATCTAAAAACATCTTATGAAAAAAATCATTAACATCAGTTTTTTAACAGTAATATTAGTTATTTACTTTTCTTCATGCACCAAGGAAGTGCCTAAGGAACTTCAAAACAAGAGCAATCAAAATAATACCGAAAAAAAGATGCCCGATGATTCTATTCACAGAAATCTAAAATCTGCGGATCCGCACGGTTCATTATCAGAGAACAAATCAGGTACTAAAACTGAATCTGCCGGAGATAAAACAATTGATATAATATTAAAAGATGCTGATGAAGCGGATGCCAGATACATCAAAAGCAAATCCGAAGCGGATAAGGAAGCATGTATTGAAAAACAAATGCTTGCAGCCAATTTTCTGATGTTTGAAGCAGATCTTCCTCCAAAAGAAAAGTATAAACCGGCTTTGATAAGATACAGAAGAATACTTGAGATAGATCCTTCCAACAAGGAAGCGGCAGTTAATAAGAAGCAGATCGAAGATATATATGAATCTATGGGTAAACCAATTCCTAATTAATAAGAAAATTAAAAAATAATTTTAAAATATTATGAAAAAGACCACAATAATCGGAATCGTAACAATAGTAGTTTTTCTTGTAGTTGGTTTTTTTGCTTTCAGCGAAAGTAAAATTGAATACTCCAATTTTCAAAACGCTTCTGAAAACCATAAAACATGTCAGGTAAAGGGTAACTGGCTGAAAGATAAGGAAGCAAAATTCGATGCAACTACAAATCAGTTCGTTTTTTATATGAAAGATGAAAATAATTCAGAAATGAAAGTTGTTCTCGACGGAGCAAGACCGAATAATTTTGAAATGGCTGAATCAGTAGTTGCAAAAGGAAAAGTTAAGGACGGATATTTCCATGCAAAAGAAGTTCTGACCAAATGCCCTTCAAAGTATGAAGGCAAAGGCGAAAATCTTAAGCAGTCAGGAATATAAATTTATTAATCTAAAAACATCTTAAATGGGCTCTATATTAATACAATCCGGATTCGCTGCAGCTATGATATCTATGATATTGTATCTCCTTGCAAGCACCGGAAAAGAAAAATATTTAAAATACGGAAGATTGTTTTTTCATTTGTCGGTTGCTGCAACTATTGCATCGGCATCTTACTTAATTTATCTGATAATTTCACATCAGTTTCAATATACATATGTATGGAATTACAGTTCTAAAAATCTTCCTGTCAATTTGCTTATCTCTACATTTTATGCAGGTCAGGAAGGAAGTTTTCATCTGTGGGCTTTTTTTATGGCTGTGCTTGGAGTATTCTTACTTCAGTTTCTTTTAAAAAGAGATTCATCAGGTAATCACAATTCGAATTTAGAGAGAAATAATAAATATGAACCTCTCGTAATGTTTACATATACTCTAATACAGGCATTTGTATTATTTATACTTGTAATAAAGTCACCTTATTTGTTTGTATGGGAATCATTTCCAAAAGATGCCGCTGTAGGTTTTATTCCGGAAGACGGAAGAGGATTAAATCCGCTTCTGCAGAATTTCTGGATGACAATTCACCCGCCGATTTTGTTTGCAGGTTTTTCTGCTTTGGCAATTCCGTTTTGTTTTGCAATTGCAGCGCTTGTAAAAAACAGATACTCCGAATGGATGAAACTTGCTCTTCCGTGGACTTTGTTTGCAGGAATGATTTTAGGTTTGGGAATAATGCTCGGCGGATACTGGGCTTACGGAGTTCTCGGCTGGGGCGGATACTGGGCTTGGGATCCTGTTGAAAATTCTTCTTTTGTTCCATGGATAATAATAGTAGCTGCAATACATACTATGCTGGCTGAAGAAAAAACTTCAGGATATAAAAAGTCAAGTTTGATACTTTGTATTATGGCTTTTGTGATGGT
>WBZU01001504.1_pt2 | contig 12368 bp, 7 predicted proteins | sample 5204311 | NCBI WGS metagenome assembly WBZU01 (sample SAMN12344359, study PRJNA552823) | activated sludge metagenome | biome: Activated sludge suspended growth; feature: Nitrification reactor; material: Wastewater; isolation source: activated sludge from nitrification reactor of wastewater treatment...
GGACGTCACGATATCCTCAGGATTGACATGTAGGTCGACCGTGTCGCCGGAAGGCAGCGTCAGTTGGCTGCTGAGCAGGCTATGGCAGGTCTGGCACTTGGCATCCTCAGTCTGCGGTGTGCTGGCATGGCACGTCTGGCACGTCTGGTCCGGGCCGAGATTGAGCACGATTTCCGCGTGGACATCGGCAATGTGCGGATCGGCGAAATCCTGGTGGCAGCTCTGGCAGGTGCCGACAGGATCTGCCTCGAAAGCTGCAGCAGGCGCGACATCATGCCCGCCGTGACAATCGACACAGTCAGGCAGGTTCGGATTCTCCTTGGCCTGAAGGTGACCAGGATTGTGCAGCTCCGCCGACGTGTGGCACTGCTGGCAGTTGACAGCGATTTCGGCCTGAAAGTCGCTCAGGCTCTGTGCCGGGTTTTCCTCATGCGGGTATTGATAGCGCTGCTGTGGCCGGTGACAGTCGGTACAAAAGACCGGTGCCGCCGCATGGACGCCGTGCACGGAACTGTCCAGTTGAACGGGATCAATTCCAGTATTCAGCGTTTCGCCGGAGGTAAGAGTTATGGTCTCCGTGCTGCCGACATGACAAAGCTTGCAGGCTGAATCAGGAGGTACCGGCTGCAGCGTCTGAGCTGCAGCCGGACGGCTGATAAACAGCGCAAGGCCTATGGCTCCACCACATACTGCATACAACAGGATGCGGTGAAGGTGAACGATTACGACTCGGGCGCTCCTGCGTTGATCCATTGGATAATCCAGTCTAACTCTTCAGACGGTAGACTGTTGGGATGACCTTCGCGTTGCAATTGGATGATCAGGCTTGCATCGGCATCGCCGGGCACAATCGCCGGGCCGAGGTTGCCGCCGGCCATGGCGCCTTCATACGTGTCCAGATAAAGACCCGCCGTGCCGCCATGACAGGCAACACACCGCGCCGACAAAATCGGTCCGACCAGGTCGTCCCAGGTCAAATCCGCCTCCGGATAGCTTGGCATAAGCTCCGGCAATTGATTGGTTAACTCGATAATACCGGTCGCATCGAGACCGGCGAATTTCCATTCGGTGGCGTGGCATGCGCTGTTTGCGCAGAAACTAGAATCGTCCGTGCCGCCGGGGTTCGAGACATCATGGCAGCCCTCACAGGTGCTGTCGAACTCGAAGCGGTGCCGCGAAATCCAGTTGCTGTCCACGTGTGATGCCGGCTCAAAGGGATCGCTCAGCGGCATGTACGTGGTGCTGCCGTCGGCAGGTGCCTTTTCCGGGATGCTGTGACAGAGATTGCACTCGATACGGATGCTTTCTTGCTGTTCGTTCAGGTGTTTGCCGTCGTGACAGCGGAAGCAGCCAGGCCAGTCCTTGTGCTCAGCATTGTTGGGGTGTGTGTCCCATGTGACTTCCATGGTTGGGTAGACCATCTCGCTGTAGAGGCGCTTGACCTCTTCAACGGCAGCATCCACTTTATCGGTGTTTGCGGTGTAATAATCGGGCCAGTTGGCCTTGTAGTAATTCTTCAGCCCTTCGATCGCGCTGTTGGCGTGACCCATTGTGGGATACTCGCGCTCAATAATTGCGATCGCGTTCTGTTTGAAGTAGGGAATCTCTGGTGAAATCACATTCCGCGCCATCGCATCGTCCAGCGCCTGGTCGGGTGTCTTGAACTCGTGCGAGTTGCGGTTGTGACACGTCACACAGTCCATCTGCCGCATATTGTCCTGGTTCTTCTCGACAAAGTCTGCCGGCAGGTCAGCGTCGATATCGGTGAAGATCTCCGTCTCTCCCGTACCGGCATAGGTAACCTTGACCCACGGAATCTCCAGTTGCAGATTCTTGTCGTCGGTGAAGATATATTCGATGTCGTTCTCAATGTGCCAGTGAATCCCCTTGCCTAATCCCTCCCGTTCAGTACCGCCGCCGGTCTTGAAGGAGAGGAAGGTCTCACTCAATTCGTTGTTCTTCTCGGCATCATAGTGCTTGATGACCATCTGGCTATTGGCCGAGAATTTTTCCGGGCTATGACAGCGTTCACAGATGTCTTGCGCCGGGCGCAGACCCTTGATGTAGATCGGTGTTTCGTAGCCCGTGCCAAGATATTTGACCACATGCGAGATGTCATGGGCCTTGCGCGTGAACTGGGTGGCAATCGTGGCGCGGCCAATATGGCACTCCACGCACTTGACGCGGTTATGCGGCGAATTTAGATAGGAGATGTACTCCGGCGGCATGGTATGGCAGACCAGCCCGCAGAACGCGTTGCTGTTGGTCAGCTCCCAACCGGCGCCGCCGATCAGGAACGCCACGGCCAGCGCACCAAGCAGCGTCACGTATGGCAACAGTCGGCGCCAGATCGAAGACTCCGCATCGGGCCAGAAAAAACGCGATATCCCCGCCCAAGAGCGGCGCGCCGTCCGATCGATCCATGCACCAAGCCGGCTCAGCCAATTAAGCATGTGTTTCCCCTCGCGACCGTAATCTGTAGAACGCCCATGCGAACACCATGAATCCCAAGAACCCGATCATGGCGTAGAGTGCCCACCGAATCCATACCCGAATCTCCATCTGGTCGCTCACGATCGGCGCCTGACCAGCCGCTGCCATGGGCGTCGGCGGTGGGGGCGAGGTAGGTGTCGGGCCGGGACCGAAGAATCCCCCGGCCACCGGTGGCGCCTGCTCTTTGGCAAACGCAATTGTCTGCGCTGCCCATGCCGGATCCTCGCCAGGGCGAGTATGGCAGTTGTTGCACGCATTGGGCATTGTCTCCAACCCACCGTGGTCGATGGTGCCTTGCGGATTCGGCTGGAGCAGTGAGTGGTTGTGAATGTCGTACGCAACGGCACTCGTCGCCATTGTCGGCATGTGACAATCGGAGCAGTTGAAGCTGCGCTTGTTCATGGCGGCTTCGTGGAAAGGTGTGTGGGCGACGATTGCGGCCTGGGGTGCATGGCACGATACGCACAGCGCGTTCTCTTCCGCGTCCTTGAGCTGGCTGGGGCCTGGGCCGGCCTCGTGCACGTTGTGACAGGTCGTGCAACTCATGTCGGGCGCCTGCTGCATACTGCTGCCCAGTTGCCAGTCCGTGTATTGCTGATGATTCAGCCTGGCGCTTCCGTCCGCCCATAGGGCCGACTCGTCCACCGTAAAGGTGAAGTGATCGGTCAATGTATCGCCCGGCTGATAGGTAGTCGGGAAAGGATGCCCGTCGGGCGCCGTGCCGCGGCTATGGCATGCGCCGCATACCTGAGCGTCCACAGCCGCAAACGGTTTAATGTTCTCCGGGTCAGACGCATGGGCACCGCCCGGTCCCTGACAACTCTCGCAGCCGACACCAAATTCCTTGAAGGTGCCGGTCGCCGTATCGAGACCGGTCACATGACAGCCGGCGCACTCGTCGCGCCAGTCGGTATCCTGCCAGTCGTCTGGGTGATAGGGGACCCACTCGGCGGCAGCGACATTCCATTGTGCCGGCAGGATGTGGAAGGTGTCGCTGACAGTTTGCGTCAGATAGAGCTGCTTGATGCGACTGCCGATGGTGTAGGTCACATCTTCCAGCGCAAAGGTCAAGTCCGGATCGTCGGTCAGAAAGTCGCCGACGACTGCGTCCGGATGGGTGACGGGGTTTTGAATGATCTTGGCGTGGAGCGTCTCGGTCCAGGTGAAGTATTTGTCCTCGTGGCAGCCGGCGCAGCGCATGCTGCCGGCATAGCCTTCGGCGCCCGTTCCTATCCCCGGTCGCGGCTCCAGGAAATCCTTGACCCAGTCGCGCGAGCGGTCGGTGTGGCAACGCACGCAATTGTCCGGCATCACATTTGCCATCTCTTCCACGCGGGCAATGTTGTGGCTGCCATGACAATCCGCACAGGTCGGCGGATCATACTGCGCAGCATCCACATTCTCGTGGAAGGGGAGATGCGGGTAATGACAGCTTTCACAATTTTGCGAAACTGCCCCGTGAAATTCGTATATGGTCTGCGCCGGATTCTCCTGGTGCGGATAGCGATAGCGTGTGTCGTTGATGTGGCACGAGGTACAACTGATCGACGGGTCGTTGTGCACCGAATGGGGCGAAGCATCCAATGCCGCCAGGTCCACCCCCAACGGCAGCGTCTCGCCCGAAGGCAACGTCAACACATCCGTCTTGTCGCCGTGACAGCCGCGGCACTCCGCATCCGCCATGCCCACTGGCGTCGGCAGGGGCGGGATCGTCTGCGCGGTCACTTGGGCTGGGGCAAGCAGCGCCCCAGCCAGCAGGATCATTGCAGTTAGTGTGCCGGCGACAAGTCCGGTCCGCAGAAGGTTTCGCATGGGCACCATTAATCGACTAACGCTCGTTCTCACTACCGGCCAGCGCGCGGTCGTGGAAGCCGGTTGCGACTTCGATCAGGCGTGCATCTTCCAGTGCCGGCGCGCGGCCCAGTTCGCTGTGACAGCCTTTGCAGGCAAATTCGACGGCGACGTAGGGCTGCGATGCCGAGCCATCCTTGTTGAACTGGGACTTGGCATTCGGGTTGATGGCGAAAATATGGGTGCGCATGTCGCCGCTGAAGCGCTCGGCGCTCGCCACGGCACTGGTTGTGATGCGCGGCATATGGCAGTCGACACAACCGGCATGCTTGCGGTCGGTGATCTTCTGGTATTCGGCCTGGTTGAAGTGACAGCCTTCGCAGTCAGCCTTGACGTCGACGCCATCTCCGTACTTTGTCGACTCGTGCGGATTGTGGCAGTCGACGCAATCCATGACGCGCTTCTTCGACGAGAAGAGTTCGGAGTACTGCTGGTTGTGATCGATGAAGCCGTCGTGCGCCTCGATCGTGCTCATCGTCGAGCGGCTGTGGCAGGTGCCGCAACTCTCGGAATCGCGCACGATCGGCATGGAAACCAGGTACGGGCTGTTGACATGGTTGCTGCCCGGTCCATGGCAGTTTTCACAGCCGACATTGTCTTCGACCCACGTGCCAATCAAGCCGGTCAGGCCATCCTGATTCCCCTTCGGGATGTAGCCGGTCGTGTGGCATTGCGCGCAGTCAAAGGACACGTCTTCACCGGCATGGAAGGCAACGAAGCCCGCATCGGTCTTGAGGGTCTTGTTTTCCAGATTGTACTGCGTCAGCGCGCCCTCATCGCCGGTGATCAGGTTGCCTTCCTTGTCGACAAAGCGCGCCATCCAGCCGTAGCCACCGATCACGTACAGAATGTCATCCCACGTGTAGCCTTCGGGCGGCGCCGGCACTTCGGATTCGGGATAGGCAGGTGCCTGGCCGTCAACGATCTTATTGAGCGCCCACGCGTGGCCGGTGCCCATATAGGCATCGTGCAGGTCGGCATGACACTCCTTGCAGGCATCGCGGCCGACATAGGCAGCCGGCGAGTAGTCCAACCCTGGTTCACCCATAGGGCCGGCTGGACCCTGCTCGCCAGGAGGGCCGACGGGGCCAACCGGGCCGGGCGGGCCTGACGGTCCTGGCTCTCCGGGGGGGCCTACCTGCCCGGTCGTCGTCACCATGGCGCACCCGGCCAACAGGGCGATCGACGACAAGACTACGAATAGAACCAGGAGTTTCTTCATTTCCGTCTCCTCAACACAACTGCAGTAATGCTCTGATAATTGCGGCGCATGAGGACCATGCGTCATTTCTTTCAAAAATGTGAGCGACCATCCGTCAGAGAGTACACGATGCGCCACTCGATCTCATCATGTACCCGGACAGTCTATGCCCTGGTCACCTGACTGGGTGCTCTCACCCGCGTCGGTCAGGCCAACAGGGAGCCCCTTCATTTGTGCGCCGGCCGGGTCGATTCAAGCCGGCGCATCACGTCGACAAGTTGCGCCTTCAAATCGGCACGGCGGCGCAGCCACTCGGTGTCGCCCATCTGGCCCAATGTGTGCAGGTCGTCGATGCGGGCGATCTGGGTTAGCAGCGAGTCGCGCATCGACTGCAAGTCCTGGCGCGTCGTCACGGTCGAAAGCGTGCCGCGTTGCAGGGCAAACCCAACCAGCGCCAGCAAAATCGCCGCAACGACCGCGGCCATGGCCCAGGCGGTCCAACTCTCCATGGGCGGTGCAATAGTCGCCATCCCACTGGTGCCCGTGTCGGTCGTGGCACCGACGGCCCGCGGATCCACGCCGCCGCGTTCCAATAGCCCCTGCATCTTTACCTCGACCTCGCCGGGGGTGAGATCGCTCTGCCGCCAGACCTGGTATTCGGCCCCCTGGAGATTCTGGATGCTGTCGAACTCCATGGCGGGGACGTCGACCCGCAAATTGGGCAGATTGCTCACCAGCAGCGACAGGGAATCGATCGGGTATTCAAAGCCCTGTTTCATGTCATAACTGGTGCCGTTATATGGCAACGCATACTGCACGATGACTTGCTGCGTGCTGTCGCCCGGCACGATCGGCATGGTGTCGTAGAGCATGTCGCCCACACGCCGGAAGCGATCACCCACCGAGCCGTTCTCCAGCGTGAGTTCCTGCGCGTCGGCCGGCACCGGAATCGCCGCAGTTACCGGCACGTCGACGCCTTCGACCGTCTGGCCGACAAAGGTCTGGTCGCCGGTGTTGCCCAACAGGTAAATCTGTGCGACGACGAGTGCGCCGGGCTGCGAATCCAGGATCCAGTGCAGCCGGTTGACACGAATGTCGGCAGGACTGTCGGTGACACCGTAGATGTTGACGGCGGCTTCGCCGGTTGGTTGTTCGGCGGTCAGGCCAACGAGCTGGCTGCTGTAGCTGATGCCATCAGCGACAACGGTTGCCAGGTAGGCGATATCAGGGCTAACGCCCAGGTTCTCAAAAACAAAGGTATTATCGGCATTGACGGTCCCCGTGAAGGTGGCCACCGGGTCAAAGCCAAGATAGGCATCGAGGAAGACCAGCCCGTCCTGAATGGTGGTGGGTGCCCCTTCGCCGCCGAACACGATCGTGCCCGTGATGATGCCATCGCCCGGCCGGTAGGGGGAGACCCACGGGGGGATGTAGCTGAAGGTGCGAATATATTCGAGGGTGTTGTCCTTCTGCTCTTTGCTCCAATCGGCGCCGATCTCGGCGTGCGCGTCCTGCCAGCCCGCCAGCCAGTCGGCCTGGCTGCGGAACGTCGCATACTCGAAATTGGTGAAGTCGTTGATTCCGTCCGTGGCGTCCGGGCCATCGCCGGCGCCGCCATCGCCATGACAACTCGCACAACTCTCAGCGTAGAGTGCCTGGCCTGCTGTAGTGGCTGCCTCGCTGGTGTGCAGGCTCCACGCATAGGCGACGGTATCCCAGATTTCGCCGTCGTCGAGTTGATTCTGCCAGGGCGGCATCAAATTCTGCAGCCGGCCAAATTTTGTGGTGTGAAAGAGCATGGCCGGGCTCAATTCGGCCATCGCAGCGGGGTCGGCGAATGCCGTCGGCGGGCCGGGCAGATCGGCAGCGGTGGGGCCGTCACCCAAGCCTTGCTCGCCGTGACAGGGTGCGCAATTCTCGGCATAGCTGCTGCGCCCGCCGGCGGCAAAGGGCGGCGTCAGCGGCACCGTAACCTGGGCCGGATCGTAGGGTGGCGACTCGCGCAGTCCCTGATCCTGGCCGGAGGCGATCGGCGCCAGTGCGCTACCCAGCGCCAGCAACGCCACGAGCGCCAGTATGAGCGCAATTGAACTTGTACGAAACAGGGTGAGGCCGAATCGAATGCGTGTGAACATTATTGAGGCAGATCTACTTGGCAGTATCCGGGCATTCCATCAGGCAGGCGCCAACAGGCGCAGCCAGGCAATGCGTACGCGGTCATGCAACGGGTTCGATGAAACATACCGGAAGCAACTGCGGCCGTGATAAAGCCGGGTTGCTCCAGAGCGTGGCGTTTTGAATGCGCAAGTATCAGCTATTGATTGGCTCGCGCAAAAACTTCTTCCGGCTCTTCTTCATAGCGGCTGGGGCATTTTAGCAACAGCGTTTCCGCCTGGAACGAGCCGTCGGCCAGCAGTTCGCCCTCGACAATTGCCGATGCGGCGCGCTGGAAATTGTCGGGACGCGGGCCGGAGAAAACAATGGGCAATTGGCTCCCATTCTCGTCGGCGATAGAGAAGCGCAACGTGATCTCTTCCGGGCGCCAATCTTCGCTACCATCGACGACCGTGCCGCTCACGCGTACCCGTTCGCCGACGATGCCGGCCCCCTTGCCGTTGAGTTCGCCGACCGTCATGTAGTAAGCGCCGGTCGACATCGTTGCCTGTACCATCAGCGCGACCACCAGCAAAATCAGCAACAGGCCACCGATCACAAATTTGAGGTTCTTGGAGGAGGTCTTCTTCTCCGCCAGGTCGTTCGGAATTGCCTGCGCCTGTGTTGTCATTTGAGTCATACTCAGCACCTATCCCATATCTGGCTCACACGAGGGTGAACCGCAGCGGTTCCAATGCTCTGCATTTCAGCGAACTGAAAAGGGGAAGCGAAACACCGGCCCCAGAAAAGCCTGTACATCGAATGTAACACGACTTACAATACCGCACAAACCTCGGATTGTCACTGGTTAGATGTCCAGTAAATTGCATGAAGGTTGTCCCTTTGTACGACGATGTCCCAACTGTCAGTCTCCCGCAATACAGTCAAATCTTCACAGAGTTCGAATACTTTCCGCGCAACTCCGTCACACACTTCTAACAATTGGCCGCCACAATGGAGGGCATCCGGGCAGATGGTCCGGAGGGACATGACGGTCAGTCCGTATTTGGTACATCTACGACGTTCAGAGGAGTAGTCAACGCATGAATAGCAAGATTCACTGGAAGAACTGGTTGCTGACCGGCCTCACCGCCGGCGCCGTCACGCTTACCGCACTCAGCGCCGCCCCACAGATTGCCTTTGCCCAGGACGCGCCGGCGGCGCCCGCCCAGAGCGACGGCGCCACGGTACCAGCGCAGCCCAGCCCGTTCCAGCATGGCCGCGGCGGGCGTGAAGCGTTCGACGGCGACCATGCGCAATTCCTGGCCGACGCGCTCGGCATCACCGTCGACGAACTCGACGCCGCGCGCAGCGCCGCCAAGGACGCCGCGCTGGACCAGGCGGTGGCCGAGGGGTTGCTGACGCAGGAGCAGGCTGACGCCATCCGCAACGGCGAGGGCCGTGGCCTGGGCATTCGGCCGCCGCGCGGCCAGGAGAGCACTATCGACATGCGCGCCCTGCTGGCCGACGCACTCGGCATCACCGTCGACGAACTCGAGGCGGCGGAGCAGGCCGCCCGCGACGCCAGCCTCGCCCAGGCCGTTGCCGACGGCGTCATCACGCAGGAAGAGGCCGACCTGATGCAGGCACGCGGCGCGCTCAGGGAGTTTGCAGCCGGCGGCGACTATGCCTCGCTCGAAGCGGCCGCGCAGGCTGCCGTCGATGCCGGCGCACTGACGCAAGAGCAGGCCGACCTGATCCTGAGCGCGCCGCAGCCGGAGCGCCATGGTGGCCGCGGCATGCGCGGCCATCACGGTATGCCGGGCGGAGACCAGGGCATGGCACCGCAAAGCGGTCGCCCGGCTGCACCGGCCGACGAGAACCTGTAGCTGAGGCGCCAAGGCGGTGACGGACCACGACTGAACAAGACACATGCGCCACGTGCCGCCTCATCGTCTGGCCGAAAGGGAACCCGATCACTGGATCGGGTTCCCTGCCATTGGCGGCAGCGGAACAGTGCCGCACCGGTGGACGTTCTCCGAGCAACACAATAGGAATTGATGCATATGAACAGACACTTTTCCAACCAACCTTCTCGCCACCACGCACATTTGAGCCTGGCGATCTTGCTCGTACTTGCCATGCTGGCCATGGCGGCGTGTAGCACGCCGGACCTGCCGTTCCTGGGGGGCGGCGCGGACCAGGCGCCGGCGCAGCCAGTGATCGCGCAGCCGGCGAACACACCGGCGCTGCTGCCAGTGGGCAACCTGGCACAAGTGGCCGGGGCGGACATCGCCCTCGAGGATCGGCTGATCCAACTCTATCGCCAGGCCAATCCGGCCACCGTGTATATTGCGACGCCGTTGGGTAGCGGCAGCGGCTTTGTCTATGACACAGCCGGCCACATTGTAACGAATCACCATGTGGTCGAGGGCGCCAACAGCTTCGAGGTCGTTTTTGCCAACAACGAGCGGCGGGCGGCACGGTTGGCCGGCGATGACGCCGACAGCGACCTGGCCGTGTTACAGGTGGACGATCTGCCCGCCGGCATCATTCCGTTGCCACTGGCCGCGGCTGACAACATCCAGGTTGGCCAGTTTGTCGTCGCCATCGGCAGCCCCTTTGGCGAGCAGGGCTCTATGTCGCTGGGCATCGTCAGCGCGCTGGGGCGCAGCCTGCCTTCGCAGCGCAGCTCGGGCCAGGGCGGCTATTCGCTGCCGCAGGTGATCCAGACCGACGCGCCCATCAACCCCGGCAATTCGGGCGGGCCGCTGCTCAACCTGAACGGCGAAGTGGTCGGCGTCAATTCGGCGATTGCCAGCACCAACGGCGCCAATACCGGCGTGGGCTTTGCGATTCCTGTGGCAGCCTTGCATCGCATCATCCCGTCGTTGATTGCCAACGGCAGCTATACCTATCCATACTTGGGCGTGAGTTTCGATGAGGAAGTGTCGCTCAACGAACTGGCACGCTACGGGCTGGAGCAGACCGCCGGTGCGTACGTTTTGAGCGTGGCGCAAGGCGGGCCTGCCGCCAATGCCGGTCTGATCGGCGCCAACCCGAACACGGGCCGGGGCGGCGACCTGGTGATCGCCATCGACGGCCAGGCAGTCGCCAATTTTCGCGATCTCAACAGCTACCTGGTCTTTCACACCGCCACCGGCCAGAAGATTCAGTTGACGGTCGTACGCAACGGCTTCACGGTGCCGGTGGAACTGACGCTGGGGGCGCGGCCGTAGCCGACGATTCGTACGCTCGGATCGCGCCATGCAGCGTCGGAAAGAAGTACGGCTCGCCAATACGCTCCGTCACGCCGGTGCGGTCCAGCATGGCGCGCAGCGGTTCGCCGGCCCGCGCAATTGCGATCTGGATGTGACGCTCATCCATCTCCGCGTCGAACTCCATGAAGATCGCAGCCGCCGTCGCGTCCACGTCGACAATCGGCTCGGCGTTGATGAGGAACCAGCGCACCGGGTGCTCGGCTGCATCGATCAGGCCGCGGGCGCGATCGAGGAAGTAGGGTGCGTTGGCAAAAAAGAGCGGCGCATCGAAACGATAGACGATCAGGCCGGGCAGCAGCTCCACGTCGGTCGCGTGCGGGTCGATCTCGCGCTCGACGAAGAGATCCTGCGCCGCGTCGTGGGCTAGCACTGCGTCGTGCGGCCGGCTCATGCGGGCGATGACGCCCAGCAACGACAACACCACGGCCAGCAAGATCGTCTGCAAGAGCCCGACTGTCAGCACGCCCAGTGCGGTGAGCATGGCCAGCCAGAACTCGCTGCGCCGCACGCGGTAGAGCCAGCGCAACTGGGCAAAATCGATCAGCCCCCACACCGCCACGATCAGGATCGCAGCCAGCGTCACCAGCGGCAGGTTGGTCAGCAGTCCCGTGAAGAAGAGCAAAAAGATAATACCGAGCAGCGCGGCGACCAGCCCGACGACCTGGGTCTTGCCGCCCATGCTGTCGGCCACCGCGGTGCGCGCGCTGCTGCTCGAAACGGGGAACCCACCCAGCAGGCTGCTGCCGATATTGGCCGCACCCAGCCCGATCAGTTCCTGGTCCGCATCGACGCGGTACTTGTTCCTCACGGCAAACGACGTCGAGTTGACCAGCACATCGGTGAACGCGATGAGGGCGATGCTGAGTGAGGGCACGAGCAGCGCAAAGAAATCGCCGACCGAAAAAGATGGGAGGCTCAGCCGCGGGAAGCCGGCCGGAATCGTGCCCACCACCGCCACGCCATGCGCATCCAGCCCGAACACGCTCACCAGCGCGATGGTCGCCGCCATCAGGATCAGCGGCCCCGGCCAGCGCGGCCAGCGCCACTTCACATAGAAGAGCAGGCCCATGCTCGCCGCGCCGATGGCGAAGGTCAGCCACTGCGTCTCCGCCAGCCGCTGCGCAATCTCGAACACCTGGTCGAAGAAGAGATCGGCCTGCACCTTGATGCCAAAGAGCCGACCCAATTGCCCGCCGATGACGGTCAGGGCGATCCCGGCCATGTAGCCGGTGAGGATCGGCTGCGAGATGAAGTTCGCGATGAAACCAAAGCGCAGCAGCCCGGCCGCCACGCAGATGGCGCCTGCAATGAGCGCGGTCGCAGCGGCCAGCGCAACATAGCGTGCCGCATCGCCCGCGGCCAGCGGCGCAATCGCCGCCATCATCAGCAGCGGCAGCGACGCGTCGGGGCCGAGGATCGCCTGCCGCGAGCTGCCGAAGAGCGCGTAC
>WBZU01002575.1_pt1 | contig 12367 bp, 6 predicted proteins | sample 5204311 | NCBI WGS metagenome assembly WBZU01 (sample SAMN12344359, study PRJNA552823) | activated sludge metagenome | biome: Activated sludge suspended growth; feature: Nitrification reactor; material: Wastewater; isolation source: activated sludge from nitrification reactor of wastewater treatment...
CATGCAGCGGCGCAAATCCGATTACGTGCACGGCGCAGGATCAATGCCACGACGCGGGAACGTGCAATCCGGCGACGGGCACGTGTTCCAATCCGAACAAGCCCAACGGCACGACCTGCAATGACGGCAATGCGTGTACCCAGACAGACTCGTGTCAAGCGGGCGCTTGCAATGGCGCAAATCCCATTACCTGCACGGCGCAGGATCAATGCCACGACGCGGGAACGTGCGATCCGGCGTCGGGAACGTGTTCCAATCCGAACAAGCCCAACGGCACGACTTGCAACGACGGCAATGCGTGTACCCAGACAGACTCGTGTCAAGCGGGAACATGCAGCGGCGCAAATCCGATTACGTGCACGGCGCAGGATCAATGCCACGACGCGGGGACGTGCAATCCGGCGACGGGAACGTGTTCCAATCCCAACAAGCCCAACGGCACGACGTGTAATGACGGCAATGCGTGTACCCAGACAGACTCGTGTCAAGCGGGCGCTTGCAATGGCGCCAATCCGGTGACGTGTGCGGCGCAGGATCAATGCCACGACGCGGGAACGTGCAATCCGGCGACGGGGACGTGTTCCAATCCGACCAAACCGGACGGGACAAACTGCAACGACAACAATGCCTGCACGCAGACGGACAGCTGTCTGGCCGGCGCTTGCAATGGCGGCAATCCGGTGACCTGCACCGCGCAGGATCAATGCCACGCGGCGGGCGCCTGCGATCCGGCGACGGGTACTTGCACCAACCCCAGCAAGCCCGACGGCGCGAGCTGCAACGACGGTAATTCGTGCACAAAAACCGATATTTGCACCGTGGGAACTTGCGGCGGAACGACATTCACCTGCACGCCTTCGGTTTGTCAGGTCAGCTCGACCTGCGACGGCAATGGCGGGTGCGTCGTGGTCAACCAACCGGCCGGTACGCCTTGTCCCGATGACGGCAATGCGTGTACGATCGAAGCGTGCGACGGAGCGGGCAAGTGCGCGCAAACCTTGGCTCCCAATGGTTCGCCTTGTGAAACCGGCAAAGTCTGCAATGGCGGCATGTGCAATGCGGCGTGTTTCATCGACGGAACGCTGTATGTACCCAATGCCCAAAACGCGCAGAATCGATGCCAAATCTGCAATCCCAGCGTCTCGACGACGGCGTGGTCGAACGCAACCGACGGCACGGTATGCGACAATGGCGATGGCTGCACCAAAGACGACGTTTGCCAAGCCGGCCAATGCGTGGGAACGCCCGTCACGTGTATGCCGATGGATCAATGTCACGATGCCGGGACATGCGATTCAGCGACCGGTGCGTGTACGAATCCGCCCAAAGCCGACGGCACTGCATGCAATGACAACAGCGCTTGCACCGTGAACGATGTCTGCACGGCGGGCGTGTGCAATGGCGGAATTCCGAATGAATGCATTCCGACAGACGAATGCCACGACGTGGGCGTATGCGATCCGGTCACGGGTGAATGCTCGAATCCGGAAAAACCCGACGGAACAGAATGCTCGGGCGGGTTTTGCAAAGAAGGCGTGTGCGAACCCGGCTCGAGCTCCAGCTCGGGCGTTGGTGGCGCCGGTGGAGCCGGCGGTGCAGCCGGTGCGGGTGGCGAAGGCGGCGGCGGCGAAGGTGGCGGCAGCTCCGGCGACGAACCGCTCGTTGGTCGCGGCGGTGCCTGCTTGTGCACGACAGCCGACACGCGAACCTCGCCCCAAGGTTTGTTTGCGTTCCTCGGTATGGCGCTGCTCTCGCTGACGCGCCGCGCGAAACGCTCCAAACAACGGGATTGAATGAGGTTCCGGTGACTTGCGCGCAGGCGGGATTGAATGAGGTTCCGGTGACTTGCGCGCAGGCGGGATTGAATGAGGTTCCGGTGACTTGCGCACAGGCGGGATTGAGGCCGCACGCCTTGATTTGAACGTTCGCTCCGGGCGCTAACAAGCGCCCTACGCGAAGAGGCTTTGTTTGTGATGGGGGGCTTCGCTCCCTGACCGCCGGCTGGCCTTCGGCCAGACGGCGACGGTCGCTTCGCCCCCCAAACCCCCCTTTTGTCTGCGGGATTGGAAGAGTGTCCGTTGAATTGGTGGCTGGAATGCGCGCAATTCAAGGGAATTGCATGCAATACGATCTCCGGGGGGTATGGGGGGGCGTAGCCGTCGGCGTAGTCTCTTGGGCTGAAAGCCCAAGAGATTGTGAAGCCGCCGGCGAAGCCCCCCCATCGTGACCGGCTCTTCGCGAAGCACGCGCGAGCGTGCGGAGCGAACGTCCAAATCACCGCGTGCGGCATCAATCCCGCCTGCGCGCAAATCACCGGACCCGCACGCAATTCCCTTGCCCACAATTCACACCCCGCGGCCTCAATCCCGATTGCCCGCAATTCACCGGACTTGCGAGCGGCAGGCCCTCCGAGAGGGGTGGGGTCGTCGTCGGCAAACCAACAAGTCGACCGGCGTTTTTCTTGAACGAATTGTCACCACGAACGGTTTGTCTCATGCTACCTAGTCACGCGCCGAGTGTCTTCGTGCGTGGTCAAAACCGGTTTGGCGGGCTGTTCCACCCATGTAAACAACGTTCCAGGGTACCGTTCATGAGCACCAACAATTCCAAGCGTTCACGTGGACAAAAGCAGCCCGTCGAGTTGCACACGGAAAAACAGGACCACGCGTCCACCACAACGGAAGCCCCGAAGTCGGAGATGTCGAAGCCCGACGTGTCGAGCACTGCGGCCCCGACGCCCGGAACTGTGGCTTCGGAGGCGGTGATGCGTACGCAGGAACCGAAGGCGAACAAGGCGAAAGGATCGAAGAACAGCCCGCCGACGGCCGGTAGGCACAAGGAACAGCCGAATTCCGATCATCCGAGCATGCCGGGACCTGCCGATGACAATCAGGTGGCCTTTGCAGCGCCTCCGCCCATCATCGGCATAGGTGCTTCCGCTGGAGGGCTCGAGGCGCTCGAGCAGTTTTTTAACAATGTTCCTGAAAAAAGCGGCGCGATCTTCGTTATCGTTCAGCACCTCGATCCGCAATACAAAGGCATGTTGGTCGAATTGCTCCAACGCGCCACGACCATGCACGTCGTGCAGATAACCGATGGGCTTCATATCGAACCGGACCATGTGTATGTGATCCCGCCGAATAGAGACCTATCGCTCTTGCACGGGACGTTGTATTTGTTGCCGCCAGCGTCACCGCAGGGCTTGAATCTTCCCATCGATTTCTTCTTCCGATCGATGGCTGAGGACCAGCAGGAACGCAGTGTCGGCGTGGTGCTCTCGGGCATGGGATCGGATGGTTCGCTCGGGGTTCGCGCCATCAAAGAAAAGGGGGGCGCAATCTTCGTGCAAGACTTGGAATCGGCAAAGTTCGACGGAATGCCGCGCAGCGCCATCGATACGGGCGTCGTTGACGTCGTCGCCCCAGCCGACGAGCTGCCGCAGAAGATCCTCGCGTACTTGCAGCATGCCGCATTCATCGGCCGACCCACGAACCATACCGAGGACAAAATGTCGAGTTCGCTCGAGAAGGTGTTCATTTTGCTCCGCGCCCATACGGGGAACGATTTTTCTCTGTACAAGAGAAGCACGATTTATCGCCGAACCGAACGACGCATGGGCCTGCATCAAATCGACAATGTCGCCCATTATGTGCGTTTCCTCCGGGAAAACCCACGGGAAGTGGAATTGCTGTTCAAGGAGCTCTTGATCGGCGTGACGTCCTTTTTCCGCGATCCGGCAACGTGGGAGCACTTGAAAAACGAGGTCTTGCCCGCGCTGATCGCATCACGCTCGACAGGTGGGCTCTTGCGCGCGTGGGTCCCCGGTTGTTCGACCGGCGAGGAGGCATATTCGCTCGCAATGGCCTTCAAAGAGGCCATGGAGCCGCTGAAGCCGGTGAAAAACATCGCTCTGCAAATCTTCGCCACCGACCTCGACCGCGATGCCATCGAGAAAGCCCGTTCGGGCAGTTATCCCGATAATATCGCGGCGGATGTATCACCCGAGCGATTGCGTCGATTCTTCGTCAAGGAAGAATTCGGTTATCGCGTCTCCAAGGAAATTCGCGAAATGGTGGTGTTCGCCCCGCAAAACATCATCATGGATCCGCCGTTCACGAAGCTCGATCTTCTGTCGTGCCGCAATTTGCTGATTTACTTGTCCTCGGAGCTGCAAAAGAAGCTCATCCCGCTCTTTCATTACAGCTTGAATCCGGGAGGAATTCTGTTTCTCGGCAGCGCGGAGACCATCGGAACGTTCTCGAATCTCTTCGCCCCGATCGATGTGAAGACGAGGATTTATCGCCGGCTCGATGAGACCGTCGGGGCCATCCCGGTCGACTTTCCCGCATCCAAGGGCGCGTTGCCTTTCGCTCACGGGGAAGCCGAGCGGGAACAAGGACCGGCGGCGAAACCGCCTCCGCCCAACCTGCAAATGCTGGTCGACCGGGTGATCGTGCAGCGTTTTTCGCCCATCGGCGTTTTGTGCAACGAGCGCGGGGATATTCTTTATGTCAGCGGGCGATCGGGCAAGTACCTCGAACCGGCGGTTGGTCGGGCCAATCTCAATATTTTCGCCATGGCTCGAGCGGGTCTGCGTTATGAGCTTTCCAGCGCATTTTCCTCGGCCCTTCGTGAAGACAGCGCGGTCACTGTGTCCGGCGTCAAGGTGGGAACGAACGGCGGTACGCAAGTCATTGATTTGACCGTACACCAACTGACCGAACCCAAAGAACTCCGTGGTACGGTATTGGTGATCTTCACCGATGTCCACGCGCAACCCGTTGCGACCAAACGCCTCACGACGCGGGATGTTTCTCCGCGCATTGCCGAATTGGAAGAAGATCTGCAACGGGCGCGCGAGGAGGTGCAAACGACGCGCGAAGAAATGCAGACGTCGCAGGAAGAATTGAAATCCACCAACGAAGAGCTGCAATCGACCAACGAAGAGCTGCAATCGACCAATGAAGAGCTGACGACATCCAAAGAGGAAATGCAGTCGTTGAACGAGGAGCTTCAGACGGTCAACCACGAGCTGCAAGCGAAGGTGGACGAGTTATCGCGATCGAACAACGACATGAAGAACCTCTTGAACAGCACCGACATCGCGACGCTGTTCTTGGATGGCGAATTGCGAGTTCGGCGCTTTACGCCGCCGACGACCAAGATCATCAAGCTCATCCCCGGGGATGCCGGACGGCGCATCACGGACCTCGCGTCGGAGTTGGACTATCCAAACCTCGCGGATGACGCCCGCGAAGTCTTGCGGACCTTGGTTTTTAAGGAAAAACGAGTCTCCACACGCGACGAGCGTTGGTTCTCCGTGCGGATCATGCCTTATCGTACGCTCGAAAATGTCATCGACGGCGTCGTGATCACGTTTACCGACGTGACCAGCGCTCGAGCTTTGGAACAAGGGCTGCGCGCACAGGCCGGTCACTTGTGGCAACTCGCGGAATCCCTGCCGACGCTGGTATGGGCAGCCAGAGCGGACGGAGCGTGTGACTACCTGAACCGCCAATGGATCGACTACACGGGAATTCAGGATGCCGAGCAACTTGGATACGGGTGGCTCGATCAGGTGCATCCGGCAGATCGCGACCAAGTGCGTGAGGCGTGGCGTTCGTCGGTCAAGACCGGCGTCCGTTTCGATATCGCCTTTCGAATCCGTCGATCGGATGGTACCTACCGGTGGTTCAAGACGCGTGCGGCACCCATTCTCGATGCGCAGGGAACCGTTCTGAAGTGGTACGGGACGAGCACGGACGTGGATGATTTGAAACGGGCCGATGAAGACCGGACGAACCTCAGGAGCAAAATGGCGGCGATTTTGGATGTCGTTACCGAAGGTGTCGTGGTTCTCGATCGCGAGCGCATGGTGGTGAACACGATCAACGCTGCGGCGGAACGTCTGCTCGGTTGTCAACGCAACGAGGTCACGGGCAAACGGCTCATCGAGGCTGTTCCCCAGCTGCAGGGGTCGCTTCTCGACGCAAAGCTGCGTGAAGTCGGTCGCGACAAGGCTGCCCTAGAATTTGATTTGCAGCTTTCGCCAGGGGAGAGTGGCACACCATCTACGAGCCTCCATGTTCGGATTACGGTCGACAGCGATGGGCGAGATGTGTTGATATTTCTACACGAATAAAGAACGCGACTGGTCCGGCAGTACGCGGAACCAGGGGGGATGAACAGTGAAGAAGGTGAGCGTCGACGACAAGGTCGAAGAAAAAGCGGCGCTGCGGCAACGGGCCGAGGAGCGCGTGGAAAAACGCCAAAACGAATCCCCGGCGAACGGCTTGGACCACGAACGGCAGCGCATGTCGCACGAACTCGAGGTTTATCAGATCGAACTCGAGATGCAGAACGACGAGCTGCGAGCAACCCGGCGTGAACTCGAGGCGGGGCTCGCGCGGTACACCGAGCTCTTCGATTTCGCGCCGCTTGGTTATGCGACGCTCGACGAGCAGGAAGTCATCCGGGCGATCAACCTTGCGGGGGCCCGGTTGTTGGGGAGAAACCGAAAGGAGCTCGTCGGCAAGACGTTCGGGTTTTTTTTGAATGTTGATCAACATGTCCTTTTCAGGGCGTTGCTCAACAAAGCCCGACAAAGCGAAACCACGGAGAGCGCCGAGCTGATCATGCATGAGGTCCAAGCGACGCCGCTTTACCTCAATATCAGCGCGTCTGTCTTGTCGAACCCGGACCGAAGAATCCTGTTGGCCTTCGAGGACATCACGGAACGCACGTTGCGACAGGAGCGGCTTATCGCGACCGAGCAGGCGCTTCGCGACGCCAACATGCGTACGAACGAGTTTTTGGCCACGCTTTCTCACGAGCTGCGCAATCCGTTGGCACCTATTCGAAACAGCTTGTTTTTATTGAAACGTGTTGCGCCGGGGAGCGACAAGGCGCAGACGGCCCAAACGGTGATCGAGCGGCAGGTGACGCATTTGACGCGTCTTGTGGATGATCTGCTCGACATGACTCGCATCGTTCGCGGCAAGGTTCAGCTTCAGCGTGAGGTTCTCGACCTTGGACCGCTGGTGTCGAGCACTGTGGAGGATTATCGCCTCAATTTTGATCGAAGCGGCATCGTACTCGCTCATCGATGCGATCCGGAGCCCTTCTTCGTCGACGCCGATGCGGCGCGCCTCATTCAGGCCGTTACGAATCTCCTGGGTAATGCGGAGAAATTCACGCCCCGGGGAGGACGAGTCGACGTGACTCTTCAACGTGCGGGGGCGAAGGTTGTGTTGAACGTGCGGGACACCGGGGTGGGCATTACGGCCGACGTCATGGGATCTCTTTTCGAGCCATTTGCTCAGGCCCCGCAAACGATGGAGCGCAGTCGAGGAGGGTTGGGGCTGGGGCTCGCCACCGTGAAAGGGCTGGTCGAGCTGCATGGCGGAACGGTAACCATTTCGAGTCCCGGATTGGGGGAAGGAACGCTCGTTTCCGTCATGCTGCCGCTCGTGGAAGTTTCGACGGCGATTGTGGCGACGGCCCAAGCGCCGCAAGCGTCCAACCGCCGAGTTCTCGTGATTGAAGACAACGATGACGCGGCGGAGACGCTTCGCGACGCGCTCGAATTATGCGGGCACGTCGTCGAGGTGGCCTACGACGGGCCGTCGGGGGTCGATGCAGCATTACGATTCCGCCCCGACGTCGTGATTTGCGACATTGGTCTTCCGCAGATGGATGGATACCAAGTCGCGCAGGTTTTACGCGCGAAACCCGAACTCGAACGTACGTATCTCGTCGCAATGAGCGGTTATGCAGCACCGGACGACGTGGATCGCGCGCAGAAAGCAGGTTTCGACAAACACCTTGCCAAACCATTTACCATGGACGACATCAATCGAGTGCTTTGCGACGCGCGCCTGGCGTGACCTACACTTTCCGGGCATCTTCCGGCGATAACATCGTCCCATGAAGCAGTATTTGCCGAATCAGATCGGCCTGGTCGCCTTGCGTCTTCGCCCGTTCGGCAAATCGTTCCTTCATGGCGGCCCCCTTTTCGATGCCGAAGAGTCGTCGACTCAGCGCGGCGCTTTCCTCGAGCGCGCGTACGGCAGCCCATAACGCTCGTTCGATCTCTTCGCTTTGTTCGTTCACGAGGCTTTGGAGCGAAAATGCATGGCCGACGTGGCAACGAAAATGAGTAAACAACTTCGGATGCACTTCGGTGAGCACGCCCTGACAGATTGGACAAACCAATTCCGCCGCTGTGCCGGGTTCGGTTCCTTCGAGCGACAGAACATCACGATCAGGCTCCTTGGCCGGTCCCGCTCGTTCTGCGGCGAGTCGAGTGAGAAGCTTCGAAAGCTCGAGCGGCGTGACGATGTGATCAACGGCCACTTTATCGATAACGCTGTGGGGCATTTCCGGAATGAGCGCGGTGGCTGGATCCTGAACGACGCTCACCCCGCCACGCGCCTTGATGGACATCATTCCCGCCGTACCGCAATCTTGATATCCCGACAGCACCACCCCGACGACACTCGGGCCATACGCCATCGATGCGGTTCGAAACAGGGCGTCCACCGAGGGCCGGTGGCCATTTTCTTTTGGGCCTCGGACGATGTCCATCGACCCTTGCCGTAAATAAAGATGGTTGTCCGGGGGCGCGACGTAGATGCGCCTCGCCTCGATTCGCTCGCCATGGAGCGGGTAACTCGCAGGCAGCGTTCCATGATGGTTCAAGAGCTGGGGCAGCGTGTCGGAGAAACCTTGTGCCGAATGAACGGCGACGAACAAGGATGCAGGCAGATTGGCCGGCAGGTCACGGACCATCGTGAGGAGTACATCCAGGCCGCCTGCTGAGGCGCCGATGGCGATGATGCTGTGATTCACATAACGCATCATAGAACGCAAGCTTGCGAACGCCGGCGGTTGGAGGCTTGTTTTGTTTCGTCGGACGGGCGGTTACTTGGCACCGGCGAACCTCGAGCGTTGCGTTGGTCGTCAAAGCGAGTGATCGAGGGGATCTTTGCTCGGCGTCGACCTTGGCTCGACGCGTCAACACGTTTGACCAACTCGCGTCCTCCAAACCTGTGTATCATCCCGCCACGGTTGGTGACATCGACGGCGATGATCCGCTCACCAACGGCACTTTCCACGGCACGCTTCGCAGGAGTGTTCTTTATGAAATCGATGTTCAATCAGAGAATTCGCGTCCACAACCTGGCCTTGGGTCTGCCGGCGTTCGGCGTTCTCGTCGCGATGCACGCAGGATGTACGGGCGTGATCGGCGATCCATCGGCGAACACCGGAGGAGGCGGTGCGGGCGGGTCCAATGGTCAAGGCGGCATGTCGAGCTCCGGAGACGTTTCGTCCTCGTCCTCTGGCGATGTTTCTTCGAGCAGTTCGTCCTCGGGCAATACGTCGTCCTCGTCGAGTTCGTCAACCAGTTCGACCAGCGCATCGAGCAGTTCGACCGGTTCGTCGAGCAGTTCGGCATCGAGCAGTTCGTCGAGCGGCAGTATGCCGGTATGCGGCAACAATATGGTCGAGGCCGGCGAGACCTGCGATCCACCCGCAAGTTGTCCGATGAATTGCAACGACAACAATGCCTGCACGATGGATTCGATGAGCGGCAGTGCGGCGACGTGTGATGCCGCATGTACGAACAAGCCCATTACGATGTGCATCAACGGCGACGGCTGTTGTCCCGCGGGTTGCGCATTTGCCAATGACAACGATTGCATGCCTCCGCCCACGACGCTCGATACGCGCGTGACGACGACGAATTCGACGACGCCTGCGGGGGTGATGAGCGGCGATGGGAATTATCGTATTTGGGGCAGCGAATCGCTGGGCGTTGCTCCGGTCTTCACGGTGCCTTATCCGGATTGCGGAACGCTCGTGGGATATTCGACGGGGTCGTATCCGAATCCCCGAGCGCGCGTCGCGCGACTCGACGCCAATGATCAATTGGTGACGACGTATGACCTTGGTCCGGGGGTTTTGCGCGGTCTTGCCGGGGAAGGCGAGGGGCATTGGGGCGCATTGATTTGGGATTACAAAGGCGCGGACAGCCCGATGAATCAAATGATCGTGCGTCGATACGATAAAAACGGCACGCAGATGTTTTCGACGGGGCTCGACAACAGCCAAGTGGGACCGACCGATTTCCAAATCGGCGAGAGTCGCCTCGAGTTCGGCGCGGGCAAATACAGCGCGTATTACCACGTGCATGGGACGAACATGGCATATTTCGCTTATGGTCACGAAGGCGATCAGTTGATCCACGTCGACGCGGCGACGGGCGCGCAAACGAACGGCTGGACGTGGGGTTGTTCGCACAGCATGAGCGAGCTGTTGCGCTTTAGTCCCGCGGCGGGCATTACGTTGCCGATTTGCGCGACGGATTGTTATCCGGGAACGGTGGGCAGCAATTTCGCCACGGATTCGATCGGCGGGATTTACGTCAATCACGACGAGCAAAAAGTTCGCGATTTCGATGCCGGATGCAATGGTTCGGTCGCGACGGAGCTGGGCAGCGCGGCGCCTGCTGCGGCCGGATGGAAGTTGGTCTTCAATGGGCACCAAAATGCCGCCGTCAAAGGTCAAAGCTCGTACAACAAAGCGACGATGAACCAAGACATCGGGTTTGTCGGCATTGCCAATAACAAGACGGTCGGCTCGATCGTTTGGCTCACGAATACCACGGGCACGAGCGAAGCGAATTCGTCGATTGCGCGTTGGCAACCGGCCGGCGATGCAACGGAGCAATACGTGGTCGGCTGGACGGCGACATCGGGGGGCGGAACGTATTACCTGAGCCGCGTCAATGCGGCGGGCGCATTCCTCGAAGGGCCCGTGACGATCAACAATGCGAAATGGGGACGTCGCGACGATCCATTCCGTGTGCACCTCAATGGCGACGTCGTTTGGGCATGGTTCGACATGTCGGGCAGCACGACGTTGAAGTTTGCGCGACTCAAGTCGGGCGGTTCGGCGATGTGCATGATGCTGTAAAAAGGCTGTTTGCCGCAGGCGTGACGTTTGGTTGTATTTGCCGAGCGTCACGCTTTTCCGTATTCTACGGGCCCGCCAAGTTTTTCCCTTGACAACCTTTTCGTTCATGTAAAACCCGGGTCCGCCATGACCAACCCGGACGAGACGAACGGCGGTGTACCGGAACAAACCGATGCGTCGATCGCGCAAGCGCCACCGGCGTCGATGCATGACACCTTGTTTTACAAGCTCATGAGCGATCCGGAGCGGGCGGCGGCCATTTTGCGGAGCATCTTGTCCGAGCCGTTGGTGAAGGCGATATCGTGGTCGACGTTGAAGCCCGAGCCCGGCCGGTTCGTCGATCCGAACATGCGCAACCATTACGCGGATGTGTGGTTGTCGGTGAAGGTTCGGGGGAAGAAGGTGGTGCTCCATGTATTGTTCGAGCATTCCAGCGGGCCGAAGAACCACGAGCTTTTGCAGGCGTTGCGATATCAGGTGCGGTATTGGGAAAAGCAGGATACGCCTCCGAACGAGGACGGGATTCGGGCGTTGACGCCGATTTTGACGGTCATCCTGCATCACAGTGAAAGTGGTTGGCGCGGTCGAACTCGATTTGCGGACTATTTCGGGTTGGATGACGATCTGGAGGCCATCTTTCGGCCGTACATGGTGGATTTCGGGGTGTTTGTCGACGACTTGAGTCCCTTGCCGGCCGAGGTTTTACTGGCGCGACCGGTGCCCGTGCAGGCGCAGGTGCTGCTCTTTGCGTTGAGGTTTGGCCGAAGCGGGCAGGAATTGATCGACGAATTGCCCAAGGTTGTCCCGTTGATGCAAAAATTATTGGAGGACCCTCGGGGAAGGCTTGCGGTGAAGATGGTCATCGTGTACCTTGGGCGAGTCGCGAAGGTACCGGAGGCACAGTTACGTATGGCGCTGCAAGACGTATACGAACCCCTGATGGATCCAGAACTGTCGGCGTTGTGGGATCGATACGAAGAGGGCCGCAAGATCGCCCGCGAGGCGGAACGTCGCGGGATCGTCAAAGGGCAGGTGGGGACGCTCGAGCAGCTGCTCATGCAGCGTTTCGGCCCGTTGCCCGCGCCGTTGCCCGCGCACGCAGCTACCTTGCTGAAACAAGCAACCAAGGCGCAGCTCGATGAGATCCAATTGCGGGTGCTCACCGCGGCCACACTCGAAGAAACGTTGGGTGTGGCGAAGAAGGTGCGTTGACGCTGCCGGTCACGGAGGTCTTGCGGTCATGGCGGAATGGGTGAAAAAGGCAGGGTACGACGACGTCTACGAACCTGTTTTGGACCCGGAACTGTCGGCGTTGTGGGATCGATACGAAGAGGGCCGCAAGATCGCCCGCGAGGCGGAACGTCGCGGGATCGTCAAAGGGCAGGTTGGG